>Ga0154526_1062_pt1 | contig 29257 bp, 31 predicted proteins | sample RifGroE2_FD_105669 | JGI IMG/M metagenome (GOLD analysis project Ga0154526, IMG submission 105669) | Clostridiales bacterium GWE2_32_10
TAAGGCAAATCCTAATGATATAAATACTGCATAAACTATTCCATCAAATTTCTCATTAAAATTTCTATTTTCCCACACTAAAGCATATAATATAAGAAACTTAAAGGATTCCTCAGTTAGTGCCGCAACAATAAACGCTACATATAACGCATACATCATATGATCATTAATTAAAACTGCAAATCTATCAAGATATCCTTCTACTACTATAATTGGTGCCACTATGAATGCCCCAAAGAATAGTCCTAAAAACAGTATATTAAAAGGTTCTTTTTCATATTTATCTCTTATATAAATGTACACCACCACTATAGCAATAGGTGCTATAGCCAAACTTAGCATGCTCACTTCATATCACCAAACCTTTACTCTAACCTGTCATTGCGAAGAATGAAGCAATCCCATTTTTAATGTCAAAAGAGAGATTGCTTCGTTCCTCGCAACGACAAAATTAATTTTCGATTCGTTCTACTTTTACTCCAAATTTATTAAAAAATTCCTCTACATTTTTCATATCCTCATCATCTTTGTTAGGTTCTTCATTTTCTGAGCTTTCGTTTGAGTTTCTCATTTCATTTTCATACTCTTCTTTAGTCATAAGTTTTATATTATATTCTTTCTTTAGTATGTCTTCTATTTTATTTTTTATTACATTTATATTCTTCTCCATATAACTTTTAATTATATTATCAGAGCATACTATACAATAAGATTTATTATTATAATATTTTGCCTCAGTATCAACAAGCATGGATTTTAATGGGTTCGCACACGCTTCTTTTATATCCTTCCACATCTTTATCCCTTGCTTTATATCCTCTGGCAAAGCCTTATCTATAATTTTCTTAACAGATTGCTTCTTAACCTGCTCTACCTTTTTCTCATTTGGAACCTCTGACATCCGAACTCTGACCTCTAAACTTGCTAGTCTAATCAATGTTATTTCAACTGTAATCTTCGGCTGAGAGTCATATTTTATTTTTGATTCAAGTGCCGCAAATTCATTTATATATTCTAGTATTTTATCATAACTTACAATTTGAGTCAACTGTTTTAATTCTTCCACACTTTCCGTAGACATATCTAGTATATCCTCCGAATCATGTATAGATGAGACTATAAGTAAATTTCTCAAGAATTCTACCATCTGCGAAACAAACTGTTTCATATCTTTACCGTTTAGGTAAATTTCATTTATTTGTTCTATGCAGTTTGATATATTTTTTTCATTTATATTTTTGATTATATCCGCAAACATTTTATTATCAACAGTCCCTATTATATCAAGCACCATTTTATGTGTTACTTTCTCATCTCCGCTAAATGCAACTATCTGATCAAGCAGGCTTAATGCATCTCTCATTGAACCATCTGAAAGAGATGCAATGTAATTTAATGCTTTTTCTTCTACTTTTATTTCTTCTTTTAGAGTAACATTAGCAAGTGCACCTGCAATACTTTTAATCGGTATTCTTTTTAAATCGAATCTTTGGCATCTTGATAGTATAGTTGCTGGTATTTTTTGTGCTTCTGTTGTTGCAAGGATAAAGATAACATGGCTTGGTGGTTCTTCTAGTACTTTAAGTAGTGCATTAAATGCACTTGTTGATAACATGTGAACCTCGTCTATTATATATACTTTATATTTTCCCTTTGTAGGTACATATTTCACTTCTTCCCTTATTTCACGTATATTATCTACCCCATTATTTGATGCTGCATCTATTTCTATTGCATTCATGCTACTTCCCGAGCTTATCTCATTACAGATTTCACATTTTAGACATGGGTTACCTTCTATACTATCAGGGCAATTTACCGCCTTTGCAAATATTTTTGCAACAGAGGTTTTCCCTGTACCTCGTATACCACAAAACAAATACGCATGAGAAACACGCCCAGATTTAATCTGGTTTTTCAGTGTTTCTGTTACATGCTCTTGACCTATGACCTCATCGAAGTTCTGTGGTCTGTATTTTCTATATAATGCTTTGTATGACATGGTTGTAACCTCCTTAAATCCTAGTTTTTCAGCACATACTTTTTATAATTTTCATATGTTATAAATGTTTTTGGATTGTGTACTCTTTCAATAAAAACTATCCCATCTAAATGATCAACCTCATGTTGTACTACTCTTGCTTGTAGATCTTCAAATTCTTTTGTATGCATTTCTCCACTTTCATCTGTATATTCAACTGATATCTTTTTATATCTTGCTACTACTCCTCTTATTTCAGGCACACTCAAACAACCCTCATAGCCATCTGATTTCTCCTCACCAATCGGTGTTATTTCAGGATTTATCATAACTGTAAGTGGCAACTTTACAAGATTAGGGTAATTAGGATTTTCACCTATTTCTATAACTACTATTTGTTCTGACACACCTACCTGCGGAGCTGCTATGCCTAATCCATTACTTTCCCTCATTAGATCTGTCATTTTTCTTATAAGTTCTCTTTTATGTATGATATCTTTCTTTAGAATTCTTTTCGCTTTTTGTTTTAAGACTTCTTCCCCTATTGTTTTGATTTCTAGCATTGTTATCATCTCCTATTTTTAATATGTTATACTTAACTACCCTCATCCCAACCTTCTCCCTACAAGGGAGAAGGGGCATTACACCGATAAGTACACCGATAAAAATATAAGTGCGCTTCCTGCTAGTACAAATAGGTGCCATACCATGTGCATGTAGCGTACCTTTTTCATTACGTAGAATACCGTACCTACTGTATATGCTATACCCCCTGCAATTAGTAGCCATAGTGATGTTGGGTTAAGTGATTGTTGTAGTTTAGCGAATACCGATACTACCATCCAGCCCATTGCTAGGTAGACTCCTGTGGTTAGATACATGTACTTTCCTGAGATTTTCACTTCCATTAGTACCCCGATTACAACAAGTACCCATTGTATCGCAAACAGTATCCATGCCTCGTTACCTTTTAATATAGTTAGTAGGTATGGTGTATATGAGCCTGCAATAAGCACATATATTGCCGAGTGGTCGAGTATTTTCATTACCTTTTTGGCTGTAGTGCCCTTTGGCACTATGTGATATGTGCCTGACATCGCATAAGAAAATATAAGCGACACTCCAAATATTGTGAAGCTTATTATGTGCATTAGCCCACCCTTTGTGGCTGCTTGTACTACAAGCAGGATAAGTGCTGCAATTGAAAGTCCTGTTCCAATATAATGCGTTATAAAATTAGCTATTTCCTCACCATATGTATAATCCCGTTTAGACATATTATTCTCCTTTCAGACCACATTTGGCCGCCTTCACGCAGTTTTTCATCAGCATCGCCACCGTCATAACACCTACTCCACCAGGTACTGGTGTTATATGTGAGGCTTTGCTTTTGCAGTCCTCAAAATCCACATCTCCACATATCTGATTATCTTCTCCTCTATTTATCCCCACATCAATTATTACAACTCCTGCTTTTATCATATCTGCGGTTATAAAATTCGGGTTACCTATAGCGATTACAAGAACATCTGCTTGCTTAGTGAATTCTGCAAGGTCTTTTGTTTTAGAGTGACATATTGTAACAGTGGCGTTATTTTTAAGTAGTAACATACTTATTGGTTTTCCTACAATATTGCTTGCCCCTACTACTACACAATGTTTCCCACATACATTTATTTGATATTTATCTAGCAACTCGATTATTCCATATGGTGTACATGGAATAAACCCATTACCGTAAACACTCAAACTGCCTACATTTTGTATGTTAAATCCATCTACGTCTTTATTCGGAACTATAATATTTATTATCTTATCTTTATCTATATGCTCAGGAAGTGGCATCTGAACCAGTATACCATGAACTGTTTTATCAGCATTTAGATTTTTTATTCTTTCCACTAATTCTTGCTCAGAGGTATTATAGTCAAACTCCATCACTTCTAAATCTATCCCCACATATTCGCATGCTTTTTTCTTATTGCCAATATATTTCAAAGACGCAAAATTATTTCCCACTTCAATAACCACAAGCTTAGGGAATATGCCAGCGGCCTTTAGCTGTTCTACTTCTATTTTCAGGTTTTCTTTTATTTCCGTTGCCAATTTCTTTCCATCTAGTAAAATCATAGTTATCCCCCTCGTATCACCCTTCTAGGTTTGGTTCCCTCGTCGGCACTCACTACCCCTCTTGCTTCAAGCTGATCCATAAGCCTTGCTGCTCGGTTGTAGCCTATTTTAAATGCCCGTTGAAACATGGATATTGATGCCCTGTCTTTGTCCATTATTAACTCTATTGCTTGGTCCGTGAGTTCGTCTTCTCCGTCATTTACTGTATCATCATTATCTGCATTTCGACTTGTTATTTCGTCTATCATTTCCTGTTTATATTCAGTTTCTCCATGTTTTTTTATCGTCTCAACTAATTTCTCGATTTCTTTGTCGGATACAAATGCCCCTTGTATCCGCTTAGGTTTACTTTCACCCACTGGGTAGTATAGCATGTCCCCTTTTCCTAGTAGCTTTTCAGCTCCAGCCATATCTAGGATAGTCCTAGAATCGGTATTAGACGATACTGCAAATGCTATTCTTGATGGTATGTTAGCTTTGATAACCCCGGTTATTACATCTACTGATGGTCTTTGCGTAGCTATTATTAGATGCATACCTGCTGCTCTAGCCATTTGTGCTAGTCTACATATGGCATCCTCAACATCCTTTGGTGTAGACATCATAAGATCCGCAAGCTCGTCTATTATAATAACTATTTGAGGCATTATAAAATCTTCCTTTTTCTCTTTTAGCATTTTATTGTAACCTTTTATATCTCGTACATTATTATCTGCAAAAGTTTTATATCTACTCAACATTTCTGCAACTGCCCAGTTAAGAGCACTCGCGGCCTTTTTAGGTTCAGTAACAACCGGTATCATAAGATGTGGTATTCCATTATACATTTTGAGTTCGACTACCTTCGGGTCTATCATAAGTAGCTTTACTTCATTTGGGTCTGCTTTATAAATCAAGCTTGCTATTATTGAGTTTATGCATACACTTTTTCCTGAACCAGTTGAGCCTGCGATAAGCAAATGCGGCATTTTTGAGAGGTCGACGACCACCTCTTTGCCTGCTATATCCTTTCCGAGTGCAACAGAAACCTTTGACTCTGCCTGTTTGAAATCAACAGTATCTATTACTTCTCTCAAGAATACCGGAATAGTTAATTTATTGGGTATCTCTATACCTATAGCCGCCTTACCTGGTATAGGTGCCTCTATTCTTACACCCACAGCTGCTAAGTTTAATGCTATATCATCGGCTAAGTTTACTATTTTGCTTACCTTAACCCCAATACTAGGTTGAAGTTCATATCTTGTTACAGTGGGACCTTTGTTCACTTGAACCACTTTTGCCTTTACTCCAAAGCTATCTAGCGTCGTTTCTAGTTTTTCTGCATTTTCTAACAGTTCTTTTCTTGAATCCGTGTTTCCCATACTAGGATTCCTGTTTAATAATGATATACTTGGAAACCTGTATGATATTTTATCCGTACACGATGCAACCTCTATTTCCTCGACTTCTTTTTCAGTAGCCTTTTCAACCGCTATTTTCTTTTCTTTTTTCGACTTTTCGTAGAATCCTATCTGTATATTCTCTCTTTCCTCTATCTCTATTGCTTCCACCGCATTAGCCACTATCTCACCTTTGCTATCTACTCCAAATATTTTAATATCACCTTCTTCGGAATTTGTAACTATTCTTTTTGATTTATCATCTTTTTCTATAATTATATCGTGTACCTTAGTTTTATTATTCTTTTTATCTCCATATAGAAATTTTTGTTTTTCTTCTTCAGAAACATCATCGTTTGAAACTCTTGATTCTTTTATCCTAATTGCAACACTTTGTGCCATATCCTTGGTACTAATATATCCAGATTTTACAGAGCTTCTAATAATTTTTATGATAGATTTTTTAGTCACATTTACAAAATAAACTGCAACTAAAAATGTTAGTATTACATACGTACCAAATACCCCAAATATACTAATAAGTAAACTCCCAAGAACTCTTCCCGATAATCCCTCACTCATATTTTCAAATATAGAAGAGGTATCATGGGTATAGTTTAGACTAGTCGGAATCGTACCACTCTGAACTCTACCAGTATATATATATGTGGCTATTAAGACTATAAATAAAATAATAGGAATTATTTTTAAATAATCCACCTCTTTTTCATGATCTTTAAATACAACAAAAACATATATTCCAAGTGCTACTGGAAAAAAATAAGCCGATGTCCCAAACATATATAAAAGCCCATTTTTTAAAAAGCCCATGAAAAATCCATCCTGATTATAATAAAGACTTATAGCTGTAAGTATTGCAATAACAAATATAAATATGCCTATTATTTCAATTTTTATTATTTCTTTTTGATTTATTACGTCTTTAGTCTTTTTCTTTGCCATGCAAATCAACTCCGTACTTAAAATTTAAAATCAATAAAGATATAATCTTGCGAATTGTTAGCTTTAAATTTCTCCATTTCTCTACTCATTTCTTTACTAATTTCCGAAACTCTGTATATTCCGGTAGCAGTCTTAATCAAAGGGTCTATGTATCTCTTCTTAACCTGCATATTTACATTATATTTATTATAAATAGGTTCCCTACTCACATACACTTCTTCAGTATTACTAAAAGAATTCCATGCATCCTGTATTACTTTAATACCACAATTCTTTAGTAAGCTTATAATTTCATTCTCGCTTTTAATATACAAATCTTCTTCTGTAATTATATTTAATTCTATCGACTTATCTACTATATCAGCTAAAAGCTGCATAAACAGTCTGTTTTCATTAGAAGAATCGAGTATCCCATTATCTATTCCTATTTTTGTTATTTCTATGGCTGTGTTTATATTTGCAAACCCAAACTCTTCCTCGCCATCTTCATTTTTTAAAATACAAATATCGTTATATATCTTCTTTATATCTTGTATTTTCATTTTTCCTCTTAGATGTGGGTAATGTAACGTGCACTCTAGTCTATCAGCACATATTCTTGGAGTTTTATTATCTGCTAGAGGATATATTTTATAATCATTTACCTCTTTTAGAGCTATATCATATCCTTTAAGCTTATTCATAATCATCAAGTCTTTTTTTATTATATAATTTGTTAGGTCCTCAGTAGCTTCTTGATGCATATAATCTTTCTTCATATAATCTACTGCATGTGCAAATGTAGGACTAGCTATATCATGTAAAAATCCTGCAATGGTTTGTTTTTTATCCTTTGTAAAGTGCCATAAGATAAGAGCTACCCCTAAGCTGTGATCTAATCTAGAATAAAAATAGTTAAATCTAAAAACAGGTGTTTTTGTATAATCCATGCCACAATGCTGGCTTATACCGTTAAGCCTAATTAACTGCTCTGAATCTAACAACTCATAAATAAATTCAGGGATTTGTTCGCAATAAATTTGGTGAATCTCCTTAACTTCTTCCATTCTATTTAGTAAATATCTATTCATAATAATCTGCTCCTTTCTTTCTCTAATGCTTCAGTTATTTTCCATCAAAAATATGCTATAATTTTATAAATAAAATTATAGCATATTTTTCTTTGTATAACAATAGCTGATAAAAATTTATTTTAAATTCAATAGTCCATTACTTTTTTAATAGCTTGTAGTATTCTTGATTTTTCGAAAGGTTTTGTTATAAAATCTTTTGCACCTTTTTTTATTGCATCTATAACCATACCTTGCTGTCCCATAGCTGAGACCATTATTATTTTAGTATTTGGACTAGCCTCTAGTATTTTAGGTATTGCACTTATACCATCAAGCTCTGGCATTGTTATATCGAGTGTCATAATATCTGGTCTCTCAGCCTTTGCTAATTCAATGGCCTCATTACCATTACTTGCTTCTCCAACAACTTCTATGTTTTCCTCTAGCAATAAATTTTTAAGCACCGTTCTCATAAACATTGCATCATCTGCAATAACTACTCTTAATTCTGACATATCTAAATCTCCCCCATACTGTACATTATTATTGAAAGTATTACCGTGCTGACTGTTTCTGTCCTAAGTATCCTAGCACCAAGCGTAGCTATATTTATATCATTAACCCTAGCTTTTTCCACTTCTGTTCTATGTAATCCTCCCTCGGGTCCAATAAAAATACTTACATTAGTATACTCTATATTTATACCAAAAATTTCGTGAGTTGTCAACTTTTTTTCTTGTTCATATAATAAAATTTTCAAATCACTACTTTTACAGTCTAAAATAGCCTCATCAAAACTCATTATTTTATCGATTTTAGGTATTATACCTCTTCCTGACTGCTTCGCTGCTGCCTCGGATATTTTATTCCATCTTTCTAACTTCTTTTGCTCTTTTTTAATATCATTTATTTTTACCACTGAATTTTGCATTATTACTGGTACTATCCTAGTGGCACCAAGTTCTACTGATTTTTGGATTATGTGATCCATTTTTTCTCCCTTTGCAAGACCTTGATATATAGTAACCTTAATTTTGGGTTCTGAATCATTTTCTTTTTTACTTAATATTTCTGCTATAACTTTATCATCATAAATTTTAGAAATTCTACATTCATAATCATACCTGCACATATCAGAAATATAAATAATATCATTAACTTTATATCTAAATACTTTTAAATGCCGTACATCCTCGCCTATAATCTCTATAGTATCCTCTTTTATCTGAACCTCATTTATAAAAAACCGTGGCATCTTTTTCCCTCCTTTGTTTTATTGTGCCTATTAATAAATGTATCATACTAATTATATATTCTATCATATAAAACGATAATTTCAAGTACTATTTATTAAATGCCAAAAACATTCGTGAATTTTTGTAAAAAATTTATGAAGTGCTTGACTTATTTTAAAATTTGTACTAAAATCTATGTATAAGTATAAAATTTTATGGAGGTGTTTAGATTGGCATATTTTATTAATAATGATTGTATAAGCTGTGGAGCTTGCGCAAGCGAATGCCCTGTTAGCTGTATAGCAGAAGGTAAGGAAAAATATGTTATAGATGCTAGTCAATGTATTGAGTGTGGAGCTTGTGCCGATGTTTGCCCTGTAGCTGCACCCCAGCCAGAAGAAAAATCAAATAATAGCAAACATTGTGGATGCGGATCTTGTGATAATGCAGATGATGCTAAAAAAGATGAGTAACTCATCTTTTTTTGATTTATTCTTATCTTATTTCACATCATCTCATTCAGCTTCTCTAAATAATTTATATATGCAAAATTGTTTATTTTTATCTCTAGACTTTCCCCAAATTCATTATAAGGTATTGATTTTCTGCCACCCTTTTCTTTTATGTCGTAGAATTCTTTTAGTTTTTCTAACGGAAGTATGAAATATTTAGTATATTTTTTAAAATATACTAGTATGAAGCTTATACCTTCTTGCTTTTCGAAATCTTGCATAAACTCTATTTGGTGCTTATGTATATTTTGAAGAGGCAAGCTGTTTTGACTTGTTTCCTTTGCATCAAAGCAAATAGGTATCCCTTGGGCTACGCCTATATAGTCAACTGTACTCTTTTGTTCAAAATATCCTAAACTTATCGTACGATTTTCTTTACTTATTTCTACAGGCTTTATAGGAGTAGGAATTTTTTGAATAAGAGCTATCCCTTTTTTCCTGTATATATCATTTGTCATATTTACCATTTCCTCAAGCAAACTACCCCTAAGCCCACGAGTATGAAAATATCCCATTAAAACCATCTCCCGTTTCTCTTTCTAAAAAACAAACGCGTACAAATTCAATTTTCTCGCAATTGCCAGAGATTGCTTCGTACCTCGCAGTGACATACCTTATAATATTTTCCTGCCACATCTCACTTCACAAGCACCACGCTACTATACGGGGCCATTTTTATATACAGCCCACCATTCTCTACTCTATATTTTTTCTCATCTGTATCATAATTAGAAATATCAGTTTTCATTATTCTCGTAAACACTTCATTTTCTTTTACTCCAAGCACCCAAACAGGTATATTCATTTCTCTTTCTATGTCATTATTATTAAACATTGAGATAAGCATATCTTCTTTATTCCACCTTGCAAATGCCAGCATGTTATAATTTTTATATATAACTTTTACCGAACCGGTTTTAATAACCTCATGCTTCTTGTGTAATTTTATTGCTTCTTTATGAAAAGTAAGAATTTCCAAGTCTTCTCTGCCCCAAGGATATGTTCTTCTGTTATCTGGATCAGTCCAGCCTGTTACCCCTGCTTCATCACCATAATATATAGTGGGCGCTCCAGGCCAAGTCATCTGAATAATTATTGCTTCTTTAAATATTCCTTTATTGACACCTACAGCTGCCGCCTCGGGACCTTTATTATATATTCTCCCTATTGTTCTATTTGTTCTAGTTAAAAATCTCGAATGATCGTGGTTCGAAAGTTCGTTCATAGCTACTTGTAATGATTCTGCGTGCATAGTTGCCATATGATACTTCATCGCAGACTCAAAGCTATCAGCATTTCCAAATAATCCTGAATTTGAGTCATCACTATGCTTCTCCATTCCTGTTAAAAACCAGCTTATAGGCTCCATAAATGCGTCATAGTTCATTACTGTATCCCATTGGTCACCTTCCAACCAATCCCTAGGATCACCGTAATGTTCAGCTATTATTATCGCATTAGGATTTGCTTCCTTTACTACTTTTCTGAATTTTCTCCAAAATAAATGATTAAACTCTTTACTATATCCTAAATCAGCTGCCACATCAAGTCTCCAACCATCTGCATTATACGGAGCAGAAACCCACTCTCTGCCAACATTTAATATATATTCCTGCAATCGTTTAGAGCCCTCATAATTCAGTTTTGGCAATGTTTTATGCCCCCACCAACCATCATAGCTATCGTTTTCTGGCCAAGCATCCTTAAACCACTTAAAATTCTTGTTATATCTACTATTTTTATCATGGTATGCCCCCGCTGGATAATTTTTAGCATTTTCATAAAATTCTTCTCTATCCATCCATTTATTAAACGAACCACAATGATTGAAAACCCCATCTAATATAACCTTTATCCCTCTCTCGTGTGCTATCTCTATTAACTTTCTCATAAGCTCATTGCTTAATTTTAGATTTTCACGATCGGTAGTTCTTTTTATATACATCTTTGCATATTTGTTATCCAACTTGTCCACAGAAAGTGGCTTGTATATATCATTTTTGATTATTCCAAGATGGGGATCAATATGATCATAGTCTTGAACGTCATACTTGTGATTGCTAGGAGATACAAATAATGGATTAAAATAAATAGCATCTACCCCCAAATCTTTTAAGTAATCCATTTTATCTATAACCCCTTGCAAATCACCACCATAAAATTCTCGTATATCTTCAGCATTAGGGTATTCATACCAATTTTTCACTTTAGAAACAGGCTTTCCAAGATACATATATTCATTATCCACTACATCATTCGAAGGATCCCCATTAAAAAACCTATCAACAAGTATTTGATACATTACAGCTCCTTTAGCCCAAGTCGGAGTCTGGAAATCTAGTTTTATTTTAAAATTATATTGTATATCTAAATTTTGATTAAAGCCTATTTTATTAAAATAAAAGTCCTTATTGTTCTTTACTAGACAAAAATAATATTCCATATCTTCTTTTAGATTTTTTATCTGAACCTCATATATATCAAGAAATTCTGATGTGCATTTTATAAGCATTTTTATTTTCTTATTATCATAATGAATGTAAACATTATCAAAATCTGCCTTAGCCGTCTGAATTCTTACTTTTATACTATCGCCTGTTTTAGGAGATGAGGGGGTTCTATACGTGTCTGTCTCATCACTAAATATTACCTCTACTTGTACACTTTCATCCATAATATAAATTCATTCCTTTCACTGTGCTATAACTCACAAAATTTGTACTTTTAATTATTTTACCCCATTACATAAAAAAAAGCAAGTAATTTTTGCTTGCTTTTTTATTTTTATCTACTAGTTGCTATTCTAAGCTTTCCTAACTAGCCTTTAAAACTATTCAGATTTCTTGTTTGAATCAATACATTCATTTATTAAGCTACATTATCACCGCGTATCTTATTTTCTTCTATTAAACACCTTTTTTATAATTTTGTCAATATTTTATTTTTTTGCTTATAAAGTTAGCGTTTTGGGCATCATATACATATGATGTACATTTGTATTAAGTATTGACTATATTTCACATTTGAGGTGATATTATAAAAAATTTAATAATAATTATTGTAGTTTTAGCTGTAGCATTAATATTGTACAGTATTTTTTACCAGTTTAATAAACCAACTGATAATAAAACTACTAACAATCAATTATCAACAAAGGATAAATTGAAGATTGCTAATATGGTAGAATTTCCGAAAGCTATGGCTCCTAGTAAGAAAACAATTGACCTGTCTCTATTTAAAAAGAAGTGGCTTGACATTACCTATGCATCTAAATCAAATTCTCAAAAGATGGATATATTTTTACCAGATAAAGGTCAAGGACCTTTTCCTGTTATTATGTTAATCCATGGAGGTGGATACAAAACTGGAGATAAAAGGGATGAATTAGATTATGTGCCTACACTTTTAGATCGGGGATATGCTGTTGCATCTGCCAACTATAGATTAATTGATGAGGCAATTTTCCCTGCTCAAATATATGATATAAAAGCTGCTATTAGATTTATTAGAGCAAATGCAGATAAGTACAATATCAATCCAAATAAGATAGCTACATGGGGCGTTTCCTCAGGCGGTCACCTTTCAGCCCTAGCAGGAACATCTGGAAACGTTAAAGAACTTGACAACCCTTCACTAGGAGTTTCTGGACAATCAACCAAAGTGCAAGCAGCAGTAGATTGGTTTGGACCTATTAACTTCCTAACTATGGATGATCAGCTTAGACAAAATAATATCGATGGTCAAATGCATAATATAGCAACTTCAGCTGAATCTTTACTTATAGGAAAGCAACTATCTCTTGAAACTGACTTGGTAAAAAAAGCAAACCCTGAAACCTATATCACCACTGACGACCCACCTTTCTATATACAACACGGAACAGCTGATATAATAGTACCAATTCAACAATCCATTAACTTTTATAATAATTTAGTTAATTATGTTGGTAGTGATAAAGTAATATATGAATCATTAAAAGGTGCTATACATGGTGATCCCGCTTTTATATCTAAAGAAAACTTAAATAAAATTTTAGATTTTCTTGATAAATATATGAAGTAAGTTCCATTTTTCCATACTTCACTTTACACTACCAATATTATCAGTTACACCTTATTCTTCAATCTATACACAAACGCTAGTATTTCCGCAACCGCTCCATACAGCTCGGCTGGTATTTCTTCACCTATTTCTACTGTAGCATAAAGTGCTCTTGCTAAGGGTTTATTTTCTACTATTTCTACATCATTTTCTTTGGCTACTTCCTTTATTCTTTGTGCTAGAAAGTCGGTACCTTTAGCAACTATTTTAGGTACCGCATCTTTCTTTTGATCATATTTTATCGCAACTGCATAGTGAGTTGGGTTTGTTATTATTACATCTGCCTTTGGAACATCTTGCATCATTCTAAGCATAGATATTTGCCGCATTTTTTGCCTTATTTTCTGCTTTATCTCTGGTTTTCCTTCTGTTTCCTCGTATTCTTTCCTTACCTCATATTTGCTCATTTTCATAGTTTTCATGTGTTCAAACCTTTGATATGAGTAGTCAATAATTGCAAGCACCGCAAATAGTATTCCTATTTGTAGCGCTGTATCTATAATAACATTACCGGCTTTTGTCGTGCTTTGTATTAGGCTCATATTTATGTATGATGGTAATAATTTTATTTCACTGTTAATCGATATGTATATTATTGCACATATAAGTACTAGCTTCATAAGTGATTTAAATAGCTCCATAATAGATCTCATAGAAAATATTCGCTTAAAACCTGCTAGTGGACTAATCCTGTTTAGTTTTGGTTGTAGCGGCTTTAGTGTAGGATGCCATCCTACTTGGACTACATTTGCAACAATCCCAACAATCATACAAATAAGTACAACAGGCATCAATATCTCTAAGGTTTTCCCAGATATATTTATTATAAAATTCATCATATACGATGCATTAAATATCTCATCCGTATTTGATAATAAAGAAAATATATACTTAAATAACTCTGTAATCTTTTCATACATGTATGGGATAAATATTTTTATGCTAAAAAAGCTAAATATTATAAGCATGGCAGTATTTATTTCCATACTTTTAGCAAATTGCCCTTCGCCTCTTGCTTCCTTTTTTCTTTTTTCTGTAGGAAGCTCTGTTTTTTCTCCCCCAGACCCATCTGCAAAAAATTGTAGGTTGAGTTCTAAAAGTCGCTTTTTAGTAATTTTATCATTCATCTATGGGATCATCCCTTTTAATATTTTTATAAGACCTACATTTATCTTATCAAATATATATGAAAAATTCATAATCATAGCTGGTGTTATAAGTATCATAACATATAGCGATACATATATCTTTATAGGTAATCCTACCACAAACATATTCATTTGAGGTAAGGTTCTAACAAGTACTCCAAGCCCCGCATTTATAATAAGCATTATACCTATTATCGGACTTGCAAGCTTTATAGCTGTGATAAACACATCAGTAAGTATCTCCATATGAATATCAAATACAGCTTGAGTCAAATTAAATCCACCTAGTCCCACAATATTATAACTGTAAATTATCGTCTTTATTAGTTCGTGGTGCATATTTGTTATAAGCATTATTGATATTATAACAAAATGATACAAATTTCCTGTTATCGGCATTTGTTCTCCACTAAGCGGATCCATAACACTTGCCATGGTAAAACCTATTTGAAAGTCTATCATTTCACCGACCATTACTATAATGTTTAAAACAATAGTAGCTATGTATCCCAAAAATAAACCCATAGCAACCTCTTTAATACCTAAAACAAAGTATCCAAAAATACCATTAGAATAACTAACACTTTTTATCAGACCTGTAGCGACAACAACATTTGCTAAAACAAATGAGAGTCCTACTTTAATATAGTTATTTACATATTGACCGCTAAAAAATGGAGCACTTACAAAAAAACCTACCATTCTAAGTGTCACTAAAAATATAAGCTCCATATTTATATATACATCCTGCGTCATAAATGCCATGTTATCACCACAATTTCTTATACCAGAAAATTATTCATATTGCTATACAAATATATTATGTACTCCATCATTACAGCCAGCATCCAAGGTCCAAAAATAATCATCGCTACGAATATAGCAATTATCTTTGGAACAAATGCGAGAGTTGGCTCTTGTATTGATGTTACAGCTTGAAATATACTAACGATAAGTCCAACAAATAAACCTATAAGCAAAACAGGAGAAGATACCATTACTGTAATCCATAAAGCGTTTTTAGCTAAATCTATTACTGCTCCTTGATTCATACCTATCCCCCCTATCTAAAACTCTGGACGATTTGTCCAACAAGCAAATTCCAACCGTCAACCATTACAAATAACAAAAGTTTAAATGGCAGCGAAATCATAACTGGTGGTAGCATCATCATCCCCATCGCCATCAGAGTTGATGAAACTATCATATCTATTACTAGGAATGGAATATATATTATAAATCCCATCATAAATCCCTTTTTTAACTCACTAATTATGAATGCTGGTATAATAACTGTTGCCGGAAGCTTGTCTGGTGATTCCACTTTAGCTGTTTTAGAGATATTTATAAATAAATTTAAATCCTTTTCATATGTCTGCTTTATCATAAAACTTTTTAATGGTTTCATACCTTCATCTATAGCTTTTGCCTGCGTTATTGTGCCTGCGTTATAAGGTTTTATAGCATTTTCATTAATATCATTTAACACTGGACTCATTATAAATAAAGTTAGAAACAATGCTAAACCTATTATAATTTGATTAGGTGGCGTTTGTTGAGTACCTAATGCTGATCTTAAAAAATGTAGTACTATTACTATCCGTGTAAACGATGTCATCATAATAAGTATCGATGGTGCAAGCGAAATAATAGTTAATAAAAATAATATTTTCATGCTATTTGTCACATCAGTTGGACTATCAGCCGCACCAAATGTCACGTCGACCTCTGGGATTACAGTATCAGTTGCGTATGCTGAATATGAGTTTAACCCATACCAGGCTAGCAAAGCCGATACTGCTATAAGTAATATTAATACCTTTCTCTTTATGTCTTTTTTCATTTTATTCACTCCAGTACTCCTCCACCCGTTGTCATTGCGAGGTACGAAGCAATCCCGTTTTTTAACTTATGTTTAAGTAAGAGATTGCTTCGTCGAAAAAACCTCCTCACAATGACAAGCCGTGGTATTTATGATTAATATTACTTTTTTTGTCTATTTATTACTGACTCTAATATATTTTTAAAGTCCTTGCCTATTAAACCATTATCATCATTTATAACTATCTTTTCAGAGTCTAGCATATCTAGTAGTTTTATGTCATCTTTACTAACAGAAAGTAGCATGTGCTTATCTGTTACCTTAACTATATATAAGTACTTTTGGTATCCAATAGGCATCACCTCTAAAAGTTTTATATTTCTATTTTTAAACCGTCTTATATTGTTCATTCCAATATATCTTGTAGTTATATATGCCATCGCCATAACTATTAAAAGTATAAACATTATACTTACTATATTAAAAACCTCGTTAAAAAATTGCATATTAAATCAAATCCTTCACCCTAAAACTTTTTTAACAGCCTCTATAATCCTGTCTGCTTGAAACGGCTTCACTATAAAATCTCTTGCACCTGCTTGTATTGATTCTATAACCATACCTTGTTGTCCCATAGCTGAACACATTATAATTTTTGCAGCGTTATTAATCTTTTTAATCTGCTTTACTGCTTCTATACCATCCATTTCAGGCATCGTAATGTCCATTATTACTAAGTCTGGTTCCGTCTCCTTATATCTTTCCACCGCCCTAAGTCCATTTTCCGCTTCTCCCACAACCTCATAACCATTTTTAACCAAAATATCCTTAACCATCATGCGCATAAATGCAGCATCATCTACAACTAAAATATTTCTACCTGCCATATATACTTCCCCCTTTTTTAACATATTTAATATATTTTTGTCTATTATATCATATTCTGTCTTTAACATCAATGATTTCTGTAATTCTTATACCGAAATTTTCGTCAATTACTATAACCTCTCCTTTAGCAACAAACTTTCCATTTACTAATATGTCTATAGGTTCACCTGCAAGCTTATCTAGCTCTATAATTGTACCGGGTGCAAATTCTAGTATTTCCCTTATAGACTTATGAGATCTCCCAAGTTCAACAGTTACTTCAAGTGGCACATCCATTATAAGATCAATATTTTCCTTTTGCTTTTGCATTACAGAAGGATGAATATCTGCAAATTGAACTGGTTTAACATTTACATTGTTTTTTTCTGATATCATATTTGAGTTTTTTGAAGTTTTTGCTTCTGATCTTGTATTCGTATTATTAAAATTCATATCCATAGCATCATCCTGCTTTTTTATTTTTTCGTTTTCCATACTTTTAACCTTATCGAGCATATTTTCTACAAGACTTTCAGTCATTAGAAGTCTAATCTCACTAGTAATTGTATCATCTACCAAAAATTTATAAATAATTACTAAATTTTTATCATCGATATTTGCTAAATTTTCCAGTTCTGCCACTGTATCTATTTTTTCTGTCTTTGGAGGACTTACATCTACTTTTTCACCTATCACCGATGAAATAGTTGTACTAGAAACACCTATCATCTGGCTAACAGCCTCTGTTATAGCACTAAGCTGCAAATCTGATAATTCCTCGTCAGATTTTTCCTCTATTCCCATCATCAGGTTTGCAATATTCTTAGCGTCTTCTGTTCTAAAAAGCAATATACTTTCGCCTTTTATACCTTGTTTATAATATATTTTAGTAGCTAAATGTTTATTTTTCTCTAATACACTTTCAATGGAGCTATAATCACTTATGGAGTCATATTTTATAGTAACATGCCTATTGATTAGGTTTGATAGCACTTCCGAGGCTTTAACCATAGCTTTATCTAGTATTTTTATAGTCTCATCCTTATCTTTATCACTAAGATTTAACTGCGTATCTGTATTTTTAGAATTTCCTCCTAGTAAAGCATCTATTTCATCTTGTGAAAGCATATCTACCATTACTCTTCCTCCTCTCTAATAATTCTAGTTATTTTAATTGCATTTTGCTTTTTGCTTATACCAGGCTTTCCTTTAAATTTCAACAAATTTCCTACAAATATATTTAAATCAGAACTTACATACGTATCAAGCCTTATAACATCTCCCTCACCTAACTCTATAAAATCCTTTACCATAATCTGAGTTTTACCTAACAATACTTTTAATGGTATTGGAGAAATTTGTAGCTTTTCTTGTATAAATCCTTTATAATCTTCGACCTGCACATTTTTATGATTTGTATATAAATATTTTGTGTTTAAAATCTCCATGAGTGGTTCTATTACCAAATAAGGAATACATACATTTATCATTCCTTCTACATCACCAACCTTCAAATTTAAAGTTAATAATGCAACCATTTCATTTGGTTCTATAATTTCCGCAAACTGCATATTAGTCTCTATATTCTCTAGCTTAGGCTGTATGATATGAACATTTGTCCAATGTTCACCCATCATCTTAACTAACTTATCCATTATTTTAGTAAGTATTATCTTTTCTATCTGAGTAAAATCTCTATTAGACTTAAGAATCGTGCCAGGTCCACCTAAGACTCTATCAATTATAGCAAAACCAACCTTTGAAGACATCTTTACAATTATATTTCCCTTAAGTGGTTTAAAATCTACTATTCCAAGAATTATTGGATTAGAAAGTGAATTTGTAAACTCTCTATATGTCAATGCTTCTGAATTTATAACTTCTACATGCGTAGGAGTTCTAAGATATCCTGAAAAATAGCTTCCTACACTTCTTGCATAATTTTCATAGATTATCTCAAGAGTCTTTAAATGCTCCTTTGAAAATTTAGAAGGTCTCGCAAAATCATATTTCTTTATTTTTTTCTCCTCTTTATCTGTAGCAACTTGATTCACATCAAAATCGCCAGAATTCAATGCATTTAGTAATTCGTCAATCTCATTCTGCGACAAAACATCAGCCATATAAAATCACCCGCTTGCGTTATTAATTATAATAATTTTTCACTATTTTTACGGTGTTGCTTGAATATAAACATCATCAAAATATACATCTACCATCATATCTGTGTCAAACTTGTCGTTTAATTTTTGTAATAACTTCTTATTCAAATCATCCCAAAAAGTAATACTCTGATAATCTTCATATGTTTTCTCTCTTATTACTGTATCTATTATCCCTCTTATTATAGCAACCTTCTCTTCAATTAATATTGACTTCTCTTTGTATTCTGTCGACTTTTTATCGAGCCCTAAATTTATAGTAATCCTTAACATATATTGCACTCCTGTAGAATCTGGTGCTAGTATATACATCTTTTTGTTAACTATTTCAACTGGTTCAATATCTTCAATAGGTACAAGTTCCTTTTTAGTTTTATCCTTTTTTTCATCAGTTTTAGTACCTTTATCTATACTTGCATCTATATCTGTACTTGTACCTGAACTTTGCATTTGCATCATTGAATAAACTTGTATACCTATTACAACTACTAATAACAAAATAACTATACCTAATAAAATAGGCAACAGCTTGTTTGGTTTCTCTTCCATCACTATCTCCCCTTCTAGTTTTCGTACTCACCCCCGACCCCTCTCTAAAAGAGAGGGGAGCAACACGTATTAGATTTTCTCTATCATAACGTCTGCGTCTTATGTCCCCCTCTCTTTTAGAGAGGGGTTAGGGGTGAGTCATGTTTTTACGTTCTAATTATATTTTAACATTAAATCTTTCTTTACTCAACTGTTTTTCGAATATTTTTTAAAAAAACGACTATTTTTTTTAAAATAGTCGTTTTTTTGTATGAATTTAGATAATATGTTAATTTTTAGAATTGTGAATTTAGAATTATTTGTTTATTTTTCCATACATAGTCAAATCCCGATATTAGTGTAAGTATTACTGCCAAATATATAAATATATCTTTTATATAATTTAATGAATTCAAATCAAAAAACAAAATTACAACCATAGCCATGTGCGATACAGTCTTCCACTTTCCCCAAGCACTTGCTGCTATCACTACGTTATCAGCAGCAGCCATTATCCTAAAACCAGTTATAGCAAATTCTCTAAATATAATAACTATAACAACCCATGAAGTAAGTGCACCATTCTCAACAAATACTATCATTGCAGAAAGCACTAATATCTTATCCGCCAAAGGATCTAAAAACTTCCCTAGCTTAGTTATCATATTATATTTCCGTGCTATATACCCATCTAACATATCCGTAAGGGATGCAACTATAAATATACCAAGCCCAATATATTTACCATACTCTGTATCACTATACATAAAAAACAAGAAAATAGGTATAAATAGTATCCTTAAAAAACTTATTTTATTAGCTAAATTCATAAACTCTCTCCCCCCCATCCTAAATCTCTATTATACCAAAACGCCCTGGTTATGTCATTGCAGAGTACAAAGCAATCTCGTTTTTGAAGTAAGTGATTGCTTCGTGCCTCACAATGACAATTCATAATTTCTTTATACGACTATTATACTACATTTTATATCACATTTCAAGTTTTATATTTTAAAAATAAAAAACAGCATCTCTGCTGTTTTTTTATATCTATTGTTGTAACAACCTTAATACCCCTTGCGGTGCTTGATTTGCTTGTGCTAGCATTGCTTGTGCTGCTTGTTGCAAGATATTATTCTTTGTAAGTGTCATCATTTCACTAGCCATGTCTACATCTCTGATACGAGATTCTGCAGCTGTTAAGTTCTCAGCACTTGTGTTTAGGTTTGCTATTGAGTGTTCTAATCTGTTTTGGATTGCTCCTAAGTTAGAACGTTGTTCATTTACTGCTCCTATGGCATCATCTATCAAGTTTATCGCAAATCCTGCTCCTGTTGTTGAGCTTACATCTATTGAAGATAGTAGTAAGTTATCTGTTGACATGTCAGCTATTGATACTGTCATTGTCTGATCTTTATTTGCTCCAATTTGCATTGCTACTGATGAATCAGTATGTGCATCTTGCGCTTTTTGTGTTTCTTCAAATGCACTCATATAGTTATTAAATTTTGTTACCCCTGTTGTGTCTGTTGCTGATGCTTGTGCAGTCAATTTTATGTTTGTTATTGCTTTTGCTATTCCTGATTCTCCTATTACATTAAATTCTTGTGTTGTTGCATTAAAGCTTACTGCCGAACTTCCTCCTATTGCTGATTGGATTTCTCCAGCTAAAGTATCCATCGTACTTCCTGCTGCTACTGTATAGTTTCTTGTAAATGATGTCCCTCCTAATGCTCCTTCTATTTTGATTACATTTCCTGCTTGTAATCCTAGAGAGTTCCCATCTGTATCTGCCATATTGATTAATTGTGTTGTTCCTAGTACACCATCTGCTGCATCTGATCCGTTTTCCGCAGTGTTTAATGCCGCTGCTGCATCCGGTGCTGTTATTGTAGCTGCTCCTGCTGGCTCACTTCCTGCTAAACCCCATATTGCTGTATGACCTGTATTAACTCCATTTTGTGCTATTGCTACACCTTCAGCTGCATTTGCAACTATTTGTATATTAACTCCATTCATTGATACTGTTGCAACATTGGTTCCAAAAGCTGTATTAATTGCAGTTTGCATAGCTGTAACATATGTAGCTTGGCTAGCAGCACCTAAGTTTGCTACTCCAAGGTTTATTGTTGATGTTTGTCCACCAATGGTTAAATCAAATATACCATTAGCACCCGATAAGTCTATATCTGCTGTTAAGTCAACTGAACCAACATGTGCAGCTGTGTCTGCTTTAAATCCTAATGCATCTAATGCTGATTGTGCTGCCGTTGTTGGTGTATTTATTGTTATTGCTGTAGCTGCTCCTCTATCAGATGTAACAAATGATATATGGTTTGCTCCATCTATACTTGCTCTTACTTCTCCTGATAAATCTGAGTTGCCTCCTATTCCTGCATTTACTGCTGCTACTAATTCTGATCTTGAATAATTTCCTGCTGCTATTGTTATTTGTTGTGCTGCTCCACCTAGTGTATTTCCTTGTGCATCTTTTACTGTCAATGCAAATTTATCATTCATTCCTGTTACTATTCTCGTTGTTGCATCAACTGCTGTAGTACCATCTACTTCTGCACCTGCAGCTGCTAATTTGAATGAACTTGATTCTAGTTTTGTTCCCTGTGATGTTCTAGATTGGTCTATACTTCCATTTAATAATTTTTTACCATTAAACTCTGTTGAGTCTGATATACGATCAATTTCTGTTTTAAGCTGTGATACTTCTGATTGAATATTTACTCTATCTGCATCAGTCATTGTACCATTTGCTGATTGTACTGCTAGTTCTCTCATTCTTTGTAGTATTGAGTGTGTTTCATTTAACGCACCTTCTGCTGTTTGTAACAAGCTTATACCGTCCTGTGCATTTCTTGATGCTTGCCCTAATCCTCTGATTTGTGCACGCATTTTTTCTGATATAGCAAGCCCCGCTGCATCATCTCCTGCCCTGTTAATTCTAAGACCTGAAGACAATTTCTCCATAGATTTTGCTTGACTAGCCCCCGTAGCCGATAAATTATTATAAGTGTTTAATGCCATTAAGTTGTGATTTATTCTCATATTATTTCGAACCTCCTGTTCAAAAGATATATTCTACATTCCCTTGCTTTATTAAGCTATAAAATATATCGGTGAACATATAAAATTACTTTATATTTATTTTAGAAATTTTTAATGAATTTTTTACCACACTTATTAGAGTCTGCTTTTTTAGTGCTTTTTTAGTGCTTTTAGATTTTTATTTATATTTTTGTATTTTGTTATTTGTACTTTGCCTTATTTCTCCCATTTTCCTAAATTTATTATATCTATCATCTAACAATTTTTCCTTTGTTTTTGATTTTAACTCGCTTATACTTATTGCTAGTTCTTCTTTTATATGCTGTACAGTGTAGTCTATATCTTTATGCACACCGCCTTTTTTCTCTTTTATAATTTTATCTATTATCCCAAATTCTTTTAGCTCTTGTGCTGTTATTTTCATTATTTCGGCGGCTTCCTTTGCACGAGTAGAGTCTTTCCATAGTATAGTTGCAAAGCCTTCTGGTGAAAGTATAGAATATATCGCATTTTCAAGCATCCATACCTCATCTGCAACTGCTACCGCAAGCGCCCCACCACTTCCACCTTCACCTATTACTATAGATATTACTGGAACCTGTAGTTTTGACATTTCTAATAGGTTGCGTGCTATCGCTTCGCCCTGTCCCCTCTCCTCTGCCCCTACTCCACAATACGCCCCTGGAGTATCGACAAAACATATTACAGGACGTCCAAACTTTTCAGCTTGCTTCATAAATCTAAGTGCTTTCCTATATCCTTCTGGATGAGGCATAGCAAAATTTCTTTCTATCTTCTCTTTAGTATTTCGCCCTTTTTGCTCTGCTATTATTGTAACAGCTTCACCCATAAACTTTGCTATACCACATACCATAGCTTTGTCATCTGCATATTGTCTATCTCCATGTAGCTCTATAAAATCTGTAAATATCATATTTATATAATCTAGTGCAGTTGGTCTATCAGCATGCCTAGCTAACTCAACTATATTCCACGCTTTACCCATAATAATTTACCTCCTAATGCATTTCTAGTATCTTACTTAATGTCACCTTTAGCTCTTTTCTTCCTACTATTTTATCAACAAACCCATGCTCTAGTAGGAATTCCGCTGTTTGGAAGTCTTCTGGTAATTGTTGCTTTATAGTTTGCTCTATTACACGTTTTCCTGCAAATCCTATTAGACTTCCAGGTTCAGCTAAAATAATATCCCCAAGCATTGCAAAGCTTGCTGTTACACCACCTGTAGTAGGGTCTGTAAGTACAGTTATATATAACAACCCTGCCTCACTATGTCTTGCAAGTGCAGCACTTGTTTTAGCCATTTGCATTAAAGAAAATATTCCTTCTTGCATTCTGGCTCCTCCAGATGCGGTAAATATAATTATAGGCAACTTCTCATTTGTTGCCTTCTCTATAGCTAGTGTTATCTTCTCACCTTCTGCTCCGCTCATACTCCCCATCATAAAATGACTATCCATAACCACAAGTATAACTTCTCTACTATGTATCTTACCTTTACCTGTGACCACAGCTGACTTCATACTTGTTTTACTTTTATATTGATTTAATTTAATATCATACGCTTCATATTTTAAAGGGTTAGCGCTTTCTATATCCTGTGCAAACTCACTAAAAGTCCCCTCATCTACTATAAGCCTTATCCTATCTGCCGCACCAATTCTTAAATGCGTACTACAATTATTACAAACCATATTATCCTTCTCTAGATCTTCTATATACAAAGTCATCCCACATTCAGGACATTTCGCCCACTTACCATTAGGTATATATGGCTTATACTCTGGATACTCCGATTTTTCACTTACATCAATATGATTTCGTATATCAAGCGTTATATACTTCTTAGAACTAAACATTCCCATAGCTATTCCTCCAGCCCTTAACTCACCCCCAACCCCTCTCTAAAAGAGAGGGGAGCACTACGAATTAGTTTTATTCCCACCAAGACGCTTGCGGTATCTCTCCCCCTCTCTTTTAGAGAGGGGGCTGGGGGGATGAGTTAGTTTTTGATTTGTTCTATAAACCCTGTATCATACGTTCCATCTCTAAACATCTCATTATTCAATATCTCAAAATGAAAGTCTACGTTTGTTTTTACTCCATCTACTATAAATTCACTTAGTGCTCTTTTCATCTTCGTTATAGCTTCTGTTCTTGTCTTGGCATGAACTATAAGCTTTGCTAACATTGAATCATATGTAGATGGAATATTGTATCCGCTGTAAATGGCACTATCAATCCTAACTCCTAGTCCTCCTGGAATGTGTAGGTTTTCTATCTTTCCTGGTGATGGTCTGAAATTATTTTCAGGATCCTCTGCATTTATTCTGCATTCTATTGAACACCCATTTATTTTAATATCATTTTCACCTATATCAAGCTTTTTGCCTGCTGCTATGAGTATTTGTTCTTTAACTAGATCAACACCTGTAACCATCTCTGTTATTGGGTGTTCTACTTGAATTCTTGTATTCATTTCCATAAAATAAAAGTTTTTATCTTTATCTAATAAAAATTCTATCGTTCCTGCATTTTGGTAATTTACTGCTTTTGCAGCTTTTATTGCTGCTTCACCCATCTTTTTTCTGAGCACATCATTTAATAATACCGATGGAGTTTCTTCGACAATTTTTTGATGTCGTCTTTGAATGGAGCAATCTCTTTCCCCTAAATGCACCACATTTCCATGTTCATCAGCAAGTATTTGAAACTCTATATGCTTTGGGTTTTCTATGAATTTTTCTACATACATAGACGAATCCCCAAAACCTACTTTGGCTTCTGATTGAGCTGTATCAAATAGTTTTAGAAAATCTTCTCGACTACGAACAAGCCTCATACCTCTTCCACCTCCACCTGCAGAAGCTTTCACCATAACTGGATAACCTATTTTATCGGCTATCTTTAGTGCATCGGCTCCGTCTACTACTATACCTTCCGAACCTGGTACTACAGGCACTCCTGCCTGTTTCATTATTTCCCTCGCCTGAGATTTATTTCCCATCTTATCTATTATTTCAGGTTTCGGACCTATAAATTTTATATTACATTCTTCACATATCCTAGCAAATCTACTATTTTCAGACAAAAATCCAAACCCAGGGTGTATAGCCTCAGCACCTGATAGTATTGTAGCACTAAGTATGTTCTGTATATTTAGATAACTATCTGCTGGAGCCGCCTTGCCGATGCAAATGGCCTCATCAGCCATTTGCGTATGCAAAGCTTCCTTATCTATTTCGGAGTAAACAGCCACAGTTTCTATTCCCATTTCTCTGCAAGCTCTTATTATTCTAACCGCAATCTCCCCACGGTTAGCAATAAGTATTTTCTTGAACATATAAACGCCTCCTTAACTCATGTCCCTCGTTCGTAGTTTGCAACAATAATATTATAGTGAGTACTAAACTTCCTTATAATCCGCATCAACTACATCATCGTTATCATTTTTTCCGGCATCCTCATTTGAGCTTGCTCCTGCAAAATCATTAGAATTTGCACCAGCCGCTTGTGCACTTTGGTATAGCTTAGTCGATACTTCCATAAATGTATTTTGTAAAGTATCTTTTGCTGCTTTTATTTTTTCTGCTTTTTCAGAATCTATAGTTTCAATTGGATTTGCATCTAGTAACTCTTTCAAAGCTTTAAGCTCATCTTCAAGTTTTTGCTTGTCAGCCACATCTATTTTGTCCGCTAAATCTGCTAGTGTCTTTTCTGTTTGGAATGCTAGCGAATCAGCTTCGTTTCTAGTATCTATTGCTTCTTTACGTTTTTTATCTTCTTCTGCGTGAGCTTCTGCTTCTTTTACTGCTTTATTTATTTCATCTTCTGAGAGATTAGTGCTAGCAGTTATAGATATTCTTTGCTCTTTTCCTGTTCCTAAATCTTTTGCACCTACGTGAACGATACCATTTGCATCTATATCAAATGTAACTTCAATTTGAGGTACTCCTCTTGGTGCTGGTGGTATTCCATCAAGATTAAATGTACCAAGCATCTTATTATCTTTCGCCATTGGTCTTTCACCTTGGCATACTACTATGCTAACTGCTGATTGGTTATCTGCAGCTGTAGAGAATGTTTGGCTTTTCTTTGTAGGTATTGTTGTGTTTCTCTCAATAAGCTTTGTAAATACTCCACCTAATGTTTCTATACCTAGTGAAAGTGGTGTAACATCAAGAAGTAGTATATCCCCAGCTCCTGCATCCCCTGCAAGCTTACCTCCTTGGATAGCTGCTCCTACCGCAACACACTCGTCTGGGTTTATTCCTTTGAATGGTTCTTTTCCTCCAGTAAGCTTTTTAACTAGCTCTTGTACTGCTGGCACACGAGTAGAACCACCAACTAGTAATACCTTGTTTAGTCTCGCTGCATCTATCTTAGCATCAGCAAGTGCTGTATTTACTGGCTTTGCTGTTCTTTCAATAAGATCTGCTACAAGCTCCTCGAATTTTGCGCGTGTAAGTGTTATGTCCATATGCTTTGGTCCTTCTGCATTCGCTGTTATGAATGGAAGATTTATGTTTGAAGTTACATTACTTGATAGCTCTTTTTTCGCTTTTTCTGCTGCTTCCTTTAGTCTTTGCATAGCCATTTTATCTTGGCTAAGGTCAATACCTTCTTTGCTTTTAAATTCTTTTACTAAAAAGTCGATTACTCTAGCATCGAAATCGTCTCCACCTAGTCTATTGTCCCCGCTTGTTGCAAGCACTTCAAGAACTCCATCCCCTATTTCTATAACAGAAACGTCAAATGTTCCTCCACCTAGGTCATATACCATAATTACTTGCTCATGCTCGTTATCAAGCCCATAAGCTAGTGCTGCTGCTGTTGGCTCGTTTATTATTCTCTTTACATCAAGCCCTGCAATACGTCCTGCATCTTTTGTCGCTTGTCTTTGGCTGTCTGAGAAATATGCTGGCACTGTTATAACTGCCTCTGTCACCTTTTCTCCTAGGTAGCTTTCTGCATCTGCTTTAAGCTTGCCTAGTATCATTGCTGATATTTCTTGTGGTGAGTATGTTTTGTCGTCAATCTTTGTTTTATGATCTGTGCCCATTTCCCTTTTGATTGATATTATCGTTTTGTCTGGGTTTGTTATCGCCTGACGCTTTGCAGCCTCCCCTACTAATCTTTCACCACTTTTACTAAATGCAACCACTGACGGAGTCGTTCTAAATCCCTCCGCATTTGCAATAACTACTGGCTTTCCACCTTCCATTACTGATACACATGAATTTGTTGTTCCTAAGTCAATCCCTATAATTTTTCCCATTTTTAATTTCCCCTTTCGTTTTCTATTTTTTCATTTATATATTTTTCTATTTATATATTTTTATATTTTTTTATCAAATCTTCAGCTGCTTCTAATTTTTCTTTTACCCTAGATTTCCTATACTCTATAAGTTCTAATCTTTCAGGCGGCATCATAAACAGTAACCCCCTCATTTTTTACATTTATATATAACGGCATAGAATTTTCTTTTTCTTTGTAATACTGATAACTATAGAATAGAGGCATTACTACTTTTCCATATTTAATACACAAATCTGTTTGAGTATCTACTATTTCATTATCATACTTTTTTGAATTATCACTCCCAACCAAAATCATAACATCAATATCAGATTCTTCCTCATAGTCTCCTCTAGCATAAGACCCAAAAAGAATTATCTTCTTAACATCACTACCTGCAATCTTCAAAACCTCTTCCTTCAATTCTTCTAACATTTGTTGTATTTCTGGAGTAATTTCTTTCATAAATGTAATTCCCCCTAATATAATAATTTATATTTTGAAATATTATTTATCAATATTTAATTCATCTTGGTTATATCTATATACGCCTTCTTTATCAGAGTCTATTCTAAAAAGATTGCCATAATAACTAATTTTTACTTCAGTGCTACTTCCATCCTTATAATGTAAAATACCATCATAAGAACCTTTCCATAAGAAAAATTCTTTTGAATAGCTCACCTCATTTATTTTTATTATTGTACCATTCTTCAATACTTCTATATAATTCATACCTAAATTATTACTTTTACGTGCATTAACAACCATAGCTACGAGTATTGAGCATATAATTAAAATAAATATTCCTTTCAAATACTTTTTAATAATGCCACCCCCTAAATCTAGTTCCCCACCTTAACCATAGCATGCCTAATAACCTTCTCACCATAAATATATCCTTTCTGAAATACCTCTATAACCTCATTCTCCCCATGATTTTCATCTTCAACATGCATAACCGCATTATGCAGATTAGGGTCAAATGTTTTTC
>Ga0154526_1015_pt1 | contig 26448 bp, 20 predicted proteins | sample RifGroE2_FD_105669 | JGI IMG/M metagenome (GOLD analysis project Ga0154526, IMG submission 105669) | Clostridiales bacterium GWE2_32_10
AGTAAAGACAGCAATAGGAGAAGAAAGAGTAGATTATTCAATAAAAATTGCAAAAGAATACCTTGAGTATGTAGAATATGGAATAGATTATGAAAAACTATTAGAAGACCCGAACGAATGGAAGCTTCATTATGATAGTACAATGGGTAATGGTGATATACTAGACGAAGGCACGCAATACACAGCAGAAGAATATAAAAACAAACTAATACAAAAGTTTATAGATAACAAAGCAACAAGTGAAGCAAAACTTGTAACAAATGAAGACCTCGTATACGTATCAGACACAGGAACAATAATGGTAAGAGGGATATTAACCTATGATACAGGGACTATAGAAAAAGAGGTAGATATAGAAGTAGAAGTAGTAAGTAACGGAGCAAAAATACTAGTAATAAACCAATACATGGAATTGAAATAAATGCAGAATAAAAGAAAGGAGAGTGAAACAATGAAAAGTATAATAAGTAAAATAATGATAATGATGTTAATAATAAATATGTTATTGTTAACTATGTCACAAGTATCAAATGCAGTTCAAGTGGTAATAGGACCAGGAGATTCAGGAGGTGCATCTTCCTCAACAAGAGATGCTGGTATTAGCTCGGTAAAATTGGAACTTTTGTTTAGACCAGACTCATCAAATGGAGCCGAAAACTATATATTAAAGTCTATGAATATAGGGTTTGATGCATATATGGAATATGACTTTAGTCAGCATCTAGACGAATGGACATTTACAACAGAAGAAATAAAAAAGACAATCAAAGATAAAGATGGTGTAGATGTAAATGTAGGCTTTAATTCAATAGGATTTACGAGAACTTTAATAACATATAATGGTGGCACATATGACAATATATATAGAGTAGGTTTAGGCGAAGGCTCAATGTCAGAGGATTATAAAAAATTCTATGAAGGAGCAACAACAAATTATGGAGAAGTAAGACAAAAATATTCTTTAGATAAGATAAGAGAAATGACTAGTTACAAGGTAGGGTTGAATGAGAATGACCAAGTAGATAATTTACCGAAAACCGAAGTACGTGCAGGATGGGAAAGTTCTACGGATGGATTTTGTAGGACAGGAAAGTCACAATGCTCTATAGATTTTTTCCCTGATATTACAAAAAAACTAAATGTATATCATGTAGATAACGCTGGTAATGTTTTACTTGATGATAGTGGAGTTGGGAGAAAGAAGATAAATGTACAATTAGACAGTGTAGGGAATTTTGCACAAACAAATACAAATGAAAAGACTAATGCCCCCCCAACAGATAAATATACATATTTAGGATATAAGGTAATATATAATGATGGTACTGAAATATATTATGAGGATACTGCGTTAAGAGATGATTTTAAAAATGTAGAATTAAAAACCGCTACATCAATAACTGATAAAATACCTAATAATTTCACTACAGCATGGTTATGCTTTATATGGGATACCTCTAATAGTAATAACACTGCCACAATAAATGTAAGACATTTAGATGAGAATGGTGTAATATTTGGCACGGTTACTAAAGAGGTAACTACAATGCCTTATACTGTACAGATACCTTATAATGGTACAGATTATGGTTATACGTCTGCATTATTAGGATACCAAAATACAGGTTATGCTGAAATTAAAACTAAAACTAATGAAAGACCGTTATCTACTGCCATGACGAAATATGAGCAACCAACTGATGTAAATAAAACAGTAACGGTAAGTTTTGCAGTAGATGATCCGAATAAAAATTACTGGTTAGATTTTTATTGGAAAAGCGACATAGAGATTAATGGTAAGCCTACCCTAAGAATAATACATGAAGATGTAGATTCTAAAGAACTATTAGGTACAAAGGATGTAAATTATACTTTAAACGAAGATTTAAATATTACAAACACAGATATATCCTATAATCCGCCAGATACTACAAAATACAGCTATGTTGGATATTCTGTATATACTTCACCAAATAGTATAGTTAATGGCGTCACTACTGTAACGGTAGATACATCTAAAAGCTCTAATTTAATATATTTTTGGTGGAAAAAAGCAGTGCCACCTACAAATACAGATTGCAAAATATTATTTGCGCCCCCAAACTCTTATGACTTAAATAGTGATGGTGTGAATGAAAATAATGATAGAGACGGATGGACAAACAAAAATGAAGTAAAAGTGTACTATGAAGAAAAATGTGAACCATACAGAAGAGACCCGATGCCTAATAATGAAAAAAATCCATATTCAACTATAACAGCAAATCCAGAAAAAGATGGCTTAGAGAAGGGCTCATATAAAGGAAGTGCAACACTATCCTATAAATGGAGTTGGAAAGCATCGCATACAGAAACGGAAACTGATGAAGATGGAAATACGTCAACAAAAATTGTTTATGATGATAAATCTAGTACAGTAGATGTAAATTGTACATATGCTGGATATTGGCAGTTAGATAATATAACAGTTGCAGGAAATGCATTGAGAAGCAGTGGAGATATAAAACATAATGATAATGTTGAGTTAAATGAAGGTAAGCAAATAAAACTAAGTGCAAAACCAGGCAGTTGGGGTGGTACTGCCTGGTGGGTAGAGAAAAAGGTTCCGGATGCACCACAATTACTTGAAAATGAAAGTGGTTTAAGTGGAGAATGGGCTAGTGATACAGATGCTAATACTTATTTTGAATCAGGATGCCCACACCCAAATGAGCCGCTATGGACTGGAGAACTTGACCAATGGGAACAAAAACAAGGGCTATATAATGAGGATTATACTGTACCCACAACAAATATATATGCAGATATTGGTAATGAATCAAATTCGGGTAAAATACTACAAATAAGTCAAAATAAATGGTATGGAGGACCTGGATATGAAAAGATTACAATAACAGGAGAAGTCTCTGATAAAAATACATCAATTTATAATGTGACAGATAAATTAACTGATGAATCAGGTATATGGGATGAAAAATTAGTTGATGACACAAGAGTGTTTGATGAAAACTTTGAGTTAAATACTAGTTCAGGTGCATCTATATCAGCTAATAATGATCATTATGGAACGTCACAAGTATTAGGACCAGAAACGCTATCGGTAACATCAACAGATACAGGAGAACACATGTCACAATTAGATGTACAAGATTTTGCCACTAATATGAATTATCAAACAAATATATATTTACTTGATAATTTGAAGCCTACGATAACATATGCAGCAGGAGAAGGATCAGATGTATGGTATAATACTCCGCCTGTCATAGGTATAACATTTAAGGATAAGGATTCTGGATTAAATAAAATAGACTTTAGACTAAAAAATGAAGATTTTTATGATACTACTAAAGGAACTAAGAAAGAGAGAGATACAACGACTGATGAATATGAAGGTAAGAATCAAGTAATAAAATCAATAGATATGAGTAGAGAAGGACAGGGAAATGTAAGTAGGGATGATGAGGTTAAAAAGATTGATACAACTATAAATATTAATATGGATGGAGAGTATTATCTATACATAGATAATGTAATCGATCCAGTAGGAAATAATTTATGTGCAGATAGTACAGGAGTAGTAACTACTATAGAAAAAGGTCCATATAAATATGATGGAACAAGACCAAGTTTAGATTTGGAGTTTAATGGACGAGCGTATTTTGCGAGCGAAAAGAACAGGTTAGAATTTACAGCAGATAGAGATAATAAGGTTCATATAGACACATGGGATAACATATCGGGTTTAGCTAAAGTAGAGTATGCAATAATAAAAACCAATGTAGATAAAACAAATGATGGATCAGATCAAGGAGAAAACGGTTGGCAGTCTATTCCACTTGATTTAAATAATAAATATATAAATATAGGTGTAGAGGGGACTGCAGTTAATTTTACAGAAGGAAATAATCAATTTAAGAAGGATGTCATGTTAGATACCACAGATATTTGGAAGGATATGAAAAGTGGATTATATTATCTACATTTCAGGATAACAGATAGGGCTGGAAATGTAACCCTTATAACAGGAACAGGTGGTACTCCAATAAGTAATTTTAATATACGAAGACCAACTGATTCGAGATATAATGCAATACCAATCTTTATAAATAAGATTGTAACAAAAGAACATCCAGATGGTTTTAGAATAACAGACATAGCAGACCAAAAATGGAAAGCAACCTTAGAAGGAGATAAGTATATACCAGTAAGAGAAATGCCAGCATACAATAATCAAATACCAAGCAAAATTAAACTAGGATATAGAGCTAATTTTGAATTATATAGTGCAGGGTATGGATCTTCAAATGGTGATAAGATAGTAATAAGTGATAGGCTTTTTGTAAATACACCAGATGGATATAAAGAGGTAAACATGTACTTGCCACAAGATAAATATGCAAGCAAGTATGTAAAAACAGTTTGGACGAAGACATTGACAAGAACAACAAATGATAGTACTGAGGTAGGAGTGCTTACAGTTATTGATCCTATAAAAGAAGAATATATGTGGATATATGATTATTATATAAGACCGGATGCAAAATTTGTAAGAGTAGATAAAAATGCAGCTGCTACACTTGATGTATCTATAGGAAGTCAAGCGAATAATTTTATAGATACTAGATTAAGTCCAGATTTGCTTGTACTATTTCAAATAGATGCATATAAAACACCACTAATTAATGAGAATACACAATTAAATTATACACTACAGGAAGATACTTGGGGAAAGGGAGATGGAATAGATAGCACAAGCTATGGAAATAAAAAACCGACAGGAAAGAATTTAATGGGTTATCCATCAAATGTAGATACATATTCCAACTTAAGCCATGGAGAAACATTCTGGTATGATCTGCAGAATACATTGATAGATGATTTAGAACGGTATATAAACTAAAAATAGTAGGTGCTACCTAAAAAGTAGCAATTCTGTATACAGAATTGCTACTTTTTCAACTTGTTATTCTTCCGCTGCTGTTGTTTCAGTGGGATGAGGCACAGTATTTGTATTAGAACCAGTATTTTCAGGTGCTATAGGTTGTATAGGTGTAGTTGTTTCGGTAGGCTCAGGTGTTTTAGCTTTTGTATGTATATTGCAATTTGACTTAGGCTCAGTTCCTTGTACAAAGTATTCAGTTCGTGTTGTAGGGCATGCTCCAGAAACTGCAAGCTTGCCTGATTTTGTACAAATCTGTCTTGTGACTATAGTTGCAGGTTTTACAAAATCTTTTTTCGGAAGCTTTGCGTGAATACGTTCCATTACCTTTGACCAAAGTGTTTTATGAAATGAAGTAGCACCACTAGGTAGGTCTTCGGGTTTATCATAACCTGCCCATATACCAGCTGTATAATAAGGTGTATATCCGACAAATAAAATATCTTTATTGTCAGAAGTTGTACCTGTTTTTCCTGCTACAGGCATGCTTATACTCTTGAATCTAGCAGGAGTACCTGTACCAGAACTTACAACGTCCTTCATTGCACTTGTAAGCAGATAGCTAGTAGATGGTTTTAAAACCTTCCTCTTTTCTTGATGCTTTTCTAAAAGAACATTACCTTCATGACTTAAAACTTTAGTATAAAATATTGGTTGTATATATGTTCCGCCGTTTGAGATTGCAGCATATGCAGTTGTTAATTCAAGTAATGATACACCATGAGTGATACCACCTAGTGCAAGACCTGGTGTTTTATCTGTATAGGTTTGATTATTTTTAACTTCTTTATCTACAAGTGTTGTAAATCCAAAAGTTTTTAGATAATTAAAGCTTTTGGCAATACCTATATCCATTAGAGTTTTTACAGCAATTATATTCATCGAGTCTCTAATTGCTACACGAATAGTAGAAGGTCCTCTATACCCATTATACCAGTTCTTATATTCTTTGTACTGATACGCTTTTCCTAAATGATAAGGAGCATCGTTTACAATGCTAGAAAGTGTGTACTTACCAGAATCTATAGCAGGTGCAAAGGATGCTAAAACCTTGAATGTAGATCCAGGTTGACGTACGCTTTGGGTTGCTCTATTTAAACCTAAACTCATAGTTTTTTCGCCTCTACCACCAACAATAGCTTTTACTTCTCCTGTGCTTTGTTCTATTATAACCATAGCTGATTGAGGTTGTGGTATTAAGGAATAACTATCTTTAAGAAATTCTTCATCTTCTTTTAAAAGCTGATTTTTTAATTTTTCAATAGTGCTATCTATTTCACCAGTATTTTTAATAATTACGCGTTTTTCGTAATGATTTTCTTTTTTAGTATCTTTATTCTTTGTAGATAATGCATAAACAAGCTCATATTTTAAACCGGTTTTCGGGAAATTCTTTTCATTTGTATATTCTTCTTCGAGAATAGCCTGCATTTTAGGGTCTACAGTTGTATATATGCTGAGACCGCCACCGTAAATAAGATTATCGGCTTGATTTTTGTTTAACCCTTTTTCCGCAACTAGGTCAGCACTTACTTGGCGTATAACTTCATCAGCAAAATAGTTAGTGTGTTCAGTTGTTTGTTTATAATTTTTGGCAGTAGTTGCAATTTTAGGATAGATATCGTCAGATATTGCTTTGTCATAATCTTCTTTAGTAATTTTCTTTTGATCGAGCATTTTTTTCAAAATTAAATGTTGTCTTTTTTTGTTGTTATCAGGGTTACGAGCAGGGTCATAGAAGCTAGGGTTACGAGTTATGCCTGCAATAGCTGTTGATTCAGCTAGTGTAAGAGATGATACATCTTTATTAAAATATTTATTAGCAGCAGCTTGAACTCCGTAACAATTACTAGCCCCTAAGTTTATTGTATTTAGATACAATTCTAATATATCTTTTTTAGGTAATTTTTTTTCTAGTTCAAGTGCTAAAAACTGTTCTCTGATTTTACGGTCAAATTTCTTATCAAGAGTAAGCATATTATTTCTAATTAATTGTTGGGTAATCGTACTAGCACCTTCGGATAGAGAAAGATGAGTTACATTGACCCAAACGGATCTAAGTATTCCTTTATAATCGACACCATGATGGTCATAAAATCGTTCATCCTCAACTGATATAAAAGCCTCTTGTAAATAAGTGGGGATTTTATCAAGACTAACGTAGATCCTATTTTGATTTCCATGAAGTCTGTAAACCTCTTTACTACCTTTAGTAGTATATAGTATGGTTGTATAACCTTTTGGTGCAACCATAATAGAGTTTATATCTGGTGACGAGTTTATTACATATACGACATAACCTGTTATACCTCCTAAAATACCAACAAAAGCAAAAAACAGAAGCATAAATGAAAGAACAAAAAATGCCTTTCCTTTTTTTACACGCTTTATTCTCCTACCGTTATATTCATTATCAAGCATATATTACATCCTCCCTAGTTTTAAATAATCATGTTATATTATATCAAATATTTTTATAAAAATAAAGTATATTGCATTAAAAAAATAAAATAGTTACAAGAAGGGATTGGTTCGTTTCTCGCAATGACAATCTTTTGCTACTAAGTCGCATATATATAAGAAAAAACACAAATATTAAACCAAATGCATAGTTATTATCATAAATTACAACCCTAAAAAATTTTTCTGTCAATCATTCAATAAAAATTACAGTTAACTTAATCTTTGTAGATTTTTGTAAATTTATATGGTAAAGTATAGAAAAAGGAGGCTTTATATATATGGATAGATTGAATATTGTTTTAGCAGATAAGCACAAAGCTTATAGAGAGGCACTAGCTGGATATATAATGGAGATGGAAAATGAACGGATAAAGATAGTGTCGTTTAGCAATCAGGAATTGCTTGAAAACTATATAATAGCGAATACCGGAAATATAGATATGATAGTTGCAGAGGTAGACTTTATGAATGAAACAGTTCTCACACGGGTACCAAATTTTGTTATATTATCTGAAACCGAAGTTATAGAGGATATAATAAATTACGAGTATATTTTTAAATATCAATTAGGTGAAAAAATTGTAGCCAAAATACTAGATGTATATTATTCAGACCCTCGAAATAATAAAGCTAGGAGCAACAAAGATACCAACGTATATGCGATCTATTCCATAGGAGATACCACTGCAAAAACTAATTTATCGCTTGATATGTGTAAATCACTTGCACGGGAGGGTAAACGTGTGTTCTACCTTTCATTTGATTCTTTATCAGATATAGATATACATAAGGAAGTTGAGAAAAAGGGATTATCAAATATTTTACTAGATCTAAAGACAAGGATAATATTAGAGAAAATCAAAGAATATATATCAAAAAATAAAGAAGATAGTATAGATTTTTTTGTACCATTTCAAAATTTTTTAGAGTACTATGAGTTAGGTGGGGAGGATGCAGAAAAGATAGTTAATGCATTAAAGGAGTTAAAAGAATATGATTATATAGTAGTAGAGCTAGGCATGGATTTTGGAATAGTAACGAGTACAGTATTAAAACAGGCAGACAGAAAATTTGTAATATATGGCGAAGATAGTAAGGGAAAGGCTGTTAGGTTAAAAAATGATCTAGAACTCGATACTGAAAAAAGGGAACTAACCAAAAACATGGAACTTATTTCTGAAACAATGCGAGCAGAGGAAGCTCTAAAAGGCAGGGTTAGTTAATGACAGAGATAATAAATATTATAAAGAATGAAGTAGCAGATACACTTCAAAATAATTTAAATATAGATGATCGTGAGATACATGAAATTATAACGAACAAAGTTTTTGAAAAAAGTAAAGATGTGTATATGAAAGTAAATCAAAAACAATTTGTAATAGAGCAGATATACAATTCACTAAAGAAACTCGATGTACTACAACCGTATATAGAGAATCCGGAGATATCTGAAATAATGATAAATGGGATAGAAAATGTTTTTATAGAAAAAAGTGGAGAGGTAACCAAAACTAATATTAACTTTGGAGATAACGAAAAACTAGAACATATAATACAAAAGATAGTTTCCAAAGTAAATAGATTAGTAAACGAAGCAAACCCGATAGTCGATGCAAGGCTTGAAGATGGCTCAAGAGTAAGTATAGTAATGCCACCTATAGCATTAAATGGACCTATAGTAACGATAAGAAAATTTAGTAAGCAAGCTATGACAATTGAGGATTTAGTAAGTAATAGTGCAATAACCGAAGATATGGCAAAGTTTCTAGAGGATATAGTTAAAGCAAGGTATAATATATTTATTTCAGGTGGTACAAGCAGTGGAAAAACAACATTTTTAAATGCATTATCAAACTTTATACCTAGTGAAGAAAGGGTAATAACAATAGAAGACTCCGCAGAGTTAAAAATAAACGGGATAGATAATTTAGTAAGGCTAGAGACAAGAAATAAAAATATAGAAGGAAAAGGTGAGGTAACAATAAAAGACCTAATAAAGACAAGCCTTAGAATGAGACCAGATAGAATAATAGTTGGAGAAGTAAGAGGAGCAGAAGCACTAGACATGCTACAAGCCATGAATACAGGACACGATGGCTCTCTTTCAACAGGGCATGCAAATTCTACAAAGGATGCCCTAACCAGACTAGAAACAATGGTGTTAATGGGCGTGGATATGCCTATTGTAGCAATAAAACAACAAATAACCTCCGCTATTGATATAGTAATACATATAGCAAAACTAAAAGATAAATCAAGGAGAGTGCTAGAAATATCTGAGGTAGAAGGCTTTGAAAATGAGGAAATTGTGCTGAATAAGATTTATGAATATACCTTAGGGAAAGATGGTACTGGAGAGATTATTAAGGTAGGGAATTTGGTAAATGACTTTAAGATGAGGATGAATAGCTAGGAGCATTGAGAAAAGAGGGATGATTATTGCATGACTGATTATAACATATACATCATGACTAAAGATGAAAAGATAAAATATTTTGTAGGTGCATATTTGTTTATTTTTGCTGTATCTTATTTATTTTATGCAAATGTAGTTATATCGGCAGGGGTTTCTTGTTTGGCTTATTATTATCTAGATATAAAAAAACGGGAAATAATAAAAATTAGGAAATGTGAGCTGCTGAGGGAGTTTAAGGATGCTATATACTTATTATCTACTGCATTTTCGGCAGGGCACTCGGTGGAAAATGCGTTTAAAAAGACATTTGAGGGTTTGAATGATTTATATCAAGGTAGGGAAGCTGATATACTAAAAGAGTTTGAACATATAGTGAAGCAGGCTAGTTTCAATAAAAGCATAAATATACTTTTGCATAGCTTGGCTGAAAGAGCTGATATAGAGGATATAACAAATTTTGTAGATGTATTTATAGCATGCGATAGTACTGGAGGAAATCTAAATGAGGTTATAAGAAATACAAGTAGTGTAATAAATGAAAAAATGGAAATAGAAGAAGAAATAGAGGTGCTTGTAACCAATAAAAAACTAGAACAAAAGGTGATAAGTATAATACCGATATGTATAATGCTTATTTTATCTTTAACAGCCAGCGACTATATAGACCCTTTACATAATAGTCTCGGAGGGTATATTGTTACTTCGATTGTACTTGGGTTAATCTTTGCTGCAAGTACGGTTGCAAAAAAGATTATGGAAATAGAGGTGTGAGGTATGTATAGATTTTTCATAAGGTTGGCTAGAAGGACAATTGATAAGATTGATTACAAATACAGAGATAAGATATTTATAAATATATATACAAAATATAAGAAACTATATTTTGATAAAGAAGCACAGGAATATGCAGAGAAATTTATAGAAAAGATGGTTGCAAATATTTATATTGGGGTTGTATGTTTAGGGATTTTAATCTTATTTGCAGCACCAACTACAAAAGTAAATAAAACGAAGTTTGAGATAAAGGGAAATAAAATAGAGAAGCAGGAGTTTAAAGAGGGAAAAATAGCTGGATATATAGAAGCAAATATAGATAACGAAAAAGGTATATATAGAATAAATGTAGGCGAAAAATCACCTACCGATAAACAGGTTGTAGACAGAATTATAAATGTACTAAATCAAGATTTTATAAAAGGTGATAACGAGTCATTAAGTGAAGTTAGTAAAAAGTTAAAACTGATAACTGAAAATGACTATGGAGCAATCGTCACATGGACGACAAACTCAGAAAATATAGATATTACAACAGGTGAAGTACTACGCAAACCGAAAGGCGAGGGAAATATAAATGCAAGATTAACGCTAAAGGTAAGCAAAAACAAGGTCATAAAGCAAAAAGTTTTTCAACTATGTATACTAGAGGATACTAAAATTAAGCAACAAAGGGAAATAGACGAAGCATATAAAAGCTTGGATAAAATTATGAAAAAGGTAAATAAAGCAGGGGATACAGACTATATAGAGCTACCCGATAAAGTAAATAAACTAGCAGTTAGCTGGGATACATATAAAGTGACACAAAAGGAAAAGGACGATAGAGTAGGAATATTCATAATAGGTATGATTGTGATATTTGGTATAGTATATAAAAAATATAAGCAAATAGATGAGAAGATAATAAAACGTAAACAGCAAATAGAACTTGAGTTTTGCGAGTTTCTAAATAAATTTGTACTTTTTATAGAAGCAGGGCTAACTATAAGTGGCACTTTAGATAAAATAACTAAGAATGCTACAAAAAATGATTATTTATATCTAGAGTTAAAAAGACTGCATAATGATATAAATAGTGGGGTTTATGAGATAGATGCATATAATAATTTTGCTAAACGCTGCAATAGTATATACATAAATAAATTTGTTTCCAATGTAACACAAAGTATAAAAAAGGGAAACAGTGGGCTTAAGAGCTCGCTAAAAGAAATCCTTAAGGAAACATGGGAAAATAGAAAGAATATGGCAAAAAAGCGAGGAGAGGAAGCCTCAACAAAGCTTATATTCCCGCTTGTCATAATATTTTTGGCAATAATGCTACTCATTATATATCCAGCAATAATTAGCATAAAGATTTAACTTAAAAAGGAGATGATTTTTATCATGGAAAGACTAAAGAAGTTTTGGAAGGATAAGAGAGGGATAAATACTGTAGAAATAGTTGTTATACTCGCTATAGTTGTAGGACTTGCATTAATATTTCGGGATCAGATGTTTGGATTTGTGACTAATCTAATTGCCAGTGTAACAGGCGGAGAAACAGATGTATCATCAGACGCTATAAGAAATGCAGGGAATGCAGTAATAGACTAATGGAATGCAAGAAAGGCTCTGTTACAGTTGAGTTAGCAATAATTTTTCCAATAATGATATATATATTGTTTTTATTAATATATATTGTAGTTCTAATGTATCAACAAGCATATGCAAAAAATGTATGCGAAGATACAATAAATAAAGCTGGGAACTGGTGGGTGAATACATATAAGGATTTAGAAACAGGGAGAATACAGTTAGACAATATTTCGCGTGAGAATGTATATGTAAATTTATATGATATGGATGAAGATTCTAAGAAACAAATACTAAAGAAGTACATATATAATGGGCTAAATAGTGGCACAATACTAAAACCTAGTAAATTTGATATTGATAATGATATAAATATAGAAGTGGCAAACTCTATAATTTTTAAAAGGCTTTACTTAAACGCATCCATAACATATAAACTACCAGTTCCAAAGCTTGTTAGACTTTTTAAGCTACAAGATGATTACACCTTTGAAGTAACAAGCAGTACATTAGTAAAAGATTATGCTGGATATATAAATGATATAAATTTTATGTTTTATGCTTATGATAGGGCAAAAGAAGATAACGTCTTTATCAAAAAGATAGACGAAGCTATCACCTCTATAAAAAAGAAGGTGTTATATTGAGGAAAAATCAAGGAGTAGTCACAATATTTATACTACTAGTTTTGATTGTATTTGTTATATTTGCTTGCGTAATAGTTGATCTAGCTAGAATTAAGCTATTTGAGTCAGATGCAAATAAAGTAGTCGAGACTTCATTTACAAGCGTTCTCGCAAGCTATACGAAAGAGATGATGGAGCAATACGGGCTTTTTGCAAACTATGATGATGGATATATAGGAGGCTTATTTGCTGAATATTTAGAAAAAAACATATCAGAGGAGCAGAAGGAAGGATTTTTAAGGTTATATGATATTAAAATAGAAAATATAGAAGTAACGCCAGTATATACACTAAATAATGATGAGGTAATAAGACAACAGATTTATAAATACATGCGATATAGAGCTCCAGTGAATATTGCCAAATTTTTATCAAAGCTGACAGAAATAAATAAATATGGAAGTACATCTAAGCTTTCTAAGCTAAAGCTAAATCTAGATAGAAAACTCGGGCAAGTTTCTAAAAAATATATGGATATAAATGATAAATTAAAGGAGCTTGATTTAAAGAGAGATAGCGTAGAAGAAAATTTAGAAAAATATGCCGAGTATATAACCGAAATAAATAATGCAGCAGATGATGAGGATATATCTAAGGTTGAGAAAAAAAGAGATAAAACACAAAATATAATAGAAGAGAATTTTGACGATTCAAAAGAATTGGCACAGGATATAATATCCGAATACTATGAGGTGGATAAAATAGAAGTAGGTCTTAAGGATAATATAAATGAAATAGATGAAATTATAAGGACTTCAAAGGATAAAATGATCGAGGATTATGTAGATAATGTAGAAAATGAAATTAGTAAAATCGATAATACAATTAATAAAGATAGCAAGACAAGTATAGATACACGGTTTAGTAGTAACCTAGATATAGTAAAAGATGCCTATGCCAAATTTAGAAATATGAATTCAAGTAAAGTAGATGAAATAATTACAGAACTTGAAAAATGCAATTTTACCCAGATTAAGTTCAGTAATACGAATACAGCCGATATGTCATATAAAAATCTCGACGATAGAGATAAACGGGCAGATGAGGTGACAGATGAACTAGATAATAAAGATACGAATAAAAAAGAAATACCAGATGAAGTATATAAAAACTTACCATCAAATAGTGAACCATATAACATAGAAAACAGGGTCGATTTTAGCGAAAACTCTGGTGAAAATATAAGCGATAATGCTTTTGAGCTCTCATCAAATATGGTATTTGAAATAACGAATGACTTGGTAAATGAGATATACATAAATGAGTACATAATGAGCATTTTTGATAATCAGACAAATCACAAAGAAGGAATAGGTAGAAAAGATCAGTTTTTTGACTATGAAATAGAATATATACTAAACGGTTGCAGAAAGCAGAGTGATAATGTAACATATGCAAACTCCAAAATATTTATGATAAGATTTGCAATAAATGCAATGCACGTATACACTAGCCAACCAAAGCTAGAACTTGCAACGATGATAGCCACAGCGGCAAGCAGTGTAACAGGCGGCTTAAGTATGCCGATTATTCAAAATATGATACTTTGCAGTTGGGCGGCAAGTGAAAGTATAGATGACCTTAACACCTTACTTAAGGGAAAAGAAATACCATTATTTAAAACAGAACAAAACTGGTCAACTAATATATCAGGACTTATTAAAAATAAAAATACAGAGGAGCGAGGAGTAAACATATATACTTCATACGATGATTATATGCGACTATTACTATTAATAACTAGTAGCAAAACAAAGATAGACAGGGTAAAAAATCTATTACAGTTAAATCTAGGGACAATAAAGAAAGATTTCGAACTTGAAAATTGTACCGTCATATACAAGGTAAAGGTGGATTTTAGTATAAATTATATGTTTATGACAGAAGGCTTTATGCCGAAGAAGTACAAGAAAGCTGGTAGGCATGTGTGTGAGATTGAGACTTATTTGGGGTATTAGCTGCCCTCACCCCTAACCCCTCTCCCGCCTCAGGCGAGGGGAAAAAGCTGAAAGGGATGTGCAAGGAATGAAGAAATGTGGTTATATAACGGTGGAGGCTAGTATTGTGATACCGTTTGTGGTTTGTATAGTCTTGAGTTTTGCTTATTTTATAAAGATACTTTATATAGAACAGATTGTAAAGGGGGCTATGTATGAAAGCGCGATCCAATTTGCTAGGGATACATATTTTTATAATAAGATAGAGGTTTATGATACAGGAGATAAGCTTTCTGATAAACTTCAAAGTATGCTTGATTTTATAGATAAATTCAGTGAGGACATGGGTGATGAAGCTAAGGATTTTGCTAGTGATAGAATAGACGATGGATATAATGATATCGGAATACTAGTTTATGAAAAATATTTCTATGATTATATAAATATAAAAGGGGATAAAAACGAGTACTTAAAAGATAAAGGGATACAAAATATAGATTTTTCCTCCTCTAAGATTTCAAAGGATGAGATATACATAAACATAACATATCAAATAAGAAATGAGCTACCTATAGATTTTATAGGGAGTATGAATATATCAGAAGGTGTTTACATAAAGACATTTGCAGAGGGAGAAAGTCTATATGCACTTTCAAATAACATAGAGAGAATTGAACTAGATTATGATGTTTGGGAGTTAAATAATCTTGAGAGAGGAAAAAAGATTGCTGAGATTTTAGGTAATAATCTTGGATATATGTACTATGGAATAGACAAACTCGAAAATGATGCACTGGAAAGTATAGTAAGTGTAGATACTAGAAAGAAAACGTATCTAACTCAAGAAAATCTATATGACAGGGCAAAAGAAAAAATAGACGAGCTTTATGAATTCCGGGAAGGTAATAAAAATGGTAAAATTGTAACTAAATCAGATTATAATAGAAAGCTTATAAACTTAGCATTACCATCTGAGGAACTGACAAACTCTCAAGAAGCTCAACTAGAATCAGCACGTAGGTATGCTAGGGAGAGGAATATATTGTTTAAGATAACGATTATCGAAAAGCAACGAAAGGAATGATAAAATATGGGCAAACTCAATTTTGAGTACAAAGATGATATGGCAAAAAGTTTGATGGAGTTAAAAATTAATAATATTTCTGAAATTATAGATTATCAGCTAAAGATGCTAATTCATAATAAAAGTAAATATCTTGTACCTATGAATGTAAAAGAGGAGGATATGAATTTAACATTGCAGTATGATATTACTGACAAAATGAGTGTTAAAAAGTATCTATCAAAAAATCTTTTGGATAAAAAAGATTTTATATATATAGTCGGACAAATAATCAAGAGCTTTAAGGAATGTAAAGAACTATTGCTTGACTATCATAACTTGTTTCTAGATATGGACAATATATACATAAAAAAAGATGGAAAAGAAATAAGTATGATGTATCTACCTTTAAAGGATTTGTATGAAAATAATAGAGAAAATCTTGTAAATATAATAAATAAACTAATTAGTAACATAAACAAGTCAGAAGATGATATAAGTGTGATGATTTCAAAAGTAGTCATGTACGTAAATAATGATAATTTCAATATATTTAAACTTGAAAATATGCTAGAAGAATTTCAAAATATAAAGGAACAGACACAAATGTCTGTTCATAAAATAGAAACGAGCGAAAATTTGGAGAAAGAAAATCTTGTAGAAGTAAACGCAGGAATTATAGAAAAACTAAAAACTCCTCAGGGTATAACTGTTCAACTAGTTTTTATAGCAATATTTATTGGTTTGGCATTGTGGCTAGAGGAGGTTGGAGTGCTAGTTCAAAATATAGATAAGCTTATAGGAGGATTAGTAATAGGAGCTGTTATTGATTATTTTTTAGTGGATAGGATTATAATAACTAAACAAGAAAATAAGATTGAAATGGATAAAGAAATAGAAATAGAAAGAGAAGAAGAAACTAATATAAATGAAGATGATAAAACAATAGTAATCCCTAACTATGCCTATCTAAAAAGCATTGACGGTATGCATGAGGATGTGATTATAAATAAAGAAAGATTTGAAATAGGCAAGATTCCAGATAAAGTGGATTTTTATATAAGCAATGCTACAATAAGCAGACATCAAGCTGAAATAGTAGAGTCAGATGGAGTTTACGGAATAAAGGATTTAGGATCAAGGAATGGTACATATGTGAATGATGAAAAACTTGAAAACGAACAAACCAGAAAGCTTGCAAATGGAGATATAATAACATTCTCGAATGAAAGCTTTAAATTTGTATGTAAGGAGTGAAGCTGACATTGAACGACAATAAAACAATATTTGTAAATGACCAGTGTCGTTGCGAGGTACGAAGCAATCCCTCTTTTAACGATGACAATACAATACTTATAAATAATCCTGCAAACATATTGATTGGTAAGGTTATAAATGATAAATATAAAATAATAAGCTTAGTAAATAGTGGAGCAAGTAGCAATGTTTATTTGTGTGAAAATATAAAAATAGGGAATACTGCAGTTGTGAAAATATTGAAAGTTGCAAATGAAAGGCAATTTGATTTTTCTTATGAAATAGACATTTTAGCAAAAATACATCATCCTAATATGCCATATATAATAGATTTTTTTAGAGATGACAAGTATGTATATATATTTGAAACTTATATAGAGGGTATTACATTAGAACAAAAACTGAAAACGGATATAATATTAAGCGAAAGTAAAGTTATGACATACTTTGAACAACTATTAGATCTAATGAGATATCTTCATGGATTAAAGCCAAATCCTATAATATATAAAGATATCAAACCATCAAATATCATTGTAGGCAAAAACGATAAGCTATATCTAATAGATTTTGGTATATCAAAGATATACGATGCTCTAAAGGGCAGTGATAAATTTATATCTGGAACAGAGAATTATGCAGCTCCTGAACAATGGGATGCAAATAAAAACATTGACATACGTGCTGATATATATAGCTTGGGGGCTCTTATATACAGGCTTGTAGAAGGCGAAGTATATAAAAGGAGCTTTGAAAGATTTGATATAAATATAAATATTTCTGATGAATTTAAAAGTATAGTAAAAAAATGCCTGAATGAAGAAGCAGATAAACGCTATCGGGATGTTGATGAAATCTTTGTTGAGCTTGAACAAATAAGAAGTAAAAAAACTATAATGCCAGCAGGCAAAAAAATATTTCTAGTAAATGGGGCTAATGGAGTAGGAAAGTCTACAATTATAAGCGGGGTCGCTAACATATACAGTAAAAATAAGATAAACACCACAATATTAGACATGTCAGATAAATTTGGGATAACATTATTTTGGGATGTACAAAAGACACAGATGATGCAATATGTGGTGGATTTAGACGACTATGATGCTATAAAAAGGATAGCAATAAAACCAAACAAACACCTGTTTATTTATAAAATGGGTAGGATAACAGAAGAAAATATAATACTTTTTATAAATAAGGTATTAAAATTTTCTGATATAGTTTTCATTGAATGTAACAAAGTATGTAGTAAAAAGCTATATGACTGTGCACACCAGATATTGCTTGTAGCAAAGCAAGAGGAAAAATATATGTTTGGGACAATGCAGATATTAAACAAATATGCTAAAAATAAGGTGTACACCGAAAACATAAAAATAATAATGAATGACTATAGTGATATAATGGAGGAAGAAGAATGCCTATTAAAGTTTATAAACTCTAGATTTAAAGCCTTAGGTTTAAAGACATATAGAAGATTCGAAAAGATACCAAACATAAAGAGAAAAAGCTATATAGAAAGATTACAAAAAGGCCAGCCTATATATAAAGGCGATGATGTTGCTTATAATAGTTTTCTAAATTTAACGAAGAGTTTATATGAGACACACAAAAAAGTAAGCAAAGCTGATAAACTAAAGGAGGCGGTACTAAAATGGCTTACACAAGAAAAAGCGAAAAAATAATCAATATAATGTTAGGGATATTAGTAGGTACGATAATCACAGCAAGCGTAATAGTAGCTTTTATATATATTAATAAACCTATTAAAAAGGTACAAAGTACTGGTATTAAAGTACAAAGTACAAATAACAAAGTACAAAATGAAGAGAAGAAAGTACAAAGTATTGTAGAGGAGACGGGGTTGGGTGATGATGAGAGAGTGCAGGATTATGATATGATAAAGTTGCCGTCAAATCTAAAGATAGGGGATTATGTGGATGTTAGGATAAAGGATGTAGGAAATTCGGATATGGTAGTTTTGGCAAAGAAGGAGGTATTGGAACTAAATGGGGGAATGGTATGGTTTAAAATAAATGGGAAGGAAAGAAGGCTTATGAATAAGGCTATGTTTGAGGTAAGTAATGATAAAAGCATATTGTATACAACCGTATACATAAATCCACAAAAGCAAATAAAAGCTGAAGTAGGATATGGAAAGTGAGAGGTGAAAGTGGATGAATAAGCAGGGTAGGATTATTGTTGTGTATGGGAGCTGTTTGCATGGGGCTGGGGCTAGTACTGTGGCATTTTCGCTCGGAGTGGTTATACAGCAGGTTACGAGTAAGAAAGTGTTAGTTGTCAATTTGGATAATGAAATGAGCTGTTTAGAACGATTTATAGAGGGGGATATTGAGATAAAACATTCTTTAGACAATATAAAAATATATGAAGAAAATCTCAAACCAGAAGTAATTGAAAATCATTCGGATATAATAAATGAAAATTTATACCTAATATCAAAGAGTAAAAAAGGGAAAACCTCAAACGAGTTTGTGGATAAATTAATACAAAGCGGCAAGAGAAAATTTGACTTTATAGTAATAGATGCAGGAAATAGTCCAAATGAAAAACTACTACAAGGTGCTGATATAAAGATGCATATTTCAGAGTACAATAAATTAATTCTGAGTGATGTAGTAAACAAAGTAAAAAACGATGATACGATAATTGTATTTAACAAATTTCCGCTTGAGTACAGCTCGGAAATGACTATAGCAAATGTAGTGAAAAAATATAATATTACAAACGAAATTTTTATAATAAATTATGATGTAGATATGTTTACAGATGCTTGTGAAAGGCGAAGCCTATACTCGTTCATTATAAAGAACATAGGTAGCAAAAATTTATTTATAAACAATATGTTAGAAATAGCGTTACACGTTGCTAGTAAGTGTAAGGTAAAGCTGCAGACAAAATACGAACGAAAAGGATTGATTGGTGGATGGAGATTAAAAATATTTTAAACATAGAAAGTTTGATTAGGCAGGTTGAGAAAAACATACAAGAATACCTTCATAAAATGCCTGAAACTAGGCAAGAACAAAACAAAATGAGAGGATTGCTTGATACGATAAATATTGCATTAAGTGGTGACGAAAAGTCACGGAAGATAGTGATAGAATACATAAAAAAGCTGATAACAAGCAGTTTTGATATATATAAACTAGATGAAGATTTGAAAGCTACTGAAGTAGTAGTTGATGAATATAGGGTAGATGAAAAAAATATAGACTATACTATAAATTTTAAAGAGATGGACATATCAGACAGAGATAAATTCGATATTGTGTTATATCACTTTGAAAGTAGGTATGCAAAAAATGCATTTTCAAGAATACGTGAAAAGTATGATTATGTAAAAAAAAGAAATGAAGGCATGTGTCAAAATATATGTTATGAGTATATCAGTGAAGATATAAATAAAATATACAATCAAGAAAATATAGTGCTCGCATATGAAGATAAGCTAAACATTGTGGCAACTAGGATATACGCTGAGATTTATGGATTATCAGAGATTGACGCTCTTGTATATCAGAATATAAATGAAGTAGGAATATCAGATGATTATGTGTATTGTTGGGATAAAGATAAGATAAGGCTAAGTTTTATGTGTATTACAGAAAACAGGATTGAGCTTATACAAAACAAGGCTATCTTATTTGACAAAAGTGCTAAACAGCTTGATTATAGCAATCCAGAGGTTCTAACGCATAGAATTGATGATTCGAGAGTAACTGTGGTGCAAAAACCATATTCCACAGAAAGGCATATAGCAATAAGAATATTCAACCAAAAGCAGGCTACGCTTGACGATTTATATGACGATGAAAGACAGAAGATATTGATAACTACTCTAGTAAAGACAGGACAGAGCATAATTTACCAAGGTGGTCTTGGAACAGGAAAAACAACTACAATGTCTACGCTAATAGGGCTAATAGATGATACGTTACATATCGGAACGATAGAAGATTATTTTGAGCAACACAACAGAAAAAAGTACGATAATAAAAGAATAGTAGAGCTTCAAAAAACAAACGATAAAACTCTCCTTGATGCGGTAAAGACACTCCTTAGAATGTCAATAGATGTGGCAGATGTTGGAGAAATAAGAGATGGGGAGGCGTTATTTTCTTTTATACAGCTACTACAGTCAGTCAGCGTTGGTGCATGGTGCACCACACACGTAGTTAATCCGGAGACAACAGTACCTAGACTAAAAAATATGCTAATGGGCACAGGAAAGTACTCTACTGAACAAAGTGCCGTAATGGATATAATCAGCTATATAAATTGTATATTTCAGCATGAAATATTAGACGGGAAAAGGATGATAACGAAGATAGTAGAAATAATACCGCTCATAAATGCAACAAATGATTTTGAAATAAGCGCGGACATGGAAAAAGAAAAACTTGAGAAGATGCTAATAGTGCAGCAATTAAAAAGCAACATTAACAATATGTATAGACTAAACTACATAATGGAATGTGATGAGACTGGAAAGCTAAATTTTGTGAACTATCCATCGATAAACATGGTAAAAAAAGCTTATAAAGCACAAAATGCATTTAATTATATGCGACAGCTGATAAGTTTGATTCAGGAAGAGACTAAGAAGAAAATACCAGAGGGGATAAAGAGGATGTTGTGACTTTAAGTAACATGTTGAAATATGAGGTAAAATGTGGTAGAATGTGGAGGAAGGGATAGGTATCAAGATAAGTTTGGTACTACCAAATTAATTTGAAGAAATGGGGAGAGATGAGTGATGAAAATAGGAACAGATTGTATTGGAGTAGGTGGATATGGTTTTATTGTAAATGGAGGGAAAGTATTGTTAATTAGGCGTGTGGGAAAGCAGATGTATGAATTGCCTGGTGGGACAGTTGAATTTGGAGAAAAAGTAGTAGATACGATAAGAAGGGAAGTAAAAGAAGAGACAGGGGTAGAGATTAGCGTAAAAGAAATCATGAGTGTGAAAGAAACTATAGAGGAAACTAAGCACTGGATTGGTTTTGGATATCGCTGTGAGTATGTATCAGGAGACGCAAAAAATATGGAGCCGAGTAAGCATGCTGAAGTGGGGTGGTTTGGTATTGATAGTATGCCAGAAGACATCAGTTATATGTGCAGAGAAGGTTTGAAATTAATAAGCAAAGAGGGTGTGATGTAACATATAATAGACTAATGATAGAGGTGTAAAAACGCCAAAGACGAGACAGGGGGAGTCGAAATGGAAAACGATGAATTAGATTTATTAAAAAAACAGATAAGAAAAGCATGGTTAGATGATGTTCTATACTTTTCCGTAGTGGATGTTATAGAAGTTTTAACAGAAAGCAATGATGCTAGAACATATTGGAAAGTACTTAAAAACAGGCTATCTGAGGAAGGTAGTGAACTGGTTACAAAATGTAACCAGTTGAAAATGATCGCTAAAGACGGTAAACTTAGAAAAACAGATGTACTTGATACAAAGGGGATTTTACGTCTCGTGCAATCTGTGCCATCACCAAATGCTGAGCCTTTTAAACAATGGCTTGCACAATTAGGTAAAGAGCGTATCGAAGAAATACAAAATCCTGAACTTGCTTTTGATAGAGCTAGGGAATTGTATAAAAAACAAGGTAGAGACGACAACTGGATTGATGGAAGATTAAAAAACAAAGCTATTCGTGATGAATTAACAAAAGAATGGAAAGATAGAGGAGCAAAAAACAATTTAGATTATGCCATTTTAACGAACGAAATATCAGAGGCTACATTTGGTTTAAAGGTTAACGAATATAAAGAATTAAAAGGATTAAGTAAACCTTACCAGAACTTACGTGATCATATGTCTACGCTTGAATTGGCTTTAGTTACATTGGGAGAAGCCACTACCGCAGAATTGCATAGAGTTAGAGATAGTCAAGGTATGAAATTATTAAAGGAAGATGCTAAAGATGGTGGAGATATAGCAAATAATGCCCGTAAAAATATAGAAGAAAAAACAGGTAAAAAAGTTGTTAATAAAAACAATTATTTAAAATAGTTTTTATTAGGCAGAACAGCATGAATATAGCAGTTTACTCAAGTAAGTCTGTATTTACTGTAAGGGTTATAAAAGTAAGCAAAAACAATATTTAATGAACATTACCGTGGTGCACCACACACGTAGTTAATCCAGAGACAACAGTGCCTAGACTAAAAAATATGCTAATGGGCACAGGAAAGTACTCTACTGAACAAAGTGCCGTAATGGATATAATAAGCTACATAAACTGCATATTCCAACACGAAATATTAAATGGCAAGCGAATGATAAGCAAAATAGTAGAAATAATACCACTTGTTAACTCTACAAATGATATGGATTTCGACATTAACATGGATAAAGAAAAGCTCGAAAAGATGGTACTAATAGAAAATCTAAAAGGAAATGTAAATAATATGTATAGACTTAACTATATAATGGAAGCAGATATAGATGGAAGGTTGAAATTTGTAAACTATCCATCCGAAAGGATGATAGAGAAGGCACGCAAAACAAGGGAAGGCGAGGAGCATATGAGTAGACTTGTGGAGCTGATAGATAGGGAGATAGGTGGGAAATAAAAGGAAAATAGGTGATGGCGTGATAAAAAATTTTAACTACAGAAAAAATACATACCCTAAATTACTCGGCGGAGTGGCTAGGCGGTTATCTAGGATAAATCAGCGAACTGAAAGAGAAAACATGCAAATGTCGTTGAAGATTACAATAGCTGCAATGATTGTAGGGTTTTTATATTTTGCATTTTGTATATCGATATTTCATGAGCTTTGGTATCATAAATTGATTGCCCTAGTAGCTGCATTGATAATAGCAAAGTCAACATTAGAGCTTATATTAGAATTAATAGAAAACAAGTTTAAAAAGAAATTGCCACAGATGATAAGAATTTTTGGATATTATTATAGACACTATAACGGAAATTTAAACAAGGCTTTAGATGACTCCATACATAGAATGAAGGATGAAAATAAAGTATATTTGCAAAAAATAAAGATAGCAATAAACAAAGAGAACTACATGCAGGAGATGGAATATCTAAAGAAAAATATGCCCTCAGTGTGGCTAAAGCTACTTTGCAACCTAGTATTATTCGCGAAACGAGATGGAGACAAGGATGCAATAGCACCTAATTTAAATAAGCTTACATATATAATAAACTTTGTAAATCTAACACAAGGATTAAATAATATGGAGTTTTTGTGGATAGAAGAGGGACTTCTGCTATTACCTCTAATTGTCATACCATTTACCCAGATTTACAACGGTATGATACTTGAAGCTATGGAATATGAGAATGTGTATCTAGGTCTTGAAGCTCAAACAAAAGCATCACTAATACTAATTACATCAATATTATCAGCAATGGTAGTAAACTGGATAAGAAGGGTAAAGTGATAAACTGGAGGTTGACATGCTAACAATAATAAATGTTCTAAATATATTAGTAATTACAATAATTTTTATAAATATAGTAATCATTTACTTAAAATATCGGTATTACAAAAAACTTTACGGCAAACATCATAAAAGCTTATTTCTAAAAGAGATCTACAAAAAGTTTGGATTTGTGCTACCAGAAGAAAAGACTAAGCAATATAAAAAGATAAAAAAGAAACTATTTGAAGCAGGTTGGGATATACCTGTTTATAAATATGTCTTTGCAAAATACATCTTACTTATTTTGAGTGCACTTCTTTTTGTAAATGTAGTAATTACAGATAAAGAAAGCAAGATTAATGAAATAGCCCAAAATATAAACTATGGCAAGCTCTCGACTGATGTAAGACTTAAAGCAACAGATGAGGACGAAACAAAGGAAAAGAAGATGTATGATAATCTCAAGACAAAGATAAATATAAACGAAGTAAATGATAGAAATATCGGCGAGTATGTTAAATGTACCAGTGAATATATTAAACAAAATCATTCTAGCATTACTGAAAGTAGTGAAATAACTGCAAAAAGGATAATTCAAAAACTAATAGACATTAATCTCATAGAGGAAGGCGTAGATGAATATATGTTAAGTCTATTCCTAGCCATACTAATATACTTCATACCAGATATACTTTGCTTTTTAAGACAATATTTAATAGAAGACAAAAAGCACTGGGAAACCATAATAAGCATATTTACATACTGCATATTTGCAAAAATACCCCCATATAGAACGAGTAATATAGTAGAGAATATAATAGAGGTTACAGATGTATATAAAAAAACATTTGAAAAGATAAACTACAGCATCAAAAACGGCAAAGGAGAGCAAGCCATAAACGAAATGATACGTGATAACAGCCTAGATGACGAGTTGCTAGAGCTGTTAGAAACTATAAAGCTCACAATTACCACAGGTGTAGAGACAACGGTACAAAACATGGAGGCACTAGCCGAAGGGGCAATAGAATGGCAAAAAATAAAACAAGCAGGCAAGAGGAATAAGAAATATATGATACTGATTCCGTTATTGCTTGCGATATTGATGTTGTGTTTTGATTATGTAATGTATGGATTGACGGAGATTATAGCTAATTTTAAGCTGGATATATAAGGGGCAAGAACAACTAGGGTCAGGTCTGAATTATTCACTTATTCAACCAAAGTTATTAAAAATAGGATAAAATATATTTAAAGAATTATGAGGTGATAATAGGTGGCAAGAAAACAGAGAATGCATTATAGTGGGGCGTTATACCATGTTATGGCAAGGGGGAATAATGGGGAATATGTCTTGAAAAAACCTGAGGATAAGAAGAAATACATAGAAACAATAAAGAAATATAAGGAAAGATATAAATTTTTGATTTATGCGTATTGTATAATGGATAACCATGTACATTTATTGATAGAAGTTAATGAAACACCATTATCTAAAATAATGCAAGGAATACAGCTGGTTTATACCCAAGACTATAATAGAAAATATAAGCGAACAGGGCATGTGTTTCAGCAAAGATATAAGGCGATAGTATGTAACAAAGACGGATACCTGCTACATCTAACAAAATACATACATAGAAATCCTGTAGAAGCAAATATAACGAAAGATGCTAATTATGAATGGAGTAGTTATAGTAAATATATAAGAGGAAAAGCGGATTTTGTTGATACTAGCTTTGTTCTAAATATATTATCGCACAATAAAGTGAAAGCAAGAGCGGAATATAAGAAATATATAGAGGAAGGAGCAGATGATATAGAAGAATGTGAATATGAGGTAGAAGAAGCACAAACTGGAAATATTCATAGGACAAAGAAGATGGGAATAGATACATTGATTGCTAAA
>Ga0154526_1094_pt4 | contig 25099 bp, 22 predicted proteins | sample RifGroE2_FD_105669 | JGI IMG/M metagenome (GOLD analysis project Ga0154526, IMG submission 105669) | Clostridiales bacterium GWE2_32_10
ACATATATGAGCCAAGTAAAAGAGCACTACGGACAAGTGATTTAATACTTGAAGCAAATAATGAGAAGGTAGACGATAAAAATAGTCTTATAAATATAGTGGAGAAAGCTGGAGACAAAGATGTAACACTGAAAATAAATAGAAAGGGAAATATTATATATGAAAAAATAACACCTATATTAAGTAATGAAGATGAGTATAAAATAGGAATTTGGGTTAGAGACAGTACTCAGGGGATAGGAACGATAACATATTATAATCCATCTACAGGAAATTATGGGGCATTAGGTCATGGAATAGTAGATGTAGATACAAGTGAACTAATGACTGTAAGAACCGGTAAATTGCTTAAATCAAATATAAGCTGCATAAAAAAAGGTGAAAGAGGAACTCCAGGCGAATTGATGGGGATAATAATAGATACAGCAAGAACTAATTTTGGCAGTGTAATAAAGAATACTGGTTATGGAATATTTGGAAAACTAAACGATAGATACAAGAAGTCAATACAAACTCCAGAAACGGATATAGCTTTAAAAGAGGAAATAAAATTAGGAAAAGCATATATATATAGTGACGTATTAGGTGATGGAATAGAAAAATATGAAATAGAAATACAAAGTGTAAATACTTTGAGTTATGATATATCTAAAGGTGTGATAATAAAAATTACAGATAAGAGATTACTTGAGGCTACGAATGGTATCGTGCAAGGCATGAGTGGTAGTCCGATAATTCAAAATGGTAAAATAATTGGAGCTGTAACTCACGTTTTTGTCAATGACCCAACTAAGGGATATGGGATTTTTATTGAAAATATGTTAAAAGAAGAAAAAAAAATATAACAAAAAACAAAAAAATTTAAAAAAAACTATTGACATTATAAATATAAAAATTTATAATGTTGGTAGAGTAAAAATTTTACAATTTTATTCTATAAATGATAAACAATACTAAAATACTAATGATAAGGGGGATTTTTAAGTGGAAAAAAAGCTTACAAAGATTGTTATAGTGGACGACAATCTGGATTTTTGTCAAATTTTACAAGATTACTTTAAGAAACAAGCAGATATGCAAATAGTGGGTATCGGTCACAATGGACTCGAGGCACTTGAACTGATTAAGGAAAAGAAACCTGACGTATTAATACTAGATGTTATAATGCCTCACCTAGATGGGATAGGAGTACTAGAAAAATTAAACTCATCAGGGAGTGAAAAGAAACCTACAGTAATAATGCTTTCAGCAGTAGGACAAGAAAAAATAACAAGCAAAGCGTTAAATTTAGGAGCAGAATATTATATAATAAAACCATTTGACATAGAGGCACTTGTGACCCGAATAAGAGAAATGAATGATACTAATATTTTCGTAAATGAAAACGAAGGAGTTATTCTTCAAAGAAGAGGACGTAGCGTGAGTAGAGATCTAGAAACAGAAGTGACAAGTGTTATACATGAAATAGGTGTCCCAGCCCACATAAAAGGCTACCAATACCTTCGAGACTCAATAATGATGTCTGTTGAAAATATGGAGATACTAGATTTCATCACAAAAGAACTATACCCAACAATAGCAAAAAAATACTCTACAACACCAAGCAGAGTAGAACGTGCAATCCGCCACGCTATAGAAGTAGCATGGGAGCGAGGAAGTACAGATTTTATAGACAAACTGTTTGGTTATACAGTGAACCATAGGAAGGGGAAACCAACCAATAGCGAGTTTATCGCTTTGATTAGTGATAAATTGAGACTTGAGTTGAAGGCAAGCTAATCCTGACCTGTGTTCTTGACAACTGAGAACTTGAAAAAGCAAGGATATAGATTGACTTAGGAAGGTACTCGTATGAGTACCTTTTTTAAAATGTAATAATCCGTAAAATCTCACATATATTGTACTAGATATCAAAATTTAGATATCTGAAATCTAGTACGGAGGTTATATATTATGAGAGAGTATATAAAGGAAAGAGTTGTGGAGGTGGCTAATTATATAGTCGCTAATCATAGTACAGTTAGGGATACAGCTAAGAAATATGGGATAAGTAAAAGTACTGTACATAAGGATGTTGTGTATAGATTGCAGGATGTAAATAAGCTTTTGTATGAGGAGGTAAGGGACATACTGGATATGAATAAAGCAGAGAGACATATAAGGGGTGGGATGGCAACAAAGAACAAATATTTACTAAATAAGAATTAAATATAAATTTTTTGTAAAAATAATATTAAAAAACGCTATTAGGTATTGTAAAAATTAAAAAAAATTGATATACTATTACTGGTGGTTAAATTTTTAAAATTTTATATAATATAAGGAAAGGGATAAAAGACATGCAAAATAATTATAGTACCGGTAGTTTAGAAGAAATAAGAGGGACAAAGCAACACAATAGGAAGGCCAAAAAGTTTATATTAATAGTTAGTGCATTAGTAGTTCCGTTTATTATTATAGGAAGTTTTTTTGCGTATATGTACATAAATGCTTTGCTTACAGGTCAAATCGATAAGTTAAAAGGATTATCAGATAATCCGTTAGGACAAGTGTTAGGTATGATAGGTAATACTCAGAAAGATAGGATTACAGGTGCTATTTTTGGAGTTGATAAGGATGGTGTAAGAACAGATGTTATACTAGTTGCAACGATTGATAAGAAAAACAACAAAATAGATGTAATATCTGTACCAAGAGATACAAGAGTTAATCTAGCTCCTGAAAGGCAAGCAGAGTTAAAAAGCTTACATAAGTATGTACCTACAGCAGGTGTTATGAAAATAACAGAAGTACATGCATATGCTCTAAGAAATAAGGCAAACGACTATTCAGTTAAAGAGGTAAAACGAATCCTTGGTATAGATATTGATTATTATGTAAAAGTTGATGTTAAGGCATTTAGAAAAATAGTTGACCAAGTTGGTGGTATAAAATTTAATGTTGAAAAGAATTTAAAATATAATGATCCTGTACAAGACTTGCATATAAATCTTAAAAAAGGTGAACAAACTCTTAATGGTTCGCAAGCTGAGCAGTTGGTTAGGTTTAGAAAATACCCGAATGGGGATTTAGATAGAATAAAGGTTCAACAAACTTTCCTAAAAGCATTTTATGAGCAAGTATTTAGTATTAATAATATAGATAAACTGCCTAATATAGCAGCTACTTTATATCAATACATTGATACTAACTTTGGTATAGCAGATATACCAGCAGCGATAGACATGATATCTAAAATCGATGCATCAAATGTTACTATGCATGTGGTTCCAGGAGAGTCTAAAATGATTAAAGGGGTATCTTATTATATATATGATCCTGAGGAAACTAAAAAATTGATAGACTTAATTTATAATCCTGAAACTACAGGAGAAGATGTTTCTGAAAAAAGTACAATAAAACCTGAAAGGGGAGATTGATATAATGAAGCTTAATAAGATTTTAAGTATAATGCTCATAACGATATTAATTTCTTTTAACATCATTACGAGTGTATATGCTTTTAGCACATATTATAAGAAAGAAATTTCTACTAAAATAATAAACGGTGTTGACTACGAAAGGGATATTTACCTTACTGATCAAGGTTGGTTAAATGTGCATGTGCTAAAGGTTGACTATAGTAAGGATTATATTGATGTAGTACCGTTGTATTCTAAAGATGTATATGGAAAAAGGGATACTATTACTAATATGATGAAGGACAAGCCAAGCTACATAGCTGGTGTAAATGCTGATTTTTTTGACATGCGAAGCAATCTTTCATATCCGATAGGAACGCTTGTTGAAGATGGCAAATTGCTAGCTACATCAAATGTTAATGAAGGGTGTAATAATTATGCTACAGTATTTTTAACTAAAGATAGTCCTTTCATAGATTTCTTTGATGTTAATATGAAATTTTATGCAAATGATAATTTGATATTCAATATAAAACATTTAAATAAAATTACAAATTTTGATGTGCCAGTAGTTATAGATAATTCAAATTTGATGAAGGACACAAATGAAATAGATGCACTTTATAAAGGCTTATACAAAATCGTTGTAGAAAATAATGTAATAACAAAATTTTCTACTAAAGGTGAAGTAGTTAAAATACCAGAAAACGGATATGTTATAGTTATGAAGGAAAAAGCAATATTTGAAAAATCTAAAATACTTGCTATTGGGCAGAATGCAAGACTTGATATAAACACTTCTATAAATACTGATAAAGTGAAATATGCAATAAGTGGTTCTGTAAAAATACTTGAAAATGGACAAGTTGTAAATAGAGGAGTCCCTAACACAGGAAAAAATCCAAGGACTGCAATAGGTATTACGAAAGATAACAAAATAATACTACTTGCAATCGATGGAAGGAGTAACGAAAGTATAGGTGTTACTCACGAAGAACTTGCTACTCTTATAGAGAGCTATGGGGCATACAATGCACTAAACTTTGATGGTGGTGGATCAACAACAATGGTTCTTAAATCACAAGAAGGTACTCTAGATGTTATCAATAAAGTATCAGATGGAACACAAAGAAAGGTTATAAACGGACTAGCAGTAGTAAATAATTCTAAAGTAGGGGATGCAAAAGAGATGCACATACATTTGGATAAAACTGAATTTGTACCAAACCAAGAAATCACACTTTCGGTTACTGGGCATGATGAGTTTGGTAATGTTTCAAATCCAAATATTAAGAATGTAAAATGGGCATACTCAGGAGTAAAGGGTAAAATTGTAGATAATAAATTTACTTCCCAGGCTATAGGGAAATGCAAAATAACAGCCACATATGGTAATACTAAAGCAGAAACAGAGATAGAAATAACTGATAAAATTGGTAATCTAAAGTTTGATATAGATAAAGTTGTATTAGATACGAGTAAAACAGTAAATCTTATGCTTAAAGCATCTAGCGAGGACGGTCAAAATATTGATGTTGACATGAAGAAAGTTAAATGGCAGCTTAGTACTAAAAATTTAGGAAGCATAAAAAGTAATGTATTTAAAGCAGGTACAAAAAGTGCAGAAGGATATATAACGGCAACTTATAAGGACAAAACAGCAATTATACCAGTTGTGATAGGAGTTACTAAGGTTGTTGTAAATAATTTTGATGATTTACCAAATAAATCGGATGAAAAGATTACATTTTCAAGTGACTCTGAAAAAATAGTAGGTAGTGTTACTAATACCACTAAGAATAGAAAGAGTGGAAAATCAATTGAGCTTAAATATACTTTTGAAAAAAGTGATAGTCATCAAGCAGCGTATATTAATTTTGGAAATCCTATAGAAATTACAGATAAGGTTCAAGCTATAGGGCTTGATTTATATGGTGACAGGTCAAATAATATGTTCAAAGCGAAAATAATAGATGCTACAAATAAAGAGTACAGTGTATTATTTACAGATAATATAAACTGGTCAGGATATAAATATGTTAGTGGACAGGTAGACCGAAGTATGGTGTATCCTATAAAAATTGAAAGTATTTATGCAGTAACGCTAAACAAATACAAAAAGGCTACTAAGACTATTTATATAGATAATCTATGTGTTGTAAAAATGCCAGACATTAGTGGTATAAAAATACCAACTCTTCCAGATAATATGGTAAGTATAGAAAATGATCCAAAAGAAAAATCGCTTGATGTATTAGTATTAGATGGCTTTGATGGATATGAAATATCGAAACAAGATAACTATATAAACAATATAAAATCTTCATACGAGCTTGTATTAACTACAGATGCTTCAGAGAAAGTAAAGAGTAGAGTGATGGCAAATAAAATTCAAAACCAAAATATAAATTATGCTGTAAATAATCAAAACGTACAGTTTGTATATTTAAATGCCGATAATAAAGATATGTATAAATTTTTAGAAAATTCTGTAAAGAGTAGTATCTACAAAAATGTAGTTATTGTAACAAATCAAATAGATAACTCAAAAAGTGATAATAAACAGACGATTTTAAAGAGTATTCTAGAGGAAGCAAGTGCATCAAAAAATATACTAGTTATAAGCAATAGGTTTACAGAAGAAGCTATTAAAGGAAAATTGAAATACCTACCTATAAATTTAACAGAAGCGATAAAAATAAAAGCAAAAGACGGAGTCATGAAGTATGCATATTTAAAATAATGAAAGGGGATTAATGTTATGAAAAGGCAAAATATTATTAATTTGATAATTGTTTTATTTATTGGATTTGCCACTACTGTCATTGCATCAAGTATAGAACCAGGAAGTGAACAAGATCCTGTAGTAACTAAAAGCTATGTTGATAATCAAATAAATGAACTAAAGAAATTAGTAGGAACTAATAACACGGGTACTAATGCAGAAATAACTAAATTTACCTTTGAACCAATAAATATAAATAAAAATGTACAAATAATAGGTAAAGAAGGAACAGAGATAATAGTTAGAAGTGGTACTACAAAAGCGATAACAGTTATAAAAGACGGCATTGAAAACGGTTTACAAGACATAACTGATGGTGTGGATATAAAAAAAGATAAAACAGTACCACTAAACCATTTGATAATAATACCTAGAAATGATGGCAGAGGAATCAAATTCACTTCAGACGGATATATCATGATTAGAGGAGAATATGAAGTGAGATAACAAAAAAATTCTGGGGGGATTGTATGTTACGCATAATTGCATTATCTTTGTATTACTCTATTGCTAGGCATCTTCCTTGTTCCGATAGCTATTATTCGTTTTTTGCAAAGAACATTAGGCGTGCCTTGTGTAAGGTTATATTTGCAAAGCAAGGTAAAAGCTGCAACATAGAGCATGGTGTTTTCTTTGGGAATGGGAGTGATATAGAGATAGGAGATAACTCTGGAATTGGGATAAATGCAAGAGTTGAGGGGCCGCTTGTGATAGGCGAAAATGTAATGATGGGACCAGATGTTATAATATATACGGGAAATCATAACTTTAATGATGTAAATATACCTATGATAAAGCAAGGGGAGTCAAAACCACAAAAGGTAATCATTGAGGATGACGTGTGGATAGGTGCAAGGGTTATAATACTTCCGGGTGTGACTATAGGGCACGGTGCAATAGTTGCGGCTGGGAGCGTTGTAACAAAGGATGTAGTAGCGTATAGTATTGTTGCAGGAGTCCCATCAAAGAAAATAAAATCGCGATTGGAGAGTTGAATAATGAAAGTATTACATATTATAAGTGGTGGAGATACAGCTGGAGCAAAGACTCATCTAATTACATTAACTAAAGATTTAATAAAAAAAGTAGATATGAAGATTCTATGTTTTTTTGCTGGTGAATTTTATAATGAAGCGAAAGAAATGAGACTTCCAGTAGAACTATTAAACCAAAAAAGCAGATATGATTTTTTGGTTGTAAAGCGAATAATAAAAATTATTAAAGATGAAAAATATAATATTGTACATTGTCATGGCTCAAGGGCTAACTGGTTTGTTTTTCTTGCAAAACCATTTATTAAGGTACCCTTGATTACAACTGTTCATAGCGATTATAAAAAAGATTTCGAGGGTGTTAACTTATATCGTTACTATGTATATACAGGACTTAATATGATTGCACTAAGGTTTTTTGATTATTATATAGGTGTATCACCACAATTTAAGAGTATGCTCATGGAAAGAGGTTTTAAGGCGAGTAAAATTTTTTCAGTTTATAATGGTGTGGATTTTGATGAAAAGCTAGACTATATGGATAGAAAAAGTTTTGCAAAAGAGCATGGATTAATAGAGCATATAGATAAAAAGTGGGTAGGGATAGCAGCAAGACTTGAACCAGTCAAGGGGCTAGATGTTTTTATAAATGGAGCGGCAGATGCTTTAAAAAGCAAGAGTGATATACATTTTGTGATTGCAGGTGCAGGGGCACAAAAAGATGAATTAGAGAATTTATGTAATACTTTAAATATAAAGGATAAACTAACATTTATAGGACAAATAAAAGACATGAATTCTTTTTATAATGCAATTGATATAAATAATATTACATCATATAGTGAAAGCTTTTCTTATGTGCTACTAGAAGGTGCAAGATTTAGAAAACCTACCATTTCATCAGCAGTAGGAGGCATACCAGAGCTTATAAAAGACGAAGAAACAGGCTTACTATTTGAAAGTGGGAAGCATGAACAATATGCAAGCTGTGTTTTAAGACTTATAAATGATTATGAATATGCCAAAAAGCTAGGTGAAAATCTATACGAGCATGCAAAAGCGAACTTTTCAGTAGAAAACATGACAAGACAACATGTGGAGATATATAAGCAAATTGGAAATGAGATACAATAAGAGCGTAAGCGTAAACTCCCCTCTCTTTTAGAGAGGGGTCGGGGGTGAGTATGGATGTACAAATTAATAACAATAACGGTAATAATAGTTATAGGAGTCATAACCTCCATCAATTTTTTCAAAACAGATGAAGGCAAACGACTACTCCAATTCAATAACAAACAAAAAATACAAAATATTGTCACAGGTAACCAATTTGGAATATACCAAGACCAGCCAGATATAAATTATATTAAATATGTAAAGCCGGTTAAGGCAAAAGGAGTATATTTGAGCGAATGGACTTTTTCGAGTAAGGCAAAAAGAAAGAACTGGATAGATACGATAAATAGTACAGAGTTAAATACTATAGTTTTAAATGTGAAAAATGATGATGGTCTAATTTCATTTGATGCCAATGTACCTTTGGCTAAAGAAATAGGCTCTACTAAGAATGCACCTATAAAGGATATTAAAAAACTTATTATAGAGTTAAAAGAAAATGGTATATATCCGGTGGCAAGAATAGTTACATTTAAAGATCCGTACTTAGCAAATGCTAGACCAGATCTTGCGATAAAAAATAAGGATGGTTCAATTCTTAGAATGAAATCTACAAGTGGTAGAGCAGAAGCGTGGGTAAATCCTTACAATAAAGATGTTTGGGAGTATGTTGTAAATGTTGCTAAAGAAGCGGCAAATGTAGGGTTTGAGGAAATACAGTTTGACTATATAAGATTTTCAACAGGAATAGGTATTGAGCAAGCTGATTTTGGTGAACTAGCTAAAGAAAAAACAAAGACTGATATAATTTCTGAATTCACACAATATGCAGTCAAGGAATTAAAATCGCTAGGAGTCTATGTGTCAGCAGATGTGTATGGAACTATTATAAATAGCAGTGTTGATTCGAAAATAGTTGGACAAGATTATGTAGAGATGTCAAGATATCTAGATTATATATGTCCTATGGTTTATCCGTCACATTATGCCAATGGCTCTATGGGGATAAAATACCCAGACTTAGATCCATATAGTACAGTACTAAAGTCTATGCAGGCATCAGATGCAAAGTTAAGCACAATAAAAGAAGGTGAACATAGAGCAATTGTTAGACCATGGCTACAAGATTTTACAGCTGCTTGGGTAAGTCCTCACCAAAAATACACGGCACAACAGATAAAAGAACAAAAGAAAGGTGTATATGATGCAAAACTAGAAGAATGGATTTTGTGGGATGCAAACAATACTTACACTTTAGATGGGCTAGATAAGTAAGAATATATTTATAAGTAAGAATATATTTATAGGGGGAATAGATTATGAAAGATTTGAAATGGAGGGAAAGCTTAACTTTTAAAATTATATTATTGGTATTCTTATTTGTATTTGGTGTGTCGGTTGTTAACTCGCTTACGTATTATATTACAACGCAAAATATGATAGAAGAGAGACTAAAAAGTAACGCACAGAATGTTTTAGATGCTGCGACTAAGGTTATAGATACCGAGGAATTTAAAAAGATAAAAGTAACAGAGGATGCAGATAAAGAATCATATACAAAAATGGTTTCCGAGCTTAACTCGATAAGGGAGTATGGTAATGCCTATTATTTGTACACTATGAGAGAAGTATCAGATGGAAAATTTGAATATGTAGTTGATGGTACTCTTGATGAGGAAGAAAGGTCGGCTATTGGTGACGAAGTAACAGAAGATATAGATCTTATAGAGAAAATATATGCAGGCTCTAACATGGAAGATGCTAGTATTATGCAAAGCTCAGTAGGGATTGTTTATACGGTATATGAGCCAATAAAAGATATTAATGGCAATGTAATAGGAGTAGTAGGGATAGATTATAATTGCGAAGGTGAATATAAAAGTTTGCAAGATTATAAAGTATTATTTTGGATTTGTATAATATCAACTGCTATCCTTGCGGTTATTGCTGGTATTTTAATATCAAAGAAGGTTACAGGCGTTATTATAAGGTTATCAAAGGATGCTGAAAAAGTTGCAAAGTTTGATTTAACCACACCTAATATTGTAGTAAAAGGAAAAGATGAGATAAAGATATTAGTGGACAGTTGGAATACTCTTAAAAATAATAATAGAAGTCTTATTGAGAAAATGCAAAATAATGTACATAACCTTGAATACAGTATCCAAAACTTAAATATGAGTACAAAACAGATGAATAGTGCTAGTGAGCAAATAGCTATGGAAACTCAAAATATTACACATGATATGGGTATTCAAACAGATGAAGCAAATCATAGTGTTGATATAATAAATTCGTTATCAAATGAAATTGAAAAGGCTAATGAAAACATATTTTCTACAAATAGATATTCAGAAGATTTAAGACAAAAGAATGAATTTGGTGAAAAGGCTATTATAGAATTAACAGATAGCTTCAAAAAGAATAAGCAAGAAAATGAAAATGTTGCTGAGAAAATAAGTAATCTAGCTGATAAATCTAATCTTATAAGTAGAATAGTTGAGACAATAAAACATATAGCAGAGCAAACAAATCTATTAGCATTAAACGCAGCGATAGAAGCGGCACGTGCAGGAGAACAAGGAAAGGGATTTGCAGTAGTAGCAGATGAAATAAGAAAACTTGCAGAGCAATCAGGTAATTCGACAGAAGAAATAAATTCAATAATAGCAGACATAATAAGTGAAATAGGTATTGCATATGACACTATGAATAATGCACAAGATATTGTTAGCCTGTCGGATACATATTTATCTAATGCAAGAGGGGTATTTGGTGAAATGAGTAATGCATCGAAACAACTAATAAATAATATAAAAACATTAAACACTATTATAAACTCAATAGAGGAAAAGAAGACAGAAGCAAATAAAGGTATAAAAAATATTTCAGAATCTGTAAAATCTTCACTTGAAAAGACACAGGGGATAAGTGCATCTACAGAAGAACAAATGGCTCTAATGGAAAACCTAGCAGGACTTACAGAACATGTAAACAATGTTTCTAAAGATTTAACTGTACATATAGGAAAGTATAAGATTTAAAGGAGGGATGATATGAGGGATATTTTAAAGTTGTTTTATAGACCTGAGGATGTAGTAATGAGAAAGATTAAGGCAGAAAATTATAATTATGCGGTACTAGCAATTATAATTTTGGTTACAGCTATGGTTTGGACTGCGATTAATATGAACAATGATTATGAAACCTATTCTATAATAACATCTAGCGGATTAGGCTATGTTGCAATATTTTTTTCATGGATTATAGCAGTATTTGGAATTATTATGTATATAATATTATTTTCGGTTATGATAATGTTTATAGGGTATATGGTTGGCGGTAAGGCTGGTATCAAGGAAATAATTATTTCCCAAGTGTATATGCTTACACCTATAGCTGTATTTAAGTTTACTACATTTATAATGTATTCTACATTTTCAATCGTTTTTGTAAATGATATTGATAGTTCAGCAAATTTTGATATATTTAAAATAATTTCGGACTTTATATTATTCGCTTATTACATATACTTGAGTACAAAGGTGATTTCAAAAATCCAAAGCATAAACATGAAGAAGGCGATACTAAACAATATAATTCCAATAGTACTTCTTTTAATAGTTGCATTAGATACTTTTAAGGTGGTAAGTAATTATGATGATTATAGAAATGGACAAAAAAATTTTCAAGCAGAGAAACAGGGTGAGATAAGTGGCGACTACTAGTTAAAGGAGAAAATGTATAATGAAGGGCAAATATAATTGGAAATATGTAGATTGTAAAAATTTTGTTTATGATAAGACTATAGATCATCCAGAGATTATACAGAGGCTGGTGTATAATAGGGGAATAGTAAACAAAGATGAAGTAGAAAGGTTTATGAATCCGTCTACCACGCAGTTTTATAATCCCTATTTGCTAAATGATATGTTTATAGCAGTAGAGAGAATACTAAGTGCTATAAAAACACAGGAAAAGGTAGTTATATATGGTGATTATGATGTGGATGGGGTTACTAGCACATCAATACTGTATAGATATCTAAAGAGTATCCACATTAATGTAGATTATTATATACCTAATAGAATGGATGAAGGGTATGGTATTAATAAAAATGCACTTGACATAATAAAACAAGGCGGTACAGGACTTATAATTACAGTAGACAATGGTATAGCGGCAGTTGATGAAGTAGATTATGCTAACTCTCTTGGAATGCAGGTAATAGTGACGGATCATCATGAATGTCAAGAAAAATTACCTAATGCACTTGCGGTTATAAATCCTAAAAGGGCAGATTCTACATATCCTTTTGATAACTTGGCTGGTGTTGGTGTTACATTTAAGCTGATACATGCATTAGCTATAAAGCTTGGAAATGTAGATAGTATATGGAATTATTTAGACATTGTATCCATTGGTACGATAGCAGATATTGTACCTTTGGTAGATGAGAATAGAGTCATAGCTAAGTTCGGTTTTGAAAGAATAAAAGTAACCACAAATATAGGATTACGTGCTATGCTAAAAGAAATAGGGTATAAAAATACTGATATAACCTCAGGGTTTATAGGATTTATAATAGGACCGAGGTTAAATGCGGCAGGTAGAGTAGATGATGCGAAAAAATGCGTGAAATTATTTATAACTGATGATGAAACTGAAGCAAATATTATAGCGAAGGAACTAGAAAAAAATAATCAAGAGAGACAAGAGATAGAAAAACAGATATTAAATGAAGTATTAGAAGAAATACAGGCTAATGAAATTGCGAAAGAGAAAAAAATAATAATACTAGCTAAAGAAGGGTGGCATCATGGTATTATAGGTATAGTTGCATCGAAGGTAATTGATAAATTTTACAAACCTACTATTCTGTTTAATATAGAGGAAGGTAAGGCTACAGGTTCAGCCAGAAGCATATCAGAATTTAGCATATTTGATGCGATAAGTAGTGCGAAAGAGTTTTTACATAGATATGGTGGGCATGATGCTGCAGCGGGATTATCTCTAGACATTGATAAATTTGAAAATTTTAGAAAAAGGATAGAAGATTATGCTAATGGTAATATAACAGAAGATATGTTAGTACCTAAACTAAAAGTTGAAGCAGAGTTAAAGTGCGAAGATATAACAATAGACTTTATAAAAAATATTGAAAAACTAGAGCCCTATGGAATAGGAAATCCAGAACCTGTATTCTCTTTTGCATGTAATGTTGAAAATTTTAGACTTTTAGGTAAAGAAAATAATCATTTGAAGTTGAAAATTAGAAAAAATAATGTTATAATAGATAGCATAATGTTTAACTCACCTGAATATTTTGAAAAGCTTTATGATAGAATGAATGTAATCTTAGCAGGAAGCTTGCAAATTAACGAATGGAATGGTAATAGTAATCCACAAATTTTACTAAAAGATATTAAGGATGAGAAATTTAGATTATATGAAATATATAATATTTTTGGAAATATGAATAACGAGGAGTATAAAAACGGAAATGTAATATTAGATATAGAAAAAATAAATATTTCTAGGACAGATATTATATTGGTGTATAAGTACTTTCAAAATAAAAATATACAAGGTAAATTTGCAGAAAGTATTGATAATATAATAAATGATTTAAGTGGTAGGTTAAATGTATTTAGATTTTTAATTATTGTAGAAATATTTTCTGAGATGAATTTGGCGAAAGTTAACATTTTAAATAATAACTTAGTTGAATTTGAGATATTAAAATGTGAAAAAATTGATCTAAATAAATCAAAGGTTTTATATAAATTAGATGATTTTATTAAAAATTATAATAACTGTGCATTGTAAACTGTGTACTATATTTTCTGGGGGTGCTATTTTGTGAGAGCAATAAACATTGAAAAGTTAAAGGGAGAAGAAAAATTAGCTAGGAATGTGTATGATGAGCATGGTGGTATGTTGCTAACAGCAGGTACAAAAGTAAAAGATAATTATATAGAAAAACTAAAACTAAAAGGGTATAATACGGTTTATGTAGAGGATGAAATATCTGGTGGAATAGAGGCGGATGACATATTACGCGAAAAAACCAGACGCCAAAGTAGGGAAGAAATAAAGGTACAATTTAAAAATTATATTGATCATAAGGACATAAATATAGACAAGATAATGAAATGTATAGATCAAATAATAGACGAAATATTAAGTACTAGGGAGATTATCTTTAATATAAATGATATACGTACTAAGGATGAATACACTTATGCACATTCTGTAAATGTTTGCGTACTTGCTGTTACAGTAGGAGCACACCTAGATATTAATATGGCTAGACTAAAAGAGCTAGCGGTAGGTTCGATACTTCACGACTTAGGAAAAATATTTATACCTAATGAAATCATTAATAAGCCAGGCAGATTAACTGATGCAGAGTTTGATCTTATGAAGAAACACCCTAAGCTAGGTTATGACATACTAAATCAAAAGCCGCAAATAACTCCTATTTCAAAAAATATAGTACTTATGCATCATGAAAAGATGAATGGTACTGGATATCCATTAGGAGTTGAGTATGCTCAAATACATAAATTAACACGGCTTGTTACTGTGTGTGACATGTATGATGCCATGACTTCGGATAGGTCATATAGAAAAGCTATGAAGGCATATGAAGTAATTGAGTACCTAACACATTTGAGTGTGTCAGAACTAGACCGAGAAATGGTTGATGCATTTAAGCGGTTTATTGCACCATATCCATCAGGTGTTATTGCAATGCTTAATAATGGTTGCAAGGCCATAGTTTCGGAACAAAACAAAGATATGCTTACAAGACCTGTTGTAAGGGTATTTGAGGACGAAAAAGGAAGTAGATTAGTTAATCCATATGAAATAGATTTAAAGAAAAATTTGACAGTGTTTATAAATGAAGTGCTTGATGAATAATCACTTATTAAAAGAAAATTTTATAAAAAGAATAATTTTTAATTGTTCTTTTTTTATTTAACTTCAATATAATATAAGTAAACAAAATATTTTTATAAAAAAGCTGGTGAGGGGATGTTTCATAAAAAATTAGTAGGGATAATATCTATAGCTGTAGGTGTCGGTGTGCTCTTAACACTGTTTATACCACAAAATTTCTGGTGCTTTTTTGTAGCTGTGACTTTTATAGCGGTCGGTGTTATGTTAGTAAAAGATGATAAAAGATGTCACTAAATAACTAAAAATCAGGGGGGATTTATGTGAAAATATTTGTGTTTACATTACCAAAGTTTCTAAGAAAGTTGTTTAGAATACCAAAAAAATAGCTTAAAACCTAAGCTATTTTTTTATAAAAATCTTTTTTACTAAGCTCTTGATACAAGCCCTGATTTCAAGCATCTAGTACATACATGAACACTTTCAGATGTTCCGTTTAAGTTTACTCTAACTTTTTTTATGTTAGATTTCCATTGTTTGTTAGCTCTTCTGTGAGAGTGACTTACCTTTATTCCGAAATGAGAAGCTTTTTCGCATATTGAACATTTAGCCATATATAGACCCCCTTACATATTATTTTCAAGTAAAACACTGTTATACATTGTAACACATTTCAAAAAAAAAAGCAAGACAAAAAGAAAAAAGAGTTGAAAAATTTTCTAAGTTATAGTATAATAGCAAATAACAAAGTACAAATAGCAAAGTACAAATAATAAATACAGTAATATTTGAGCTTTGAGCTTTGAACTTTGTACTTTAAAAAAACCGGGGGTTGAGGAAGATGTTTGCGTTATTTGAGTATGATTTGGGTAAGGTAGTAATTGATAAAGAGGTTATTGCTAAGATTGCTGGTGTTGTAGCTATGGGATGCTACGGGGTTGTAGGTATGGCGGCACGCAATATAAAGGATGGTTTTGTAAAATTATTAGGGTTTGAAAATCTTACAAGGGGAATAGATGTTGAGATAAATGATAATAAGGTTAGTATTAAGCTACATATTGTAGTAGAATATGGTACTAATATCTCAGCAATAGGTGAGAGCCTTATGAATACTGTAAAATATAAGCTAGAACAGTTTACAGGTCTAAAAATTGAAAATGTATTAGTAATGGTTGAAGGATTAAGAGTAGAATAAATAGTGGGGTGGAGATGAAATGGAGAAAATAAATGGTCAGATATTTAAAAACATGATTATAACCGGAGCTAATATTTTACAGGAAAACAAAAATATTATTAATGAGCTTAATGTCTTTCCAGTCCCAGATGGGGATACGGGTGTTAATATGGCATTAACTGTGTTATCGGTTGCAAAGGAAGTGAAAAATCTTGAACTTTCGGCTACTGTTTCTGAGGTTGCTAAAGTTGCGTCTAATGGAGCACTTAGGGGGGCAAGAGGAAATTCAGGTGTGATTTTGTCACAAATATTTAGAGGATTTGCAAACGGTCTTGCAGATAAAAATGAGGCTACAGTTAACGACATGGCACTTGCTTTTTCTGAAGCTGAGGTAGCAGCATATAAGGCGGTTATGAAGCCTAAAGAAGGTACGATACTTACAATAGTAAGAGAATTTGCAAAAAAGGCAAATGAAATAGCACCTGAATATGAGGATATAGAGAAGTTTCTACAGGAAGCATATAATCATGCAGAGGAAGTGTTAGCTAGAACACCCCAAATGCTCAAAGAACTAGAGCAGGCAGGGGTTGTAGATGCAGGAGGAAAAGGCTTCTTGTGCATTATTCAAGGATTTATAAGTGGTATGATAAAAGAAGAGCCAGAGCTTTTACTGGATTCTGATGCTGCTCATTCTACACAAAATACTCAAAAGGTAAAGGAAGCTGAAATATTATATGAGTATTGCACGGAGTTTATAGTTGAAAGAAAACTTAAAATGAATAATAAAATGAAGGATCTAGATACATTTTTGAATAAAATGGGGGATTCTATAGTTTTAGTTGAAGACGAAGGAATAATAAAAGTTCATATACATACAAATAATCCAGGAAAGGTATTAGAAGAAGCACTGAAGACAGGACGACTTTTGACTGTAAAAATAGAAAATATGAAAGAGCAACATGAAGATATTATAACTAAGAAAGAAAATAAAATTCAGAATGAAATTAAAAAAGAAATAGGCTATGTTTCTGTTGCTAATGGAACAGGAATAACTAATATAATGCAGGACTTAGGTACTGACTATGTGGTTAATGGTGGGCAGAGTATGAATCCTAGTACGGATGATTTGATTAAAGCTGTTCAAAGTGTAAATGCTAATAATGTGATTATTCTTCCAAATAATAAAAATATAATACTTTCGGCGAAACAAGTTGAGAATGTAATAAAAGATAAACAAATTTATATAATAGATACTATTAATATTCCACAAGGAATATCAGTTTTGCTTGCTTATAACCCATCAGAAACTGTAGAAAAAAATATTGAAAATGCAAAAAGAGCATTTAAAGACCTAAAATCAGCAGAAATAACGTATGCTATAAAAGATACTGTGGTTGGTGAACATAAGATAAAGAAAAATGATATACTTGGAATTGTGCAAGGTGAGATTAAAAAGGTAGGGAAAGATATACATAAAACTGTAACAGAAACAATCGACATGATGATAGATGATTCAAGCGAACTCATATCTATATACTATGGTCAAGATGTGAATGAAGCAGCAGCAAATAATATAAAGGAATATACACAAAAGAAATACCCAAATTGTGATATTGAAGTTCAATTTGGGGGTCAGCAGGTTTATTATTACATAATATCGGTAGAATAAAGAACTCCATTTATGGAGTTCTTTATTCTACTCATTACTTATTTACTTGCTTTATCTAACGTATCATTAATATCACTCATATAATCTTTAGCTTTATTTACATCAATAGTTTTTTCAAGATCAGTTATAAAAGTTTTGCTGGTGTTAAAAGCTTCCTTTAGATCTTTAAACGTCTTCGACATGTTCTTGGCAATTTTATCAATGGATATACTAGCTATCCCTGAATCTGAAGAGGTTGAAAGCATAAATGACATACCAAAAATAAAGACTCCAATATATATAAAAAACATAAATACCTTAGCTAAAAATTTTAATGCAGCAGAACTTATTAAGATAAATATTAAGGCATATGATACCAAAAGAAACATATTAGAATCAATAAGATTTATTAAATTTTGTATGCTCATAAAAAACCCTCCTAAAGTCAAATCTTTCCACAACATAATTATACATTATAAACGTAAAAAAGACAATATATATTTATAAAAAAATATAAAAATTTTATTTGTATTTTTTTTATATAGAATGGAATAATATATATGTGAGATATGAGATGTGGGACTTTGTGGGGAGGAGTGAGAGTATGAATTTGGAGAAGATTATTGTTGTGCCGAAGATTCCTGATAGTATTAATATGTTAAGGAATATAGCTTATAATATATGGTGGAGTTCAAATAATAAGGCGGTAGATTTGTTTAAATATATAGATAAAGAAATTTGGGAAGGTACAAATCATAATCCTGTAAAGCTCTTAAATATTGTTTCGGAAGAAAGGCTTATAAAGCTTTGTGAAGATGCGATTTTTATAAATTTATATAATGATGTAGTTTCAGAATTTGGTAGCTACATAAAAAATAACGATGCATGGCAAGAGAGAAGTCATGGTGAATACAGAAATGATGTTATTGCATATTTTTGTGCTGAGTACGGCTTGCACGAGAGCATACCTATTTATTCTGGTGGTCTCGGCGTGCTCGCAGGTGATCATCTGAAATCAGCAAGTGACCTTGGTATACCTGTAGTTGGGATAGGGCTTTTGTACCAAAAGGGATATTTTATACAAAACATATCAAAATATGGTGACCAAAAGAATATTTTTATAACCAATGATTTTGATGACCTACCGGTAAGACCAGTATATAACCAAAATGGTGAAGAAGTAATGATAAATATAACAATGGAAGATACTCGCATATGGGCGAAAGTATGGGAGATGGAGATTGGAATAAATAAACTCTATTTATTAGATAGCAATATAGATGAAAATACAGATGAAAATAAAGGTATAACAGATGCCTTATATGGTGGAGATTATAACCAAAGAATAAAGCAAGAAATGCTACTAGGTATAGGTGGAGTTAAGCTACTCGAGGTTATTAATATAACTCCTTCTGTATGGCATATAAATGAAGGTCACTCAGCATTTTTAGTTTTCGAACGCATTGCTCAAGTTATGAAGAATGACAATATAGATTTTTACGAGGCACTTGAGCTTGTCAGGTCAAATGAAATTTTTACAACGCATACACCAGTTTCAGCTGGAAATGATATGTTTTCTTTTAATATTATAGAGAGGTATTTTAAAAATTATATAAACACATTTAGGATAAGCAGAACAAGATTTCTAGAGCTTGGAGAATGTAATACAAATAACGGGGACAGGCTATTTAGCATGACAGTTCTAGCACTAAGAACCTCTATATACTCAAATGCTGTATCAGCACTGCACGGGGAGGTATCACGGGAGCTTTGGAAAAAGGTTTGGCATGATGTGCCTACGGATGAGGTGCCTATAGATCATGTGACAAATGGGGTTCACATTTTTACATGGCTTGCACCTAACATGAAAAGCCTATATGCACAAAGTTTTGAACGAGAATATAGGAAAAGTATAGATAACGATGATATATGGAATAGGATAAATGATGTATCAAATGATGTTCTATGGCAAAAGCATATCGAAAATAAACGAAATCTAATAAATCTTGCAAAAGATAGGCTACAAATTCAACGGAAAAGGGAATATTTAAATGATGATTTAGAACGAAATATAAGCTTAGACGAGAATGTATTAACCATAGGCTTTGCAAGAAGATTTGCAACCTATAAAAGAGCAGGGTTAATTTTTAGAGATATAGAAAGGTTAAAGAAAATAATAAATAATCAAGAAAGACCCATCCAAATAATATTTGCAGGCAAAGCACACCCCGCCGATATCCCGGGACAGGACATTATAAAAGACATATACGAATTATCAATGAAGCCAGAGTTTGCAAATAAAATAATCTTCATAGAAAACTACGACATGAACCTAGCAAAGCACATGGTGGCGGGAGTTGACGTATGGCTAAATACCCCAAGACGACCATATGAGGCATCAGGCACAAGCGGACAAAAAGCTGCAGCAAACGGAGTCATAAACTTTAGTGTACTAGATGGTTGGTGGTGTGAGGGGTACAATGGTAATAATGGATGGGCTATAGGAGACTATCGCAAGTTTGACTCTCTAGAAGAACAAGACTCAGAAGAAAGCAAGATGCTCTACACTATACTTGAAAACGAAATAATCCCCATGTACTACGAAAAAAACGACAAGCCGTATTCCGATAGATGGGTAGAAACCATGAAAAAATCTATCACAACCATAACCCCATATTTCAACATGCACAGGCAGGTAAAGGAATATTACGAGAAGTTCTATGCAAACTGTATAAAAAACAAGAACAAGCTATATAGAGACAGCGTGCAGGTTATAAAGCAAATGTGCGAGTGGAAAGAAAAAGTACACGCAAACTGGGGCAAGGTAAGTATATATACAAAACAAATCGCAAACCAAAGCAAAGCCGAATACGGCGACGAAGTAAAGCTACAGGCAGATGTAAGAATGGAAAACTTAACTGAGGATGATGTCATTGTAGAGGCCTATATAGGAATACTTGATAACAATGATAATGTGGTAGAATACAAGACAATACCGATGTATAAAGCGGAGGAAATGAGCGACGAGTACTACCAATACGAGACTAACGTAAAGCTTGATTTCATAGGGAAGGTCGGATATACGGCGAGGGTTATACCGAATAACAGCTATACGGAGAATAATAAGGAGATGGGGTTGATAAAATGGGCGGAGTGATGTGACGCCTGTTTTTTACGAAAAAAAATATTGACTTAAATATGAAGATATGTTATAATATGACAAAATTAAAAGGGCGTGGAATTATGAGTAGTATATTAGTTATGGGCGATAGTCATGAAAAAAGAAAATTAGTTAATCAGCTATTTGAAAAGTACATAGAAAGAGCCATTCTGCCAGATACGATTATTCATTTAGGGGATGGGTATAAAGATATGGATGATATAGTAGAAAATTGTAAAAATACTGGGATAATAAGAATAGTTGGTAACGATGATTATCCTAAAAAAGAAGATGTAAGAGTAGTAACAGAAGGAAATATAAGGTTTGTTTGTTGTCATAGGGATTATGAATTTCTACATAATCACGAGATTATAAATGTTTTGCAACTTATACGTTTTGTAGCTAGCAAAGAGGTTAAAGACACTGAAGCTTATACGTTAGGAGAATTAAGTGGGATTTTACTGGAACAAAGAATATCACGAACTAATATAGAAGCAAATCCAGAAATAAATACTGTAGTATTACTTTCTGCCCACACACATAGAGTTGAACTTGAAGAAGTAGATTATGGTCCAATGGGCGGACTAAAAATTATTCAGATGTCGGCGGGAAGTATAAGTGAACCACGTGATTTTAATCCACCTTGTCATGGGTTTATTGAGGTATTAGACACAGGAGGGGCTAGTTTGGAAATACGGGAGAATCAGGGCTTGAGTAGTATACGTAGACTTGAGGTAATTAATCAACCTAAAGTAGATACGGAATTATGAGGTTTTATATCAGAGGTACCAGAATTATCAGGGTACATGGCTGATGACAGGACATATAAAGAAGCTTTGGATAATGTTGAGGTAATCATAGATGAATGTATAGAGATAGCCCAAAGCATTGGACGAGAGATACATAAGCCTAAAGGAAAGCTGTTGTATGTATGAGAAAAGAGGGATTGCTTCGTACCTCGCAACGACAGGTTTATGTAAATAACAACCCACCCAAGAACTACTGAAATACACTTCAGTAGTTCTTGACATGTGTAAATTTATATGATAAACTATATATAAAAAGGAGCTGATATACCATGTTTTATGGCAGGGAAAAAGAGTTGAAACAGCTAAATAAACTATACAATATCAAGGAAAACTATATATCGTATACAAGATATGTATTATAGATTTTATTATAATTTTGTATATAACAATAAATCCCTTATAGAGCAGGATAGAACGGAATATGTTTATGAAAAAATAATCGACGAGCAAATAAATGAGTATGTCAGCTATGCTTTTGAAACGATATGTAAAGAATATATTATAAGACTAAACATGCAAGATAAACTCCCATTTGTAGCAAGGAATATAGGTAAATGGTGGGGGACTAATAACCTAACTAAATCTCAAGAGGAAATAGATGTGGTAGCAGCTGACGACGAGAGTATAATAATAGTGGAGTGCAAATATACAAAAAATATGGTAGGAGTAGATGTGTATGAAAAGGTTAAGAAAGTAGGGGGAATGTTTAGTTATAAGAATATGTATTACTATATATTCTCTAAAAATGGTTTTGAGAAGAATTTGTTAGACATTGCGAAAAAGGATAATAGGTTTGTGCTTGTTACGTTGAATGATATAATGAAATTCGAGGTGTGATTAAAATTTTAAAAAAGTCAATATTATATTGGCTTTTTTCCTTTCACATAAATTTAACACTATCATAAAATTATAGTATATGATATAATAGATAGAGAATGGATATCAGAGGTATAGATTGGAGGGGGACTTATGTCAGTAGTTGTTCAAAAGTTCGGAGGGACTTCGCTTAAAACTGAGGAAGCTAGGAGGATGGCGGTAAATAAGGTCATAGAGTCATTTACCGTAGGGAATAAAGTTGCTGTCGTAGTGTCAGCTATGGGGCGTAAGGAAGACCCATACGCGACGGATACATTGATAAGTTTGGTAAAGGAAATTGATTATGAAGTAGGAAAAAGGGATTTAGATTTAATAATGTCGTGTGGGGAGGTCATATCGGCTGTTGTTTTTTCTACGCTTTTAAATAAAGAAGGAGTCAAGGCTGTTGCTCTAACAGGAGCCCAGGCAGGGGTAATAACGGATAATAACTTTAACTGTGCAGGGACTATAAAGGTTTACTCACAGAGAATTACTCAGTTGATAGATCAGGGTATAATACCAGTTATAACAGGTTTTCAAGGTGTAACTCAGGACGGAGACATCACAACACTCGGCAGAGGTGGTAGTGACACAACAGCCAGTATAGTTGCTGAAGCTATAGGAGCAGATTTGGTAGAAATATATACGGATGTTAATGGGCTTATGACTGCTGACCCAAGAATGTGTGAAAATGCAAGAATTATTGATGAAATAGGGTATAATGAAGTATTCCAACTAGCGGATAATGGCTCTAAGATTATTCACCCGAAAGCAGTAGATATTGTAAGGCGTGCAAATATAGAAATGAAAATAAAAAATACATTTACAAACCATAAAGGTACAAAAATAACATATAAGCATATAAAAAATGCTGAAAGTAAAGAAGAAAGGCTATTAACAGGAATAACAAGCCTTTCGGATAGAGTGCAAATTATAATAAATGAAAATGATCCATATAATGAGGAGATATTTACTGAAATAGCACAAAGTATGATAAGTATAGATATGATAAATGTTTACACAGATAAAAAAGCTTTTATCATAAATAAAGAAAATATGAAAAAAGTAAAAGAGATTTTAGATGAATATAACGTAAATTACCTAATAAATGATGATTGTGCAAAGGTTACGATAATAGGAAATAAAATGACAGGTGTGCCAGGGATAATGAGCAGGGTTATAAAATGTCTAAAAAGCAATAATATAGAAATTTTGCAAGCAGTTGATTCGCTTGCGACTATTGCGTTACTAGTAAAAAAGGAAGCGGTGAAGTTTACGATTACTGAGCTGCATAGGGAATTTAAGATTTAGAGATAACTTCCCCTAAATTTATTATTAATAAATTTTAAAATAATCGTACATAATAGTAAGAAAGATATACAAACTATGAATTATGTACTGATATAAGGGGGAATAATAGTGGATGGTAAGAAGGAAGATGAAGAAAAGACTAGTGAAATACATTGTTTGACTATAGTTGGGCAAGTGGAGGGGCACGTTATGCTGCAACCACAAAATAAGACTACTAGATATGAGCATGTAATGCCACAGTTGGTTGGGATAAGGCAAAATGACAAGATAAAAGGGCTTTTGGTGGTTTTAAATACAATAGGTGGGGATGTTGAGGCAGGTCTTGCAATATCAGAAATGCTTGTGAGTCTTGGAAAACCAGTTGTCTCAATAGTTCTTGGAGGAGGGCATTCCATAGGAATGGCCCTTGCGGTGGCCTCTGATTACTCTTTTATATCACCAAGTAGTACAATGACGTTACACCCAATACGTATGAATGGTACTGTTATAGGTGTTCAACAAACCTTTGAATATTTTGATAAAATGCAGGATACAATAATTGATTTTGTTGTAAGACATTCAAGAATAACTAAAGAACGCTTAAAAGAGCTTATACTAGACACCAAAAATATAGCAAAAGATTACAACCTTGTGATAAATGTTAAATCCATTCCATAATCTGATCTCATTATCTAAAAACTCATAAATATTCACAAAGTCAAGCAAACCAGCTGGGTCCAAAAACTGTTTCAGAATATACAAAATACCCTCATCGTGTGATGCTTCGGATTCCAATACCTGTGATGCTTCAGGTGACTTTATATCATCCCTTCTTCTGTGAACAACAATCTGAAAACATTGTACCCAGACTTTAACCAATGGTGGAATCATAATCAGAATACTGTAGAAAAAGAAAAATGGGCTGTATGCAAACAAATTAAAATTAATAATCTCAACAAAAATCCA
>Ga0154526_1097_pt1 | contig 23589 bp, 29 predicted proteins | sample RifGroE2_FD_105669 | JGI IMG/M metagenome (GOLD analysis project Ga0154526, IMG submission 105669) | Clostridiales bacterium GWE2_32_10
GAGAGGTCGGAGGTCAGAGAATTTGTAAAAACTTATCCGAAGTTCCCCTCTCCCTTCCAGGGAGAGGGCTAGGGTGAGGGTCACAACTACAACCAATGCAAATCCCTACACCTCTCTAACAACCTGTCGTTGCGAGGTACGAAGCAATCTTTCTTTAAACTAAAAACGAGATTACCACGTCAAAAGACAGGCTCGCAATGACAAATTTAGGTTTGAGTAGGTATGAAAAAAACTACCCTCACCCTACCCTCTCCCTAAAAGGGAGAGGGGAAATGCTGAAGAAATTAAGGAGTTTAAATATGAAGAAGATTGATATATACACAGATGGAGCATGCTCTGGCAATCCAGGTCCTGGGGGATATGGGACTATCCTTAAATATAAGGATACTGAGAAAATTTTATCCGAGGGATATAAGCTGACCACGAATAATAGAATGGAGATTTTGTCTGTTATAGTTGGATTAGAGATACTTACTACACCTTGTGAGGTTACTTTATATACGGACTCAAGGTATGTAGTGGATTCTATATCGCTTGGATGGGCAAAGAAATGGAAGCAAAATAACTGGATGAGAAATAAGAAAGAAAAGGCACTTAATGCAGATTTATGGGACAGAATGCTACATTTACTCGATATACATAAGGTAAATGTAGTCTGGGTAAAAGGTCATGCAGGACATGAGTATAATGAAAGATGTGACAAGCTAGCAGTAGCAGCAAGCAAAAAGGCTGAGTTATTAGATGACGAAGAATATTTAAGACAGGGGTGATGGACGTGATAGCTATAGCGATTGATGGTCCGGCTGGGGCTGGGAAATCAACGATATCAAAATTAACTGCGCAAAGATTAAATTTGATATATGTAGATACTGGGGCTATGTTTAGGGCTGTTGCTTATTATTTTATATTAAATAATATAGATTATGAAAAAGAGGAGAATTTAAATAAATACATAGATTTTATTAATATAGAGTTAAGGTATTTTGGGAGTATGCAACGAATTTGTCTAAATGGAAAGGATGTAACAATGGATCTTAGAAATGAAGAAATTTCGAATGCAACTCCTAGTGTAGCAAAAAATCAAAAAATACGTAAAAAGCTTTTAGATATTCAAAGAGATATAGCAAGTAAAAACAATGTAGTAATGGATGGACGAGACATAGGCACATGTGTATTGCCAGATGCAAAGCTGAAAATATTTTTAGTAGCATCCGCAGAAGAAAGAGCAAATAGACGCTTTAGACAGCTTATTAGGCGTGGTAAAGTAGTTGATTATTTTGAAATTCTTGATAATATTAAGAAAAGAGACGAACAAGATATGACAAGAGAGATAGCACCACTAAAAGCTGCAGAGGATGCTATGACTGTGGAAAGTACCCATATGACAGTAGAGCAGGTAGTAAAATTTATAGTAACGTTGGCTAAGGCAAAGTTTGAATTAAATTAGACAGTTTACTTGAAAGGAATGAGGTATTATGCTAGGTGATTATAAAGAATTTGAGGAAAATATTTTGAAACTAACAGGCATAGATTTGAATTCGTATAAAGAAAAGCAAATGAAAAGAAGATTAGACTTTTTACTAGACAGGATGGGTAAAAAGAATTATGAGGAATATTTTAAAGTTTTGAAGGAAGATAAAGAAGAACTAGAAAAATTTAAAAGTTATATAACTATAAATGTCTCGGAGTTTTTTAGAAACTATCCTCAATGGGAGATCCTTCAAAATAGGATAATGCCGTATTTATTAAACCTAAAAAAAGGTCAGGCATTAAATATATGGAGTGCAGCCTGTTCGACAGGTGATGAGCCTTATTCAGTAGCAATGATGATGCAGGAAAACTTTCCTACAGTGAAGTTTAATATTTTGGCTACTGATATTGATGAAGATATATTAGAAAAAGCAAGAAAAGGTGAATATTATATAAAAAGTGTTGAAAAAATACCTAGAACTTACACGGATAATTTTTTTACAAAAACAGATAAAGATACTTATAAGATAAAGGACGATATAAAAAAATATATTACATTTAAAAGACATGATTTAATACGGGATCCTTATTTTAAAGATATAGATTTGATAATATGTAGGAATGTTGTAATATATTTTACTGAAGAGGTAAAGGAACATTTATATGAAAAGTTTGCTCAGTCTATGCAAAGTGGTAGAATTCTTTTTATAGGCAATACAGAACAAATTATAAACTCAGGTAGATATGGTTTTGAATATGTGGAAAACTTTTTTTATAAAAAGGTATAGAAAAAATGCATTGTAAACTTATTTAGAGGGGGCAGATAATTATGAAAATAACATTTTTAGGAGCAGCAAAGACAGTAACAGGATCATGTTACTTGGTGGAGTTTAGTGATAGAAAAATAATGGTGGACTGTGGTATGTTTCAAGGGCATAGTCGCCAAAATGAATTTAATGAGGAACCATTTCCTTTTGATGTGGGAGATTTAGAGTATATATTTCTTACACATTCACACATAGATCATAGTGGTAGAATACCTAAAATCTATAAAGATGGCTTTAGGGGAGAGGTTATTTGTACTAAGGCAACTAATGATTTGTGTAAAATAATGCTACCGGATAGTGGATTTATTCAAGAGCATGAGGCAGAGTGGAAAAATAGGAAAAGGATACGAGCAGGAAAGCCACCGGTTCCTCCTATATATAATGCTGAGGAAGCCATGGAGTCATTAAAATGCTTTAGACCGATTGCTTATTATGAAGATATTACTCTAGATGATAAGCTAAGGGTGAGATTTTTAGATGCTGGTCATATATTGGGCTCGTCTACTCTAGAAATATGGATAAGAGAGGATGATACTGAAAATGAAACAAAGATAGTATTTTCAGGTGATATAGGTAATAGTGATTTGCCTATATTACGAAGTCCTGAGTTTGTCAAGGAGGCTGATTATTTAATAATAGAGTCTACATATGGAGATAGATTGCACAATAGCACAGAAGATAGAGTACATAAGCTTATGAGAGTAATGAAGGAAACTATAAATAGAGGCGGTAATGTTATAATACCTTCATTTGCGGTTGGAAGAACGCAAGAGATAATATATGAGATTCATAAATTTGAAGAGGAATATCCAGCATACGTTAAATTTCTTAAGGAAACTCCTGTATACGTAGATAGCCCACTCGCAACTTCGGCTACTGAAATATTTAGAAATAATCTTGATTGTTATGATGATGAAGCAAGACAGTATATAAAAAATGGAGACAATCCTCTTGATTTTCCTGGGCTTAAATTTACAAGAGATGTTGAAGAGTCAAAAGGATTAAATGAAGACCAAGTGCCTAAAATAATACTTTCTGCAAGTGGAATGTGCGAAGCTGGTAGGATAAGGCACCACCTAAAGCATAATCTATGGAGAGCGGAAAGTAGTATATTATTCGTTGGATATCAAGCTGTTGGAACACTTGGACGTAGATTGATAGATGGAGCAACGAAGATAAAGCTTTATGGCGAAGAAATTACTGTAAATGCAAAGATAGAAACTATAGAAGGATACTCAGGTCATGCCGATCAAAATGGATTAATAGACTGGGTTGACCATATTAAGAATAAACCAAAGAAAGTATTCATTGTTCATGGAGAACCAGACGCACAAGAAGTATTTAGCCGATTGTTAAAAGAAAGATTTGGACTTGATACGGTTATTCCTGAATATGGAGATCATTTTGATTTAACTACGAATAACCTTAGTGTACAGAAGCCATATCAAGATACAAAAGACAGATTTATACGACTTCAATTACTTTCTCAAATTGAAATATTAAAAGAACAAGCTGATTTTATCGGAGTACATATAGATCAAGCATATCTAAACAATAAATCAGACGACGAAATTGAGGAACTTCAAAATAAAGTTGCAGAACTAGATAAAGATTTAATAAATATACGACAAAGGCTTATAAAGATGGATTAACATAAAAACGAGATTGCTTCGCGAAAAAATGCTCGCAATGACAAGACGTTTGTAGATACACTGAAAAACAGTACCAATTTTGGTACTGTTTTTTGCATATTTAAAAAGAAAGTGAATATATATGTACAAACTGGAAGTCAGAGGTCGGAACTAAGGAGGAAGTTATGGAGTATATAAAATTATGGATAAATAATTTGGCGATGTTTATTGTGCTTACTATATTGGTTAATGTAATAATTTCTAATAAGTCATATAAGAAATATATAAATTTAATACTTGGATTTGTGCTTATAGTTATAGTACTAACCCCTATAAATAAATTTTTGACTAACTCAGATAATTTTTTAGAGGATGAAATACTCAAGCAAAAAAACGTTCTTGATAAACAAGAATTAGATATAAATAGAAATCAAATAGAATCACAAAAGAAAAAAGCTATACTTCAAATATATATAAATAATATGAAAGAGCAAATCGAAAATATATTAATCCAAAATATGGGGTTAAAATTATTAAATGTAGACCTGAAATTAGGAGAAAGTGATGATGAGGTTGAAGAAATACAGAGTATATATATAACTGTTTCTAAAAATAGTGATTATATAGAAAGTGATATTAATAAAATCGGGGATGAAATATTAGAAAAAAGAATAAAAACTTTATTAAAAGACTTCTATAATATAGATGAGAATAATATATATGTACAAACTGGAGGTTAAAGGTCGGAGGTGGGAAATGGGATGTGAGAAGTGAGAGGTGGGATGTGAGATATAGGAGGAGGAGAACTAATGAGGAGTTATAAGGAGTTGTTTGAAAAATTTATTAAAGGAGGGGATAAGACACTTAAAAAAATTATATTTGCATTTATTGTAGGGGTAATATTAATGAACTTAGGCAATTTTGTATTTGATAAAAAGGATCAAAGGATAGAAAGTACAGAGCAAAAAGAGGTAAATGCAAAAGAAGATTCTACAAAAGAAAATACTATAGAAGGGAGATTAGGAAGAGCACTTTCTAATATTAAAGGTGCTGGTAAGACAGAAGTTACATTAAATATGGAAAGTACTAATAGCTTAAATGATAAGGATGGTGGAATAAAAGGGGTGATTGTAGTATGCGAAGGAGCAAATGATATAAGGGTTAAGGACGAAATTCAAAAAGCTACTCAAATTCTACTAGATTTACCACTACATAAGGTATATGTAATACCGAAACAAAGTTGATTTTAAATTACTAGGAGGTATGATTAATGTTTATAATTAAAAAAAATCAAGTTATAATTGTAGCTTTGGTTGCAATGATAGCTATAGCAGGGTACTTTAATTATGTTGATGAAAAGAATGGAGCAAGCAAGATGGTACTGCAGGATGAGATAGATAGTAAAAGTAATAAAGCGGAGATTAAGCCAGAAGAAATAAATAAAACTGATGCACAAACTAAAACAGAACCAAAAGAGGTTGCTGGTGATAGTAATGAGATAGGTTCGGCTGTGTTTGTAAATAATTCATTTGACGAGGAATCACAAGAAACATTTTTTCTACAGGCAAAGATGAATAGGGAACAAACAAGAGCTGAAAGAAAAGATTGGCTTACGCAGGTAATAAACAATGACAATGTTTCAAGTAGCAAAAAGGATGAAGCTACAGAAGAACTACTAGATTTACAAAAAAGATTAGAGAAGGAAAATTCTATAGAGTCGATGATAGAAGCAAAAGGGTTTTCAGAAGTATATGTTAGAATAGATGATGATTCTGTTGATGTTATAATTAATTTAGAAAGTTTATCCGAACAGCAAATATCACAAATAGCCGAGATAACAAGCAGAAAAACAGGGTTTCCTATTAGTAAGATAAAGATTACTCCACTTAAAAAAGAAGCAAAATAATTTTGCTTCTTTTATGCACTAATAACGTAGTTTTGAATAAAATAGAACTAGAAGTCATTAGGCTTCAAATATTTAGGGGGTGTTTTAAGTGGCAAGAAGAGGTGGAAGGGTTAATTGGTCAAATTCAGGATGTTATGATCCTGCAAATGAGTGTTTACCGTATGAATGTAATGAAGTTATACAAGACAGAATTTCAGAGCCAGTAAGGGAAGTAATAAATCTAAATCCATGTCCTAATCATAAAATAGTTGATGTAGTTGACATAAATTCTGAGGCATATGTAAGTAACTGTAACGTAACAGTTTGCGACAACTATGTAATGATAGATGGATTTATCAAGAAAAATATAATATATTCATTTATTGAAGATTTTCCTGTAACTAATACAGAGCTACGTCCGTGTACATTTACCAGCTGCAATTGTGCTGTATTAGATACTGAACTTGGAAATCTGGTTGCGTGGTATCCATTTAGCATAAAAATCAAAGTTTGCGATGCAAATATATTGTGTAATTGTAAAATAAAATGTATTTCAATCAAGGAATGTCTACAAAGTGATAGATTTATATATGAGGAATGCCCTATACTAACTTTACCTGGAATATTCTTTGGGGCAAAGATTTTCCCTATCATAGCTATCGTTGCAAATGATGTAGTAACAGTTGACCTATTGTGCACAAAAGCATAGATAAATAGTAATAGCGTGGTGAGAGATGTGACAACGATTAGTTTATGTATGATAGTAAAAAACGAAGAAAAATATCTAGGAGATTGCTTGAATTCAGTTAAGGATTTGGTTGATGAAATTATAATTGTAGATACAGGTTCAACAGACAACACAGAGGAGATAGCGAGCGAATATACAAATAATATATATTTTTATGAATTTGATGACGATTTTTCAAAAGCAAGGAATTATTCTTTCTCTAAAGCAACAAAGGAGTATGTCTTTTGGTTAGATGCGGATGATGTTATGTCTGATGAAGGACGTAAAAAATTTAAAGAATTAAAAAATAGACTAGATAATGAGATAGGCGTAGTTGCCATGAAATACAACTGTATCTTTGACGAAGAAGGAAATGTTGTATTTTCTCTTTATAAGGAACGATTAATACGTAGAGAATTAAAACCAAGGTGGATTGAGCCTGTTCATGAATATATTGATGTGGATGCGGACATTTATAAAACCGATATAACTATTTTGCATAAAAGAAAACGGATCACTGATGAAAGAAATCTAAAAATATATAGAAAGTTTTTATATCAGGGAAATGAATTATCAGAACGAGGAACTATGTATTATGGAATTGAACTATTAAATAATGATTTAATTCAAGAGGCAATATTTTATTTAGATAAATTTCTAAAAATGAAGACAGTTTGGGATAGCGATTGTGAACTTGCGTGTTTAGAGCTATCGGCATGCTACACAAAACTCCATGAATATGATAAGGCGATAAAATCATTACTACAATGTTTCGAAAAGTGTGTTCCTAGGGCTGAAGTGTGCTGTGAGATAGGAAATGGTTTTATTTACAAAAAAGATTATGACGTAGCAGTCTTTTGGTTTGAACTTGCTGTAGCAATGAAAAAAATAAAGGATGATTTTAGCTTTGTACTAGACATGTATCTAGATTTTATTCCTAATTACCAACTAGGAATATGTCATTACTTCTTAGGAGATATTGAGAGAGCGATATATTATAATGACGAAGCTCTAAAAATTAAACCAAATAACATTAATGCAAAGAAAAATGATACGTTATATAAAAAAATGCAAGAGAGGATAGCAACTGGAAAGTGAGAAAATAAAAAAAATTCAAGTTTATACTTGAATTTTTTTTATTTATAAGGTAAAATGTAATAAAGAAAAGGACTCACTCCGGGTGAGTCTAAACAACAGGGGAGTGATTGTATGGCGATAAGGAATGTAAGAATAGAAGGTGATGAGATATTAAGAAAGAAGACTAGGGAAGTAACTGTGATAGATGATAAGATTAAGCAACTTCTAAATGATATGGCAGATACAATGTATAAAAATGAAGGTGTTGGTCTTGCAGCACCGCAGGTGGGAATGCTTAAAAAGATTGTAATAGTAGATATAGGAGAAGGTCTTGTTGAGTTTATTAACCCAGTAATACTTAAAGCAAAAGGGAAGAAGGTCTATAAAGAAGGATGCCTAAGTGTTCCACATGTCTATGGGCAAGTAACGAGACCTCTTAAAATAAAGGTTAAAGCACTAGATAGAAATGGTAATGAGTTTGTACTAGAAGCTGAGGAATTTATGGCTCAAGCAATATGCCATGAACTAGACCATCTCGAAGGAATTCTGTTCATAGATAAAGCGACTAATTTAGAAAGAGTGGAGGAGTAGTATGAGAATTGTAATAAAATTAAAAATAAGACATATTAAAAGTATTATTAGGTATTATATAAATAGGATAAACGATTTGCAAAAAAATAAATATAATTATAGTAAACGTTTTTTATAAAATGAAAGGTAAGGTGAAATGAATGATAGCTTTAAGAAAATTAGATAATAAGTTTGTTATTGAATTTAATAAGAATGATGTTTCAGATGAATTTCTATCAAAATTGTTAATTAAATATAAGCTAGATAAGCTAATTGAAAAGAGTGAGATGTGTGATGAAGATATAATAGAATTATCAAATCAAGTTAACGAAGAGTGGGTAAAAAATAATCAAGAGTGGCTTATGAAAAAATCAGGTGGTAAAGATGAATATAGTAATTGATACAAATATATTTTTCTCAATAATGCTTAAAAAAGAAGGTTTTTTGAGAAATAGATTATTATTAGATTTAGATTTAAATACTAAATTTTATACATGCCATTTTCTTATGATAGAAATTTTTAAATATAAAGAAAAGATAGTTAAACAATCAAAAATGACTGAAGAAGAGATACTAGAAGTACTTTATATCTTACTAAAGAAGATAGAATTATATAATGAAACTTATATTAGTGATGAGAATTATAAAAAGGCTTATGACTTATGTAAAAATGTAGATGTAAAAGATATTCCTTTTGTAGCATTAACATTAGAATTAGATGGGAAGTTATGGACAGGTGATAAAAAATTAAAGAAATCTTTGATTGAGCAAGGTATGGATATATTTTACTAATAGATAAAGCGACTAATTTAGAAAGAGTGGAGGAGTAGTATGAGAATTGTATTTATGGGGACACCAGAATTTGCAGTGAATTCACTGCAAAAGATAATTAATGCAGGTCACGATGTTTTGTTGGTAATAACTAAGGAAGATAGACCAAAGGGAAGAGGACATAGATTAGAGTTTTCACCTGTGAAGTATGCGGCGATAGAAAATGATTTGAATATATTGCAACCTAAGGACTTAAGTGATATTCAATTTGTGAATACAATAAAAATGCTTAAACCAGATGTTATAGTTGTTGTAGTGTATGGAAAAAAATTGCCAAGACAAATATTAGAGATACCACAGTATGGTTGTATAAATATACATCCCTCGCTACTACCAAAATATAGAGGAGCATCACCTATTCATCATGCCGTATTAAATGGTGATAAGTATACTGGTGTTACAATTATGCGCATGGATGAGGGATTAGATACCGGAGATATTCTATCTGTTACTGAGATTGGTATCGAAGAAAAGGATACTACAGGGACGTTGCATGATAAGTTATCAATACTAGGGGCTGAGCTTTTAGTAGATACATTAACAAAAATTCAGAATAAAATGATAACACGAATAAAACAAAATGAAGAGGATGCCACATATACTAAAATAATTGACAAAACAATGGGGCTTATAAACTGGCATAAAAAATCGTACGAGCTTATAAATTTTATTAGAGGTTTATCACCATGGCCGAGTGCATATACATACTATAAAGAAAAAATGATGAAAATATGGGAAGCAGAAAAGCTAAATGAAACATACGAAAAAAATAAAACTGGAGAAATAGTAGGGATAAAAGATAATGGTTTTATTGTCAAAACATCAGATGGAAGTATACTTGTAACAAAAATACAAATGCAAGACTCAAAAAAAATGACTACAGCTGATTATATGAGGGGCAATAAGATAGACATAGGCGAAGTACTAGATATATCAGATGTGGGAGGGATTTAAATGCTAATATTTGATATTAAGGTTGGAATGCTAAAGACAAATTGTTATGTTATAGTTGATGGGGATACTAAGGAAAGTGCTGTAATAGATCCCGGAGACGAGTTTGAATCTATTATAAATGTTCTAGATGAGCATGAATTAAAACCATCTTATATTTTAATAACACATGGTCATTATGACCATATAATGGCAGCGGAAAAGATTAGGGGAAAATATGGTGCCAAGATAATTTGTCACAAGGAAGCAGAACCCTTTTTAGCAGAAACAATGTTAAATGGTGCATTTTATAATGGTTGTACTATTACTGTAAAACCAGACCAAACAGTAGATGAAGATGATATTATAAAGCTAGGTAATACAGAAGTGAAAGTGCTCCATGTTCCGGGACACGCACCTGGTAGTGCATGTTATTATATAGAAAGCGAAGATGTCGTATTTACAGGAGATACGCTTTTTAAAGATACAGTAGGTGTAACCGATATATTTCCATACGGAAATCACAGTTTGCTAGTACAAAAAATAAAAGAAAAATTACTTATTCTGCCATATGAAACGGTAGTATACCCAGGGCATGGGGCGTGTACAACTGTGGGGGATGAGGAGAGGAATAACTATTATTTGAGGTAGGACTAAAGATAAAAGAGAGGTGTTTATTTATGCAGAATAGAAAACGAGGTTTTGAGGTATGCAAGGGTTACGAGGATAAGAATATAAACTTACCTAAAAGGCATACTGCTCATAGTGTTGGATATGATTTAGAATCAGCGGAGGATTTAGTGGTGCCTTCTATATGGAAGAAGGTACTTTCCTTAAAAGAGGTAAAGCCCACCATGATAAAAACCGGTATTAAGGCGTATTATGCTGAAGACGAGGTGCTATATATTTATAATAGGTCGAGTAACCCTGCTAAAAAAGGATTGGTTTTTGCACTTGGTGCAGGTGTAATTGAAAGTGATTATTATGGAAATGAAAGTAATGATGGGGAGCTTATGGTACCATTTTATAATTTTTTCCCTATAGATATTAAAGTAAAAAAAGGTGAAAGAATAGCACAAGCTGTATTTCAAAAATTTTTGATAGTAGACAATGATGATGCTACAGGAAAAAGGATAAGTGGTTTTGGAAGTACAGATTAAAGCTGGATATCAATTATGTTTTGGGATTGGTATATGGCTAACAAAAATGAGGAGGTATACAGCGATGAAAATACAAGCACCGAGAGGAACGAAGGATTGGTATGGGGATGATATTTTATTAAGGCGGTATATTGAAAATATCGGAAGAGAGTTATGTGGATTATACAACGTGAAGGAGCTAGATACGCCTATATTTGAATATACTGAATTATTTGAACGAGGGGTAGGAGATACGACGGATATAGTTCAGAAGGAAATGTATACATTTTTAGATAAAGGTAATAGAAGCATTACATTAAAGCCTGAGGGTACAGCGACCGCAGTAAGGGCATTTGTACAAAATAGTATGTATGCAAATGTTCAGCCGACAAAGCTATTCTATATAACACCTTGCTTTAGATATGAAAAACCACAATCAGGCAGGCTAAGACAACACCACCAGTTTGGGGTTGAATATTTCGGAACCCCTGAGGCAACGGCAGATGTGGAGGTAATAGGCTTACTGATCAAATTATTTGAAAGGTTAAAACTAAAAGATATTTCATTACATATAAATAGTTTAGGTTGCAGAAACTGTAGAAAAGATTTTAATAAGAAATTTATAGATTATCTTGAAAGTAATAAAGAGAATTTATGTGAAACATGCAAAGAAAGAATGAACAAAAACCCAATGAGAACTATAGACTGCAAAAATGAAAAATGTAAGGAAATAGTAAAAGATGCACCAAGGACATTAGATTATTTAGATGACGAATGTAATGCACATTTTGAAAAACTAAAAGGATTGTTAGAAAATCTAGGAATTGAGTACATAATAGACAAAGATATAGTTAGAGGACAAGATTACTACACTAAAACAGTATTTGAATTTATAGACAGAGAGGGTGTCACTGTTTGTGGTGGAGGAAGATATGACAATCTAATAGAAGAAATAGGTGGTAAAAGCATACCAGCCGTCGGGTTTGGGTTTGGGATAGAGAGGCTGATAAATGCCATTACCGAAGAGGGAGAGCTTCCGAAAATAGAAACTGGTGTAGATTTTTTTATAGGATACATAGGGGATACAGCATGCGTGCAAGCACAAAAAATAGCAAATCTACTTAGGGATAATAATCTAAAAGTAGAGGTAGAACACTTAAATAGAAGTGTAAAATCACAAATGAAATACGCTGATAAAATAAACGCAAGGTATGTAACTATTATTGGTGATGATGAGATGAAGAATGGAGTCTGTAAGGTAAAAAATATGGAAAGTGGAGAAGAAAAAGAAATAGGTATTGACAAAATATTACATTATGGTGTATAATTAGGAGAAAACTTGTGAGGTGATAAGGAATGAGAATACCTTGTATAGAAATGTTCTTTCCTAATATAAATGATGCATTTGAGTCTAATATGAAAGATTCTAGTGATGATCAATTAAAATATGTAGAAAATTTAAGATACTTATTTTCAGACCCGAAGTATTTTTCAAAGTTGGATGCTCACTTTGAAAATATAGAGAAGAAAAAAACTAAGAAGAAGAAAAAAATAAAAGCTAAAGATACCACCATAGATTTAATTGAAGATAATAAGAAAAAGCTACATTTATTCTTTAATTCTATTGACGATGCCATTAAGGGTGTTATAAAATATCAACAAAATATAACTCATGGACATATAAATCCGATTAGTTTTGAAAAATTTACAGATATTAGAACATGTGTGGATAATATTGAAAAAGAAGAAAAAATGAAATTAGAGGAAATAGTCTGTAGGATGAAGCAAGCAGAGGTAGCTTCAATGTCTGAAAATCGGAGAAATGATATTAATAAATATGAAGCAAGTAGGATTAGAAAAATTTGTCTTTTGAATAATTGTGTGGATTATTCGAATTTGGAGCAATAAATATGTAATTAATTAGTGAGGTGGTAGACATTGTGAAAAAGAAAACTAGTAATACTGGAAAAAAAACACCCAAAACTATGTTAGAGAGGATGCGCGAAGCAGCACAGAATGGAAAGATGACAGGACTAGATTGGTATATTAGACATGAAGAAACACAAGAAGAAAAAGAGAATGAGTGGGCGAAACTAAGAAATGTAAAAAAATTGGAGAACAAAGATGAACAAATTGATAGAGGTTATTGCTTAGAATAAAGTAGAATAAAAAAGTGCAATTTTAAAAAGTTTGCACTTTTTTATTTTTAGAAAGTCCTAATCATAACAAAACTAAAAAGAGATTGCTTCGTTCCTCGCAACGACAGGGGAGGGAGTTATATTAAGCAATCAAAAAAATATTTATCAAAAAACATATTGCTTTATCCATAGAAAAAGGGTATAATAAATAAAAAATAAACAGTAGGGAGTGGTTAGGTTTGTATGGGTTTGAACAACTACAGGAGATAGATGAAGAAATTGCTAGTGCGATTTTGCTTGAGAAGACTAGACAAAACAACAGGATAGAGCTTATTCCTTCGGAAAACTTTACCTCGCCTGCTGTTATGGCAGTCATGGGGTCATGGCTTACTAATAAATACGCAGAGGGATATCCTCATAAGAGGTATTATGGTGGGTGTGGGTACGTAGATATGGTAGAGAATTTGGCTATAGAGAGGCTTAAGAAGCTATTTGGTGCAGAACATGTGAATGTTCAGCCACATTCGGGATCACAGGCTAATCAGGCTGTTTATTTTGCTGCGTTAAAGCCTGGGGATACTATTATGGGTATGGGGCTATCAGAAGGTGGTCACTTGACCCACGGAAGTCCTGTTAATATATCGGGTAAATACTTTAATGTAGTGCCTTATGGTGTGGATAAAAATACGGAAATAATAGATTACGATGAAGTGAGAAAGATTGCACTCGAATGTAAACCAAAGCTAATAATAACAGGTGCAACAGCATATGCTAGAATTATTGATTTTAAAAAATTTAGAGAAATAGCAAATGAAGTAGGAGCATATCTAATGGCAGATATTGCACATATTGCAGGACTGATAATCGCAGGACTGCACCCAAGTCCAATACCTTATGCAGATTTTGTAACAAGTACTACGCATAAAACATTGCGAGGTCCTAGAGGTGGGATTATAATGTGTAAGAGTGAACATGCAAAAGCTATAGACAAGGCACTTTTCCCAGGAATACAGGGAGGACCGCTTATGCATGTGATTGCGGCAAAGGCTGTTGCATTCAAAGAGGCTTTAGACGATAAATTTATAGAGTACCAAAAACAAATTGTAAAAAATGCTAAAACATTAAGTAAAGCATTAATAAAAAGTGGTTATAGAATAGTATCAGATGGTACTGATACACATTTAATGATAGTTGATTTAAGTAGCAAAAATATATCAGGAAAAGATGCTGAAAGAATGTTAGATGAGATAGGTATTACATGCAACAAAAATACAATACCATATGATACGAACAACCCTTATATAACAAGTGGCATAAGGCTCGGAACACCAGCAGTAACAACAAGGGGAATGAAGGAAGATGATATGCTGGTTATAGCTGAAATGATAGATATGACATTGACTAACTTTGAAGCAAATAAAGACAAGACTAGGGAGATGATTAGGAAATTAGTAGAGAAATATCAGATTTATTAAGGGGGAGTTATTTTGGGTGATATATTTAGTATTGAGGCGTTAAAGATGATGCTATACGCATTACCTGGTATTATACTAGGGTTTTCATTTCACGAATTTGCACATGCATTTACAGCTTATAAACTAGGTGATGATACGGCTAAGAATCAAGGAAGATTGACATTAGACCCTGTAGCTCATATAGATCCTGTTGGATTTATTATGTTATTATTGGTTCACTTTGGCTGGGCGAAACCAGTACCAGTGAACACCAGAAATTTTAAATATCCGAAGAGAGATGATATGCTTGTTTCGATTGCAGGACCTATTTCTAATTTTTTGATAGCAATACTTCTTGCAGGAATTATAAAGCTGTTTATTGTATTTAATGTACCGGATAATTTTTTTGTACAAACAATAGCTACTGTAATAGGACTAGGGGTAGTAGTTAATATTGGTTTAGGTATATTTAATCTTTTACCTATCCCACCACTTGATGGTTCTCATTTACTATTTAATCTTTTGCCGCCGAAATATTCATATAAGCTTATGGAGTATTCTAATGTCATAATGATAATTATGCTAGTTTTACTATTTACGGGCGTGTTGGGAGGGATTATAGGACCAGCAATAGAATGGGGGGTAGGTCTTGTTTATGGAATCTATGGTATTATGTGAGGTGAGAAAATGAATATCAATATAAAGCTAGAAACATTTGAAGGACCTATGGATTTATTATATCATCTTATAGAAAAAAACAAGCTTGATATAAAAGATATACCTATTGCAGAGGTTACAGAGCAGTATATGAATTACATAGCTAATATAGATGAGCTTGATATGGATAATGTCAGTGAATTTATGCTTATGGCAGCAACATTACTCAAAATAAAGTCAAAAATGCTACTACCAAAGGCGAAAGATGAGATAGTAGAGGAAGACCCAAGAGAGGAACTAGTGCAAAGACTATTAGAGTATAAAAAATACAAAGAAGCCTCAGAAAATCTTATAACTAGAGAGGAATATAGTAGGATATTATATAAAGTAAAGAATGAAATAGAAAAGTATGTTACGATGAAGAAAATCCATGCAGAGGATGTTCTTGTAGATATAACCCTAGATGATATAACAGAAGCTTTCAAACGGATATTAAAAGCAAATGATATGAAGATAGATAATAGGAGGAGCGAGTTTAAAAGTATAAAGAAAGATTTATATACTATTGAGCAAAAAATAGATGCTATTATAGAACGATTGAAAAAAGTAGAAAAACTAAGATTTGAGGAATTATTTGAGGACGATGCTGAAAAGAATGAGAAGGTGGTTACATTCTTAGCATTGCTTGAACTTATAAAGCTTAGGAAGGTTACAATAAAGCAGGATAGGATGTTTGGAGTATTGGAGGTAGGGGGAGTCAGATGAAGAATATACATAATATAATAGAAGCAGTACTTTTTGTTTCTGGTGAGTCGGTAAGTATAGGTAACATTTCACAGGTTATAAATCAGAATTTGGTTGAAACGAAAAAAATAATGCTAAATTTAATGGAGAAGTATAATAATGAGGATAGGGGGCTACAGATTATACAAATAAATGATAATTTTCAACTGGTGACACGACCTGCTTATTTTGAAAATATAGCTAAAATGTATCACAAAATAGAAAAGCCAAAGATCACCCCAGCACTTATAGAAACTCTTGCAATTATAGCATATAAGCAGCCGATAACTAAAGGTGAGATAGAAAGTATACGTGGCGTGAAAAGTGATAATGTAATAAATAAACTTATCGAGTATAATCTTATAGTAGAAGTGGGTAGACTAGAAAAAATAGGACGACCTCTTTTATTTGGAACAACGGATAATTTTTTGAGGTATTTTGGATTTAAGTCTATAGATGAGTTACCAAAGGTAGAGTAAAAAAGTCCCCTCTCCCTTTGAAAAGGGAGAGGGTTAGGGTGAGGGTAGAGAAAATAAAACTTGAAAAAATAATAAAAGAATATATATATATAATTATAGGAACAACATTACTAGCGTTAGGAATAACGCTTTTTTATGAACCAGATGATTTGGTAACGGGAGGAGTTGTTGGACTCGGTATTATAGTCAAAAGTGTAGCGGAGCATAATTTTGGCATACAAATGCCACTGTGGTTGAATAACCTGCTGTTTAATATACCATTATTTATAGCGGCTATTATAGTAAAAGGGAAGAGGTTCGGAGTTAAAAGTCTTTTTGCGACCATTTATTTGACAGTTGCACTATATTATACAAGTTTAATATATGTTCCAAAATATGATCTACTTATATCTAGTATTTACGGAGGGGTATTAACAGGCATAGGGCTTGGGATGGTTTTTGGGGCTTACGGTACTACTGGCGGTACTGATATGTTAGCGAGTATAGTAAACTATTATATAAGAGGTGCTACGGTTGGGAAAATACTTTTTTACATAGACGGTATAATTATAGCAATGGGCTTCTGGGTATTTGGAATAGAAAAAGGATTATATGCTATAATAGCAGTATTTGTAACAACAAAAGTGCTTGATGGTATGCTAGAAGGTGTAAAATTTGCAAAAGCAGTATATATAGTTTCAGAACAAGCCGATGAAATAGGACATATCATCCTAAAAAAACTAGGTAGAGGAGTTACTGTTTTAAGTGGGAGAGGTATGTATTCAAATAAGGATAAGAATGTGTTATTCTGTGTAGTTGGAAAAAGGCAGATAGTTAAATTGAAGGATATGATACAAGGCATAGACCAAAAGGCATTTGTGGTTGTGTATGATGCTAGGGAGGTTTTGGGGGAGGGATTTTGAATTTAAAAACTTTGTAAAATTTCTGTTATTTGTATTTTCAAAATCTTTTTTATATGATATACTATAGTCTATACACATAAAAGAAGTAAACTAAAAATATAAAAAAGGAGAAAAATTATGAAAAGATTAGTATTAGTTGTAGCACTTTGCGCATTACTTGTAGGGTGTGATAGTTATCAAATTAATGGAGGTATGGGTACCCAAAAAGAAAATCAAACTACACAAGTAGAAAATCAAACAACAGATAATAAGGAGGAAAAAACTATGGAATTTGTACAATTTGAAAAACCAACAAAAGGGGAAGAAATAGCAGTTATGACAACAAGCATGGGAGATATTAAAATAAGATTATTTCCACAATTTGCACCAAAGGCAGTAGAGAACTTTGTTACGCATGCAAAAGAAGGTTATTATAATAACCTTACATTTCATCGTGTTATGAATGAATTTATGATTCAAGGTGGAGATCCGAGTGGTAATGGAACAGGTGGTGAGAGTATTTGGGGAGCACCATTTGAAGATGAGTTCTCTGAAAAGATATTAAACTTTAGAGGAGCATTATCAATGGCAAATGCGGGTGCGAATACAAATGGAAGCCAATTCTTTATTGTTCAAGCACACAAGGTGGGGGATGATTTGGTTGCAGCATACAAAAAACAAGGAGTGCCAGAAGAATTTATTAATGCATATATTGAACATGGTGGAACACCATGGCTAGATGGAAAACACACAGTATTCGGACAAGTGCTTGAAGGACTTGATATTGTGGATAATATAGCTAAGGTAGAGGTTGATAAAAACGACAAGCCTCTTGAAAATGTGATGATTAAGACTATATCAGTTGAGAAGTATGGAGAGTAGGAAACTCATCCATTTATCACTTCTCACTCAAAATCTCGACATTTGAGACTGATACTTCATATGCAGTTTTTTCTACATATGAGTTTGTATCGGTCTTTTTTTGGTATTTTCTGCTTTGTATCCTGCCTTTTATATTTAGATTATTTCCAGTGCCCAAATTTTTGCATGCCTCAGCATTTTTACCCCATATGATGCAAGGAATATAGTCGGACTTTTTATTTGATCTATTTACAGCGAGTAATATATCACAAACAGTCCGGTTTAGTGGAGTTTTTCTAAATATTGGGGTTTTGCATAAGTATCCGTTTAGAGAAATTTCATTTAAATCTGGTATATCATTTGAGTTAAGGAATTCTATTTTTTTAGCGAATACGTTTAAAGACAAGTGTGTAGTATCCTCAGAATGGAAATTAAATGACCTATAATCTCCATATACACTAATTCTCACACCGGGAACTAAAGAGTTGATGTCGAATCTTTCGGCGATTATAATTACAGGAAGCGTATCTGTAGCTTCGCTCAGTCTTTTTATAGATAGATTAAAAATATAATAATTATCTGAATATGATGAATGACTAAATTTAGGTGCAGATTGTATTTGACCTGTAAGTTTTACTGTGTTATTATACATTTATTTTTTCCTCCTTAAGAAATAATTCAACTTGTGGTATTAAGCTGGTCAAGTCTATATCTAATAGTAAAGAGCAAATGAAAGCGGCTAATATATTATATATTTTACTTTCTACTGAAATATTCAGCTTTACTAAAAATTCTTGTGATTCTACATTTTTTCCAGATAGGGTAGAAATATTTTTATTTATACAGAGCATAATCTGATTATTACTAAAGTCTAGACCTATGCTAGAAGGGAAAAAATCAGCATTATAGCTTAGACCAAATGAGTATTTATTAGACCTATGTTCGCGTATAAAACTATTATTAATATAATTGTCATAGTTATATACTAAATTATCAGTTTGAATAGATCCGATGTTTAAAAATTGTTTTGCGTCAGATAATAATAATATATTGAACTTCATATTCTTTAGTTCCTTATGAAAAATTTCCGAAGGCTTTAGCTTTATAAGAAGCAAATCAGTAGAATTCTCAGCTAAATGTAGGAGATATTTATCCAAAGTTGTAAATCCAGTATTTTTCAGTATTTTTTTATAAGATGTAACAACTTTAATATTATAAAATTTTTTAAAAATTTTATATAATGTGGTTAATGTGCCGAATTCCTCGTATTCTTCAATCAATCCAATTATTTTCAACGAAACACCTTCTTTACAAAAGCAATTTATTTTAGTATACTATCATTAAAGACTAATTATGCAAAAAAGATATCTATATAATTATGATAAAGGAGTGGAAGAAATATGCTTGATATAGCAATAATAGGAAATGGACCAGCTGGTTTATCAGCTGGTATAAATGCAAAGATTAGAAATAAAAATGTAGAGGTGTTTGGAAATAATATAAGTACAAGCTATTTATACAAGGCAGAGAGGGTGGATAATTATCTAGGATTTAACAAAATAACTGGTGAGAAGCTGCTAGATAAATTTATAAAGCATGCTAAAAAGATGAAGCTAAAAATACATGAAGGCAAGGTTATAGAAATTTATAATATGGGTGAGTATTTTACGATAAATTTTAATAATAAGTTTGTGGATACTAAAGCAATAATCATTGCAACAGGGCTTACAAAGAGCAAGCTATATAATGGAGAAGAAACATATCTTGGTAAAGGAGTAAGCTATTGTGCCACATGTGATGGAAATCTTTACAAAGGCAAGAAGATACTTGTAGTTGGGGAAAGTACTGATTCTGATGAGGAAGTACATTTCTTAAGCGAGCTAGCTAAAAAGGTATATTATCTAACGAACAAAGAACAGAATATAGAATCAGATAACGTCGAATATATAAAAGCAAGAGTTGAAGAAATATGCGGCAATGATATCGTAAAATCAGTAATCCTAAGCACAGGAGAGATTGAAGTCGATGGTATATTCATACTCAGAGAATCAACTCCAGTATCAAAGCTAATAGCAGGACTAGAAATTGAAAATAACATGATAAAAGTAACAAGGCAAATGGAAGCCAATATACCAGGTGTTTTTGCCGCAGGTGATTGTACAGGTAAGCCATTTCAAATATCCAAAGCAGTTGGGGAGGGGTTGGTTGCAGCACTAAGCGCAGCGAGCTACTTGGATAAGGTGGATGAAGGGTAGAATAACAGTTATGTCATTGATAGAAGGGTTTTGACTAAACAAGAGGAGACTGAAAATTATGCTAGTAAATGGCTATAAGACAATACAAGAAGAATATTTGGAAGAGTATGATGTTACTGGATATAACCTCGAGCATGTAAAATCGGGAGCAAAGGTAGTATATATAAAAAGTGATGATATAGAAAGCTATGGTGCAATAATATTTAAGACGCCACCAAAGGATGATAAAGGCACCTCTCACATACTAGAGCATTGTGTTTTTGGTGGGTCTAGAAAATATTCAGTGAAGGATGTACATCAAGAACTGAAAAAATCTTCTTTGTACACAAGATTAGGGGCTTCAACTCATATCGACACAACAAGATATGAGTTTTCGAGTATGCACAAAAAAGATTTTCATAATATTTTAGATGTGTATATGGATACAGTTCTACATCCTAATATATATCAAAATGAAAATATATTTAAACAAGAGGCATGGCGATATGACATTGATAGTAACGAAAAGCCCTTTTATAATGGGATAGTTTATAATGAGGTTAAGGATGATTTTATTAATCCGAGCTTTTTAATATATAAAAAATCACTTAATCTATGTTTTTCTGATACTTGTTATAAATATTTTTCCGGAGGAAAACCAGAAAATATAGTAGAATGTACACATAATAACATTCTGGAATTTCATAAAAAATATTATCACCCGTCTAATATGTATATATATTTAAGCGGGAAGGAAAGTATTTTAGAAGAGCTACGATTTATTGATGAGGAATATTTAAAACATTTTAACAAAAAATATATAAAGAATGAAATAAAACTCCAGGGAAATGTAAATTTACAAGGAATTCAAGAATTTTATTACCCGACTAACGATGACGCTAAGAACAAAAATTATTATAGCCTGTCGTATTTAATTAAAGAAGGTGATTATAAGGTAAATTGTGAAGTAAACTATATAAATGCCTTGTTATATAATTTTGGAGGATCACCTCTTAGAGAAGCATTAAAGGAGAAAAATTTACTTTACAATTCAAGTACTGAATTGGTTGAATATAGACAATCACTCAATATGTTTAGATTATATAATGTTGATGTAAAAGATGGGGAGCGTTTTTTTGATTTGGTAAAGGAGACATTGATTAAGGTAAGTGAAGAAGGGATAAAGCAGAAAACAAGGGATATCATTCTTTCGCGAAAAGAGTATAATAAAAAACAAAGGAAAAATAATATCGATGGAACATATTATTATAATAGGATAATAGATGAATGGTTGTATAATGATTCTCCCTTTGAATATATAAAATCTGAAAACTATATAGATGAAAATATACGAAAAGAGCTAGATCATGGTTTTATAGAAAATTCCATTAAAAAATATTTTTTAAATAACGATAATAATGTACATGTAATATATAAACCACGAAAAGCTGATATAAATAAGCTATTTCAAATAAATAGGAAACTTTTTGATTATGGGATTAATAATATTAAAACGGACATACAAAAATATAACGAATATCAGCTAGAACTAAACAATACAAAAAAATCTAATATTCCTACCTTAAGTATAGCAGATGTGGATTTGGATATAGAAAGGATTGAACTTATAAAGGAAGAGTATCAGGGAGTGACGATTTTATTTCATCCAGAGAAAACAAGAGACATTGCATATTTAAACCTATATTTTGATATAATGAAGCTTGATGTAAATAAGACTTCCGCATACATAGTTTTTATGGAAATATTATGCATACTTGGCACATCAAAGTATTTAGAGAAGGAATTAGATAATCTTTTAAATATAAGGTTTGGATATCTAGGGAAGGATATATGTAATTTTATAACTTACGGGCAGTGGGATGAGCTGAATTATAAGGCCCATTTTGCAATGGATGGTTTTATACATAAGCTAGATGATATGTTTGATTTGTTACTAGAATGTATAAAGAATTTGAAATTAGATGATAAGGAGCATATTAGGCACATAGTAAATGTTATGTACATAAATAAATCAAAACAAATGAATGACAATCCATATTCTATTGCTGTAAAAAGGGTCAATCAATATTTTTTAGATTACTATAAATATTGGGATAAGGTGACAGGATTTGATTATTATGACTACATAACTGAGTTAAATAATAATTTTGATGATAAGTATGAAAAACTTATAAAAGACATAAATAATATTCAAGAAGTAATATTTAATCGGGATAAGCTTGTAATAGGAGTAACATGTGAGAGGGATAAGTATCCTGAAGTGAAAAAGAGTTTAGAGAACTTTATACAAAAGCTTCCTAACGAAAAATATGAAAGAATAACTCCACAATTTGAGGAGATTACTAAAAATGAAGGTGTGATAATACGAAGCAACAATGTAGCAGTGGCAAAAGGATGTAACTATATGGTATTAGGATATAAGTATAATGCTAAAATGGATGTTCTAAAGAGTATAATAAATAATGAGTATCTTTGGAAAGAGGTAAGAGAGAAAGGCGGAGCATATCATGTAGAGATGAATTTAACTGATACAGGAATTATATCTTTTATATCAGAAAAAGGAATAAATCTAATAGAAAATTTAAATGCATTTGATGATATACCCAACTTCCTTAGAAATTTAAATATGACTGAAGAAAAATTAGGGGGATACATAATTGAAAATTTTAAAAAGTTTAAAAGGAGTCCAGAACAGAAAGGAAGCCAGGCATTAAATAGATACCTAATAAATCTAAGGTATGAGGATATAGTCGAAGAAAAGAAGGAAATAGTAGCAACTACAATAGATGATATAAGAAATTATGCGGATATGATAGAGAACGTACTAAAAAACAGCACAATCTGCGTTGCAGGAAGTGAGGAAATAATAATGAAGAATAGGGAGTTATTTGAGAGTATACGACGGGTGTGAAGATGAAATTGGAGCTATAAAAATTATTGACAATTGTAAAATTTATGATAGTATATAAAGAATAAGTTACAGTGGTGGAAGAT
>Ga0154526_1006_pt1 | contig 23519 bp, 15 predicted proteins | sample RifGroE2_FD_105669 | JGI IMG/M metagenome (GOLD analysis project Ga0154526, IMG submission 105669) | Clostridiales bacterium GWE2_32_10
GGATTTGATGAAAGTGATATAACAGTAACAAATGGTACCAAAGGAACATTTACAGCGGTAGACGAAAATACATATACTTTGGTAGTAACAAACGGTGAAACTAATATTCAACAGATAGTACAAGTGAACTCGGGAGTATGCCAAGATGGAACAGGTAATGGAAATGTTGATGGATACAAGGAAATAACGATAGTAGAGGTTATATTTAACGGAACACACAATGTTCCAAAGCTAGCTGCAGGAATGACACCTGTGATATTTGAGGAAAGCGACTTTACGGACGCTACCTCTAGTCAAATAACAAATGCTAGTTGGTATAAGTATAATGGTGATATAGGAACTGGAGAAAATGAAACAAGTGTGGATAGAGAGCTAGAGGAAAAATGGGCGAATATAAAGCTCTTAGATGGAAGTATATTTGTCTGGATACCTCGATACACATATAAAATAAATAATACTTACCAAAATGAGCATATATGGATAAAATATAGTAATGGAACAACAGATGATACAAGTGACGGTTTTAAGGTTCATCCAGCATTCACCTTTGGAAGTACACAGTTAACAGGAATATGGGTAGCAAAATTTGAAGCAAGTAATAATGAAGGGAAGATACAAGTAAAGCCAGGACAAGTAAGTTGGGCATCATTAATGCCATATGAAATGTTTAATAAATGTAGGGCAATGGAACTTGAAAATAGTGCAATATATGGAATAACTAATGCTGATGCAATTGATACGCATATGATGAAAAATAGTGAGTGGGGGGCAGTATCATACATTACAGAAGCGATAAGAGACGGAGTTGAAGTAACAGCAAACAATAATACCGATCGTTATGCAGGAGGAAGTGTTACTTTAGCAAATGTCTATACTATAAACAAAGCACAAAGTACAACAGGAAATGCATATGGAATATATGATTTAAATGGTGGTTTAGGAGAATGTGTGGCGAGCTATATATCAAATGGAGAAGGTACTTTAACTACAAACGGAAATAGTCTTATATATTCTTCAACAAAATATAGAGATGAATTGACAGGAAGCTTTAATGGAGAAGCGATAAATGCATATGACCAAACAATTTTACAAACAGAAGGTATGGCATTACATGAAATATCAATATTTAATCAAGATGATGCAACGTTAAATAGTTTTAGAGATTATGGAGACATGAAAGTTTTTCCATTTGGAATAACTCCATTCTTTATTCGTGGTAGTTATTATACTAATAGTGTGTATTCAGGTATTTTTGCATATATGAATTATAATGGAACTTCGCATAATTATGTTTCGTTTAGACCTGTTATAAGTGTTACTACAGTAGAACAATAGTATAAAATATAAATAAAAAAATAGTAATATTTCCCAAAGTTATTACGATAATATTAACAAAATTGTAAAGAAAATTAATTATTTTTAAAAAAATACTTTACAAATTTAAAATAATATGATATTATTTGTAACATACTAGAAATAGTATCGTAAAATACTTATTTCTAATAAAATAAAATATATGGTAATAACTTGAAAGGGAAGTGGATTATTGAATATGGAAATTTGTCAGTCGAAAATTTATTATGGTATTAAGTTAAGTATGGTATTAGCATTTATTTATGCAATACATTGTGTAAGTTCATATACGGTAATAGCAGAAGGAAGAACATGGCTCGTAGAGAGGGAAGCATTAAAAAATAAAACAGCAACAATAAAAAGTGAAATAGAAGAATTAGATGTAGAAACATTAAAAGGATTAGAAGAAGAAGCAAAACCACTTGAAGTAATAACACAAGTAGTAGAGAAGCCAGCACCGATTATTGTAAAAGCAGAACCAACAGTAGTTGTTATTGAATCTACGATGCCAACAGCAAATGATTTGTCATATGAGGTTAGACAAACATGGGAAAAGAAGATAATAGGAACAGATGCGTGGAATGATTTGATAAAGAAGGTTTCCGATGAAGAGGGAGTGGATCCCATATTTGTTAAGTGTGTTATGGCAGTAGAATCAGGAGGATATCAACAAGCACATAATACTAAGAACGCGAACGGTACTCAAGATTATGGATTGATGCAGGTTAACACTAGTTGGGGAAGTTACTTTGATTATGGAAAAATGTTAGTAGATCCAGAATATGCAATAAGAAGTGGGATACAAGTCATAAAATGCAAAGTAAATTTATCTCAGAAGAATGGTAAAACTCCAACGGTTCATGAAGTTTTATGGAGATACAACGGAAAAAATGCAAGAGGTAAAAATTATGCTGATAGAGTTTCAAAATTATATGAAGATCTATCAAATAAAACGAGAAACGAAATTGTCTTAGTGCAACAGAAAAGTGCGTAACTCACGCATTTTTTTGTTGTGAAAAAATAATGACAATATTTTTAAAAAATGTCTTGAAAGAAATCAATTATTATTGTAAAATAGATAATAGAATGGATTTCTTTTTTAATTTAATTTATTACTAGGGGGAATTAGAATTGACTACAGATATTAAGGAAAAAAGTAAGAATGTGCAAAAGCGTAATATGAACTTAGGTATTAAAATAACTATAATTATAACTATACTAATTGTACTTGTATCTTCGGTTTCTAGTTTAGTAATTTTTGATTTAAGCTATAAAGCATTAAAGGAAGAAATAAGAGATAATCTTATTGTGCTTGCTTCACATACTGCTGTAACATTAGATGCTGACGAACTTGCAAAAATTAAAGAACCTAAGGATGAAGGAAATGATATATACCTAAAGTTGCAGAAAGAGTTGCAAAAGGCTAAGAATGCTTGTCACGGAAAATTGAGATATGTATATACATTAAATAAAGTTAATGGTGAATATGTATATATTCTTGATGCTACCCCTATAGAGGATGAGGAGAATCATTCGCAGATAGGAGAAGAATTTGTTGCAGCAGATTATACATATGTTGAGGCAGCATTTGAAAAAGAAATAGCTGAAATAGAGCCTACGCCTGATGAAGTCTATGGAGGAATTATTCAGACAGGTTATGCACCTATAAAGAATGAATTAGGGAAAACAGTAGGGGTATTGGCTATAGATATGGATGTATCAGTTTTAACCGAAAAAGAACAGTCTATGAAAAAGGCTGGGATTATCACCTTGATATTAGGGTTTATACTTGCAATGTTATCAAGTTTATTTTTTGCAAGATATATAACAGCTCCTATACTTGCATTGACTAAGGGAACAAAAAGTGTAGCTGAAGGTGATTTAGATACAATAGTAAGTATTAATAGAAATGATGAGTTAGGAGAGCTTGCACAATCTTTTAATATAATGATACATGATTTAAAAAAGTCGCGAGAGGAGTTAAAGAACTATAGTATTACACTTATTCATCAAGAAAAGATGGCAGGGGTTGGTCAATTATCAGCTGGTGTTGCACATGAGATAAATACTCCCCTAGGATATGTTAAAAGTAATATGGAAACATTAGAAAAATATGTTATGAAGTTAAAAGGGTTTTATGAGCTACAACAAAAAGATAAGTCTGAATATCAAAAAGAAGCAATAGATAATTATATAAAAAATAATAAAATTGAATATATTTATAACGATTTAGAGGATATAATGAGTCAATCAATGGATGGTATTTTAAAGATAGAAAAGATAGTGAGGAGTCTCCTAGGTTTTTCAAGGAAGATGGATTCTACGGAGTTTGTTTTGTATGATATAAATAAAGGAATCAAAGATACACTAATTATAGCATATAACGAAATAAAGCACTGTGCCGAAATTGGTCAAAATCTAGAAGATGTACCGCATATCATGGCTATAGATGGGGATATAAATCAGGTATTGCTCAATATAATTATAAATGCCATATATGCAATAAAAGAAAAGGGCGAAATGGGAAAAATTGCAGTTCATACATATAAAAAGGATAATTTTGTATATTGTGAAATATCTGACAATGGTGTAGGAATGGAGGATAAAAACAGAAAGCGAATTTTTGAGCCATTCTTCACGACAAAGCCAGTAGGGATAGGTACGGGTTTAGGGCTTAGTATAACATATGATATTATTGTTAATAAACATAATGGAGATATCAGTGTACAGAGTCAAGTAGGGAAGGGGACTACATTTATAATGAAACTACCAATACAAAGGAGAACGAAAGATGAATAATTTTAAAATATTGCTACAAGAGCAGAAAAATGAAATTACATCGCATATTATTTACAAAATGCTTTCAGAAAAGGTGAAAAATCAGCATAATTCAGAGATTTTAAAAAGAATTAGTGGGGATGAAATAAAGCATTATAACTTTTTAAAAGAAAAAACGGGGAAAGATGTAAAGCCATCTTATATGAAAATCATTATATTTTATTTTATGTCACTAATATTTGGATTAACCTTTGGTATGAAGCTACTTGAAAATGGTGAAATTAATGCACAAAGAGGGTATGATGAATTAAAGACAGATTATAAAGAGGTAGAGCTTTTTCTACAAGACGAAGAACAACATGAAAAAGAAATTATAAACATGATAAACGAGGAAAAACTTAACTATATAAGTTCTATAGTATTAGGATTAAATGACGCTCTAGTGGAGCTAACAGGTGCTCTTGCAGGATACACATTTGCATTTGGAAATACCAAGATTATAGCATTAGCAGGCTTGATAACAGGAATATCGGCATCATTTTCTATGGCTGCCTCAGAGTATCTATCAAGTAGTCACGAGGGAAATAAAAATGCATTAAAATCGTCTATATATACAGGTATAGCATATATACTTACAGTTATCGCATTGACCTTGCCATACTTACTTATTGCAAATCCTTTTATAAGTTTAGGAGTTATGCTTGCTATCGTTATAGTAATTATAGCTGTGTTTAATTACTATGTTGCCATTGTAAAAGACGAGCCATTCAAAAATAGATTTTGGCAAATGACAGGCATAAGTCTAGGAGTAGCAGGACTATCATTTGCAGTAGGGGTTATTATAAAAAATGTGTTAGGTATTAATATTTAAACAGGAAGTTATTTTATTCCTATTGCAAAACTTGTGAAAAATGGTATAATAGATGACAGGATTATAATAGAGACAGAGAAGGAAGGGGTTTATGGAAAATACGGAAAGAATTTATGGAACGGTTAATAATATAATATTTAAGAATAGTGATAACGGCTATATTGTGTTTAAGCTTATGATTGATGAATTTAATGACAGTATTATTTGTGTCGGAAATGTTTTTGATATTGTGAGTGGGGAAAATATAGAGGTAGAGGGGTATTATGATGAGAATGGGAAATATGGTAGACAGTTTAGGGTACTCGGTTATGAAAAAAGTGCTCCAAGTGTTGAGGAAAGGATGATAAGATACCTAGGTTCGGGCGTTATAAAAGGGATAGGTAGTAAACTTGCGAAAAGTATTGTGGATAAGTTTGGCGAGGATACATTTAAAATAATAGAAATAGATTGTATAAGGCTTGCAGAGATTAGAGGTATCAGTGTTAAAAAAGCAAAGGAAATAAATAAAATTTTTATGGAACAGAAGGGTTCTAGAGATAGTATAATGTATCTAGCTAAATATGATATTGGTGTAAATCTAGCGATAAAAATATACGAAACCTATGAAGAGGATGCGATAAATGTTGTAGAAAAAAATCCGTATGCGTTGATGAATGATATACGTGGTGTAGGTTTTAGACAAATAGATAATATTGCACAAAAAATAGGTTTATCGAGTAACGATGTGAATAGAATTGCAGCAGGAATTTTGCATATTTTGACGGCACTTAGTATGGAAGGTCATGTATATCTAGTACAAACAGTTCTAGAGGATGCTGTTAGTGAGTTTTTGGAGATAGATAAGGAGTTAGTAGATAATGTAATAAAGAATCTTCATATAAGAAGAGAAATATATGTAGATACAATTGGGAGGGAGAAGTCAGTCTATCTTGAATGGTTGTATAAGGCAGAGTGCATGACAGCAAAAAAGATAAAGGAGCTAACTAATGAGGGAATAGAAATAAAAGCAGAATTGATAAATAAGAAAATAGAAAAACTTGAGGAAGAAAAACGTATAAAATTAGCAGATAAGCAAAAACAGGCAATACATGAGGTTTTAAAAAATAAATTAGCAATAATAACAGGTGGCCCAGGAACAGGAAAGACTACTCTTATAAATTTTGTAATTAACATACTAAAAGAAGATAAGAAGCAGGTAGTTCTTGCTGCGCCTACAGGAAGGGCAGCGAAAAGGATGACCGAAGCTACAGGGTATGAGTCAAAAACAATACATAGGCTACTAGAAGTTAAGGTTATGGATGAAGAAAAAAGAGAATACCAGAGGTTTGAAAAGGATGAAAAAAACCAGATAGAGGCAGATGTAGTAATAGTAGATGAAGTTTCTATGCTAGATATATATATTGCTAGCAGCTTACTAAGAGCTATTAAGAAAGAAACAAAAGTAATATTTGTAGGAGATCATAATCAGCTTCCGTCAGTAGGTCCAGGGAATTTTTTGAAGGATTTGATAAATAGTGGTAAAGTTACGACGGTAGAATTAAAAGAAATATTTAGGCAGTCAGCAGATAGCCATATCGCTATATATGCTCATGAGGTAAATAATGGTGTGTATCCTGATATTACACAAAAATCACGGGATTTCTTTTTTATAAAAAGAAATACAGACGAGGGTGTAATAAAAATAATGAAGGAGCTTATAGAAAAAAGGCTACCAGCACATATAGGTTGTGAGCCCAAAGATATACAAATATTAACCCCAATGAGGAAACATATCCTAGGGGCTGAAAACTTAAATAAAATCTTTCAAGATGTAGTTAATCCGAGTGATATAAATAAGGTTGAAAAAGAACTAAATAAAAGAAAATTTAGAACAGGCGATAAGGTTATGCAAATAAGGAACAACTATCAATTAGAATGGGAAAAGTTAGGTAACACAGGGAAGGATATTATCGAAGGACAAGGCGTGTTTAATGGGGAATTAGGAGAAATAATTGATATAGGCGAGAATGGAGTAGTAAAAATAATGTTTGATGATGACAAAGTAGTAGATTACGCGGGGATAATCTTAGACGAGATAGAACTGTCATATGCGATGACCATACACAAATCCCAAGGAAGCGAGTACCCAGTTGTGATAGTACCACTACTCTCAGGACCAGACGTACTTATGACTAGAAATCTGTTATACACAGCAATAACGAGGGCTAAAAGAATGATAGTATTAGTAGGAAGTGTAGATATGATGCACAGGATGATAGATAACAATAAAATCGAAAGCAGGTACTCGGGATTTTGTGAGAGACTGAAAGAATCAAATTCAAAAATTTAAAAAACATCTTGTGCAAAAGCTTTATTTATGATAATATAAAAATATAGAATAAATGAGGGAGGCGAGTATAATGTATAAATTAACAATAGGAAGTAGTGATTTCAAAGAGACAATAGAAAATAAGGGGTACTATATAGACAAAACAACATTGGCAAAGGATGTTATAGAAGAGGGTAAAAAGGTAATACTATTGCCACGACCAAGAAGATTTGGTAAAACGCTTAATATGAGTATGTTGTATTATTTTTTAAATGTAGAGGGAGATACTAAAGAATTATTTGAGGGGCTAAACATAGAGAAGGACGAAGAATCAATGAAGCAGATAAATAGTTATCCGACCATATTTTTGAGTCTAAAAAGTGTAAAGGCGAATACATGGGAAGGGTGCTATGGGAATTTAAAAACAATAATATCAGAAATGTATCAAGAAAAATATGAACTACTAAAAGATACATTAAATAAATTTGAAATTATAAAATATGAAAGAATTGTTATGGCGGAAGCTGCAATAGAAGAATATAAATATAGTCTTGTAAATATGATGTCGTATTTACAAAGATACTATAACAAAAAAGTAATCTTACTAATAGACGAATACGATGTACCATTACAGTCAGCATGGCTAAGTAAAGAGGAAGGATACTATGAAAATATTACAGACTTTATGCAAGTATTTTTAACAGAGGCACTAAAGGATAGTGTTCCATTAGAGAAAGGTGTACTAACAGGAATACTACGTGTAGCAAAAGAAAGTATATTTAGCGGGCTAAATAATATAGTAGTGCATTCTCTATTAAAACCAAATAAATACAACAAATACTTTGGCTTTACAGAAACAGAAGTAGAGAAAATGCTAAAAGATTTCGAGAAAACAGAAAACTATGAAGAAGTAAAAGAGTGGTATAACGGATATAAATTTGGAGAAGAAACGTTATACAACCCATGGAGCATGATAAACTACGTAGACACAGGAAGAATAGAGCCATACTGGATAAATACAAGCGGGAACTATATAATAAAAGACATAATCACTAAACTAAGCAATGAATACAAAAACAAGCTAGAAGCTTTAATACAAGGGGAAATAATAAAAAATGTAAAGATAGATGACCACATAGTATATCCAGAAATAGATAATAATGAAGAAAGTTTATGGAGCTTTATGGTGATGAGTGGGTATTTGAAAATAAATGAGCTTGTAAATAATAGAGAAAATATTTGCAATATAGACATACCTAATATGGAAGTAAGACAAATATATAGGGATCAAATATTAAGCTGGTTTAAAGCAAAAATAAAGCAGAGCGAAGTAGTACTAGGAATAATCGAAGGAATAAAAAAAGGGGATATACCAAAGTTTACAAAAAACTTCAAAGAAGCAGTATACACAACATTTAGTTATATAGATGCAGATAGCGTAGAAGGAGAAAAATTTTACCATGGATTTAGCCTAGGGCTTGCAGTAAACTTAAATGAGGACTACTATATAAAAAGCAATCGTGAAGTAGGATACGGCAGATATGACATAAGTATGGAGCCAAAAGATAAAACAAAGCAAGGATATATAATAGAACTAAAAAACTCAAAAGACGAAACAAAGCTTGAACAAGACGCAGAAGCTGCTCTGGAGCAAATAGAGAAAAATGAGTATTACGTAGAGCTTAAAGAGCGAGGGGTAAACGAAATAATGAAAATAGCGATAGTATTTAAAGGTAAGAGATGCGAAATAAGGTATAGGACGGATGTTTAAAAAATAAAATAAATTTTTACATATTCCCTTGCGGAAAATGTAAATTTATGGTATAATGATTAAATGCGTATAAAAAGGATATTAAATACTAAATATTGAAGTATCAAAAAAGCATAAGATAACCAATATTTTGGTTTGTGAAATATATATAACTATAAAGGGGAATAATAATGGAGAAAAAGAGAATTGAAGAATTAAATTGTTCAGAAGAAGTAATAAAGGCTATAAAGGATATGGGATTTGAGGAAATGACTCCGATACAATCATTGTCTATACCACTTGTACTTGAAGGAAGAGATGTAGTAGGACAAGCACAAACAGGAACAGGAAAGACAGCGGCTTTTGGTGTGCCTATTGTTGAAAAGGTAGATAGAACAATCGAAAAAACTCAAAGCTTAGTACTTTGCCCAACTAGGGAGCTAGCAGTACAGGTTGCAGAGGAAATTTTAAAGATTGCAAAATATAAAAAAGGAATAAATGTTGTTCCTATATTTGGTGGTCAACCAATAGAAAGACAGATAAAAAATTTAAAAAAAGGTGTGCAAATAGTTATAGGTACACCAGGTAGAATTATGGATCACTTGAGGAGAAAAACTTTAAAACTAGATAATCTTTCTGTTTTGGTACTTGATGAAGCTGATGAAATGTTGAATATGGGATTTAGAGAAGATATAGAGGAAATATTAAAAAGTGTGAAGAAAGAGATACAAACATTGCTTTTTTCAGCTACAATGCCTAAAGCAATATTAGATATTATAAATAATTATCAAAAAAATCCTGAAATAGTGAAGTTAGAGCATAGAGAGCTAACAACGCCAAATATCGAACAAAGATATATAGAAGTAAGGGAACGAGATAAGGTTGAAGTTCTAACGAGGCTTATAGATATGTATAACCCAAAGCTTTCTATGGTTTTTTGTAATACAAAGAGAAAGGTTGATGAGGTTACAGAACATATTCAGACTAGAGGATATATGGCAGATAAAATTCATGGTGACATGAAGCAAGAACAAAGAAGTAGCATTTTAAAGAAATTTAAAAATGGAACTATAGAAATTATGGTTGCTACAGATGTTGCGGCACGTGGACTTGATATCCCAGAGGTAGAGGCTGTATTTAATTTAGATGTGCCTACACATGAAGAATTTTATGTACACAGAATAGGAAGAACAGGACGTGCAGGACGAGAAGGTAAATCTTTTTCACTAGTTACTTCAAATGAATTTCATTTACTTAGAAGCATCATGAAATATACAAATAAGAAAATAGAGAGTCACAAAATACCGACTGCAGGGGATATAGAGACTTTAAAGACTGAAGCGTTTATAAATGAATTAAAAGAAAAAATAAATAATGAGAATATGGAAAAATATATAAAAATGGTTGAGGGACTTATAGAGGAAGATTATTCTGCTGTTGAAATAGCTGCAGCTCTTTTATCTATGAAATTAGAACTTCCAATAACTTCAGAAGATATTGAACAGTTATCAGAATTTGAAAAAGGCAAAGGTAAAGGCATGAGTACATCCAATGATATGATAAGAATGTTTATAAATATAGGGCGAAATAAAAAAATAGGTCCAAAGGATGTTGTTGGGGCAATAGCCGATAAGGCTAGAATAAAAGGAAATTTTATAGGGGATATTGACATATATGAAAATTTTACCTTCGTAGAAATACCAGAAAAATATGCAGAGCAAGTTATTGACATGATGAAAGGAAATACGATAAAGGGAAATACTATAAACATAGAGAAAGCAAGTAAAAACGGAAACAAAAAAAATAAAAATGAAAAAAATAATTATAACGACAGATCTAGAAAAACATCAAATTCAAATAGAAAAACTAAAAATTAATGAATAATACTAAGAATATGTGATATAACTATATATATAAATATATCACATATTTTTAGGAGGTTTGTTATGAATAGGAAATTATTGCTATTAGGTGTTTTTGCATGTTTAGTATTTTTGGCAGTAGGTTGTACAAAGGAGCAACAAAATGCGGGAGGGACTACAGGGGAAACTACGCAAGTAATATACGAAAAGCTTGAAACTGTTCCATCTGAGTTAAAGACTGCGGTAGTAGATATAGAAAAAATGAAGGGTTTTAGTGTAATAGAATCAAATGACAATGAGAAATACATCTTTATAGGTCTAGGAGAGAAGCCTACAGACGGATATGATGTAGATGTAAAATCTGTGAAAGAGGCAAATGACAAGGTGACAATAGAGATAGACGAAATAAAACCAGCGGCAGATGCAAAAGTAACTACAGCCAAAACATATCCATATGTTATAGTGAAGGTAAATACTGCACTTGATGCTTTTGAAGTAATAACTACAAGTGGAGAACAATTTAAGGACGTAGCTGACGAAACATCAGAAACCACTGATAACAACACAACAGGAAATACAACCAATACAACAACTGAAGACACGACAGAATAATAAAAATAGGCTGATTTAAGCCTATTTTTATTATATTTACAGTATACAAATAAAAACTAGAAAATTTTATAGAATAACTTGAAAAATATACTGAATTAGTGTATAATGGTTTTACCATAGAATAAAATGGTAAACAGAAGTTGATTTTAAAATACAAAAACGATTGTGCAGTTTGCACTAAATAAAAGGGGGATAAGATTATGAATTATATTATTTCTGGTAAAAACATAGATGTAACAGAGGGCTTAAAGCAAAAGATTACCGAGAAGTTAGATAGATTGTCTAAGTTTTTGCATGACGATACTAACGTTCACGTTACAATGAGTGTTCAAAAATTACAACAAAAACTAGAAATTACAATACCTATTAAGGGAACAATATTAAGAACAGAGGTTGAAGATCATGATATGTACGCTGCTATTGATAAAGCAGTTGATATATTAGAAAAACAAGTGGTAAAATACAAGAGCAAATTAAAAGATAAGCATAAACATGACAGTTCTTTCAAGGAAGAATTCTTAAAAGAGCTACATGATGCAGAGATAGAAAAAGAGGTACATAATGAATTAAGAATAGCTAAAACAAAAGTATTCGATATTAAACCTATGACTAAAGAGGAAGCTATATTACAGATGAATCTTCTAGAACATGATTTTTTCTTATTTAAAGACATGGATAGTAATAATTCAAGTGTGGTATATAAAAGAAAAGGTGGCACATATGGGCTTATAGTATCAGAGTACTAAAAGGTGTAGTTTTAAATAACTTTCTATGATAAAAATAACTTAAAAATCATAGAAAGTTATTTTTATGGAGAAAAAATATAAATTTTAATACAATAGGTTTAAAAAAAGAAATAAGTATGATATAATTACAAAAATTGTGATTATATAAATTGTAAAGGACTGATGATTTTGAAACTGAAAAAAATTGAAATAAAAGGGTTTAAATCCTTTGCGGACAAACTAAACCTGAACATAGAAAATGGGATAACATGTATAGTAGGTCCAAATGGAAGCGGTAAAAGTAACATTGCGGATGCTATAAGATGGGTACTCGGAGAACAAAGTGCGAAGTCTTTGCGTGGTACAAAGATGGAGGAGATAATTTTTTCAGGTACTGATGCACGAAAGCCTCTTGGTATGGCTGAGGTATGTATGCTACTTGAAAATTCGGAAGGAAAGTTAAATACAGAATTTAACGAAGTAGAAATAAAAAGGAAAGTTTATAGGTCGGGCGAGGGTGAGTATTTTATAAATGATTCATCGTGTAGGCTAAAAGACATACACGATCTTTTTTATGATACAGGAATAGGTAAGGAAGGGTATTCTATAATAGGGCAAGGGAAAATAGATGAAATCCTAAATAGTAAACCTGCTGAGCGTAGAAATTTTTTTGAAGAAGCTACTGGTATAAGTAAATATAGGATAAGATTAAAGGATACTGAAAAGAAATTAGATGAGGAAAAGCAAAATCTGATAAGGGTAAATGATATAATATCTGAGCTTACAAACCAAATAGAACCACTGTGCGAACAATCAAAAAAGGCTACGGAGTATCTTGATATAAAGGAAAAATTGAAAGAGGATGAAATAAATATATATATACATGATGCGAAAAAGGCTAAAGAACAACTAGCGAGTGTAGAGGAAAATAAGGTTAGATTGGAGAAAGAAATCGCTGATGCAAATAATAATTCTGTAAATATCAAAAAAGCTAAGGTTGAAACATTTGAGGAGTATACTAAACTAAAGACAGAGGTCGAAAACCGAAAAGACAGGCTGTCTCATTTGGAAATAGGGATAGAGAAAAAAGATAGTGAGACCAAAATACTAGATGAGAAGATAAACAATGCAAAATATAGTAAAGAGGAGTCGAATGAAAGAAAGACTTCACTTTTAGATTTGACTAATTCTAAGCAAAAGCTTTTAGAAAGTTTAAAGTCGGAGTATGAAAGCCTTATGGTAAATATAGCAAAAGAAGAAGAGTTGTTGTATAAAAAACAGGAGCACTATGAGCTGATAGACTCTGCAACAAAAGATAAGAATATTGATTTAGAAAAGGCGAAAAATGATATTGAGAATAAAACGAACGAGGTTTATGAATTAAAAGCAGAGGTTGAAAAACTAGACCTTATTTTAGATAGTTTAAGAGAGAAACAGACTATACTAGAAAATGAGATAAAAGATGCAAGTAATGCTGCGACTCAGATAGATAGCCAGCTTGAGTTAAATAAAAAGCAAATAGAAGTATACTTTGCCCAAAAAGAAAAAGTAAAGGACAAAATACTTGAGTTGACTAATAAACAAACTGATCATGAGCAAAAAACTCAACTATTACAAAACAAAGAACACGAGATGATAAAAGATATAAACAACATGAAATCTAAATACAACATCTATTTGGATATGAAAAATCATCATGAGGGGTATGGGAAGAGTATAAAAACAATTCTAGGGCTCAAGATTAACGATGAAAAAAAGTGGACAGGCATTTGTGGTGTGTTTGGTGAGCTTATTAATGTTAAGGAAAATTATGAGGTTGCTATAGATGTAGCACTTGGAGCACGAATCCAAAACATGGTTGTAGATGATGAAGCTACAGCAAAGCAAGTAATAAGCTTCTTGAAAGATAACAAGCAAGGTAGAGCGACATTTCTACCTATCAGCTCTATAAAGTCTAACGAAAATCAGACAGTGGCAAAAAATGTTCTAGCTGAAGTCGGTGTACTTGGTGTAGCCAGTGATTTTGTGACGAGTGAGGATAAGTACAGTAATATAATTAGCAGTATGCTAGGAAAGACGATAATAATCGATACGATAGAAAACGCTATAAATTTTTCTAAAAAATATAAATATGGATATAAGGTTGTAACTATTGATGGGGAGATTTTCAATATAGGTGGGTCTATAACAGGTGGTAGCATATCAAATAAAACAGCAAATGTATTTACACGTACTCGAGAAATAGATGAACTTAAAGTTAAGATAGCACAAGCTGAAAGTAAGGCGATTTTGTTACACGAGGAAATAAAAACTGCAAATACCGACAAGCATTCGAACGAAACTGATATTTTGATAAAAAACAAAGAACTTCAGAACTTAGAATATGAACTTATAAAGATAAAAAATAATTATGACATTATTGAGAAAAACAAGTTAAACAGTCTAGAGAAAAGCAGCAGGAGTACATCTGAAAAACACAGTATACAGAAACAAATCATAGAGATTTCTGAAGAGATTATGCGTAAAGATGAGAAGAAAAAAGAGACCCAAAAGGATATAGAAAGTAAAAAGGCAAAAATAGAGGAGTACAAGCTTTCACTAGATACAGAGAATATTTCTAAATACAACATAAATGAGGAAATAACAGGTATAAAGGTGGAATTAGCGGCTTTTATTCAAAAAAGCACTATGCAAAAAGAAGAAATAGATAGGATTTACGATGAAATAAATAATGTAAATGAAGAACTAAAACTAATCTATGCAAAAATAGTAAATCTAGACGAAAATATAGAAAAGAACATTCAAGCTAAGATAAACTTAATAAACGAGATAGAGGTAGAAAAAGAGATTATATTTGAGTTAGTAAGCAAAATAGCGGAAAATGAGAAAACATATATTACATATGAAGAGAATATAAAGCAAATAGAAGAAAAACTAGAGGTGATAAATAATCAAATTAGTACTGCACAAGATAAAATATATAAGCTAGAAAACAGTAGTATTGAGTATAGGCTAAAGAATGAAAATATAGAGGAGGATTTATTCGAAAAATATAAACTCACATATGATGAGGCAAAGGCTTACGAAAATGAGAACTTTAGCTACATGAGAGAAAGAGAACATATAAAAAATTATAGGTCACAAATAGAAAAACTAGGAAATGTGAATTTGGACGCAATAGAGCAATATAAAACGATAAAAGAACGCTATGATTTTCTAGTATATCAACGTGATGATATACAAAAGGCAGAGCAAAAGCTAGAGGAGATAATAAAAGAGCTACTCACTGCAATGCAAAAGCAGTTCGAGTATGAGTTTAAAGAAATAGATAAAAATTTTGACGTGATATTCAAAGAAATGTTTGGTGGCGGACGTGCAAAGCTAAAGCTAATAGATGAGCAAAATACACTGGAGTCAGGAATAGACATAGTAGTGCAACCACCAGGCAAAAACTTGCAAAACATAATGCTCCTTTCAGGAGGAGAAAAAGCCCTTACTGCTATTTCGTTACTATTTGCGATACTCAAACTACGACCATCACCATTCTGCGTACTAGATGAAATAGAAGCAGCACTTGATGATGCCAATGTAGGACGATACGCGAATTATATAAAAAACTATTCGACAGATACACAATTTCTGGTGATAACTCATAGGAAGGGGACGATGGAGATTTCAGATTATTTATATGGTGTGACGATGGAGGAAAAAGGGATATCGAAGGTAATTTCGGTGAAGCTTGAGGAAGCGGTGGATTCTGTAGTGGGTTAGGTTTGAAATTGAAATAAAGAAAAGGAAGAAAGGGAGAGTACTGGTTCTATGGAAAATGACGATATATATTATATGAAAGAGGCACTTTATGAAGCGGATATTGCATATAAGCTTGATGAAATACCTATTGGGGCTGTTATTGTCTGTGATAACAAGATTGTCGCCAGGGGACATAATGTACGCAATACTGATAAAAACCCATTGGGGCATGCTGAGCTTATAGCTATAGATTGGGCAGCTAGATATATTTGCGATTGGCGGCTTGAGGATTGTACTATGTATGTGACTGTTGAGCCTTGCCCTATGTGTGCTGGGGCTATCGTACAGTCTAGGATAAAAAGACTGGTATATGGCTGTGATAATAATAAAGCGGGTAGCTGTGGAAGTATACTCAATATAGTGGAAGAATCAAGGTATAATCATCAAGTAGAGGTGACAAGATATGTATTAGAAAATGAATGTGCTTGCATGATGAAAAGTTTTTTTAAAAAGTTGAGAACAGTTAGTAAAGAAAAATAATAATAAATATAAATATTTTACAATATCTGTCGATATAGTTATTATAGATATTCAAAATGTTTTAAAGAGGGTGATTAGAATGAATATCAATCGTATTAACCAAATCTACCAAGTAAGCGGAAATGCAAATATCAAGAAAATCAATAGAACAGAAAAATCTGATGCTACTGGAGATGTTTTAAAAATATCGAATGAAGCAAAAGATTTTCAAGCGGCATTTACTGAAGCAATGAAAGCCAAAGACGTTAGGGATGAGCTTGTAGATGATGTAAAGCAAAGGATGGAAAAAGGCGAATATGAAATGAATCTAGATAACTTGGTAGATAAAATAGTCGATAAAAAACAATAAAAGTACAAGGTACAAATAACAAAGTACAGATAAACTGAATTTTGTACTTTGAACTTTGTACTTTGTACTTTGTTAATCGGGGGGATTACATATGCCGGGGTTGATTTATGATTTGATGAATGTGCTTGAGATGGAATCAGAATATTATTCAGAGCTTTGTGCTAGATCTAAAGAAAAAACACAGATTATTATAGAAAACAAGGTAGACAAGCTAAAGGAAATAACAGAAGACGAGCAGATATTAGTTTCTAAAGTTTCGAAGCTTGAGAAAAAGCGAGAACAAATAGTAAGTGATATTTGTATAGTATTAAATGTTACTAGTAAAAGCTTTACAATAACAAGCCTTATAGAAAAACTTGATAACTCAGAGGATGAAAGAGACAGATTGGTTAAAATAAGAGATAATATTTTTGAAAAGACTGGAGAGCTAAAAAAATTGAATGAAAAAAATAAATTGTTGTTAGAGCAAGCATTAGGATTTGTAAATTTTACATTAAATGCAGTAAATAGTGGAAAAAAAGTAATAAATAATGATTATAGATGTGGTGGGCAATTAATGGATAATGCAAGTGGGGTTAGCTTTTTTGATGCAAAACAATAACTGAAGTAGAGGTGAGCAAAGTGGGAATAGCGAGTTTAGTTAGTGCAGCATCAGGATTGTATGTTAGTCAAAAGGGGCTACAGATTACAGGTCAAAATATATCGAATGTTAATACGACCGGGTATACTAGGCAGCAAGTACTTGTAGAAGAATCGAAATATGTTAATGTATCTATAGATATGCAGGTAGGGACTGGTGCTGATACTGAGACTATAAGACAAATCAGGAATCAATTTTTAGATGTATCATATCGAACAGAAAACGGTCGTTATAATTTTTATAATCAACAATATAATGCTATATGTGAAATAGAAGGTGTTTTTGCAGCAGATTCAGATGAAGGATTTGGAAACACTATTAATGATTTTTGGAGCTCACTAAACGAACTGTCTAAAAATCCAGAAGGATTAGAAACAAGGGCTTCGTTTGTACAAAATGCAGTTCTTCTCGTTAGTGAGGCAAATAAGATTTCGGAGCAATTATGTGATTATCAGACGAATCTAAATACTAAAATTAGGGAAACGATTAACGACATAAATGGTATAGCACAAGATATTTATAAACTGAATGAGAAAATATCTTTAACTGAAACAAATGGGGATATTGCGAATGATTATAGAGATCAAAGGAATTTGCTTTTGGATAAATTATCAGGGCTTGTTCAAATATCATATAAAGAAAAATCAAATGGCAAGGTAGAGGTTATTGCAGAAGGATATACCCTTGTAAGCTCTGAGAGTGTAAGTGAGATGGAATATATTCAAGTATCACCTATGAGTCCTCTTATTAAACCTATATGGAAGGAAAGTAAACGAGATGTTATAAATACAGATAAAGATATTAATCCATTGATTGGTAATGATAGTGGAGTTCTAAAAAGTTTAATGTATTTACGGGGAGATGGCGAAGCTAATTACGCAACTTCAGATTCTGCTATAAAGAATTTTACTATTCCTAAGATACAAAAGCAGTTTGATACTTTGGTACATGATTTAGTAACTATGATTAATGATATAATAGCACCTCAAACAGGTAATGACGGTCCTACTGGATTAGATGGAAGTCGAAATATAGAGATATTCTCAAGAAAGAATATAGATAGATACGATACTTTGGGGAATTATATTCCTGAAGATGCTTCTAACCCGAGTACATTATATACATATGGAAACATAAAAGTAAATTCTGAAATACTTACAGATTATAATAAAATATGTCTTTCTAAACATGGAGATATTGGTGATAATAGTACCGTAGAGAAGATACTTTCAAGCTGGGATGAAGAAAGAATTGCTTTAAACTCAGGAGATTTAGACCTTAATTATAACGATTATTATTCGCAATTTATAATAGGAATTGGAAGTAAAGGAAATGAGGCAATACAGTACGCACAAAATCAAGAAGTTTTGGTTAGTCAAATAGAAAATGAAAGAGATAAGACGGCAGGGGTTTCACTAGATGAGGAAATGACTAATATTATGAAATACCAACACGCATACAACGCTGCAGCAAGAATGGTAACTATGATGGATGGTATGCTGGATACAATAATTAATAAAATGTGAGTTTGGGGGTGAGGGTATATGAGGTCTTCATTTTTGGAATTTAATATAGCTGCTTCGGGGTTGTTTGCATCGCAGACGGCGTTAAATATTGTTAGTAATAATATATCAAATGCAAATACTGCAGGATATAGTAAACAGGTGGTTAAACAACAAGCTACTATGCCGCTATCAAGTAGTAACGGGAGTGGGATGGTAGGTACTGGTACTGAAGTTCTTGGTATAGAACAAATCAGGGATTTATATTTGGATACTAAATACTGGAGTCAAAACTCAAAGCTTGGAGAAACAGGTGTAAAAAATGAGATGCTTACAAAAATACAGATGCTTTTTAATGAACCATCTGATTATGGGATAAATACTACACTTAATAATTTCTTTAATTCGTTAGAGGATTTAAGTAAGGATACATCTGATGAATCATACTACAGTAGTGTAAAGGAAGCAGCTATGTCCTTGGTCAGCTTCTTTAACGAAACATCCAATTCGCTTACTGCGTATCAAGATGAACTAAACGGAGAAGTTAAAATAAAAGTAGACCAGATAAACTCTATAGCATCTCAGATTAAATCCTTAAACGAACAGATATATAAATTTGAAGTAGACGGAAGTACAGCTAACGATTTGCGAGATCAAAGAGCATTACTTGTAGATGATTTATCAAAGATAGTAGATGTGGAGGTTGAAGAAGTAGAGATAAATTCAAATCTAAAAAACGGGGTCTATAATGCGACAGATAAATCAAAAAGTGATAAGCATTATGTAGTCAAAATAAATGGGCAGATTTTGGTTAATCATTTCGATGCAAATGAACTTGAAGTGGCTCCAAGAAAATATAAAAGTAACCCAGAAGACACAAAAGGTCTCTACAATATAAAATGGGATACAGGATTACCTCTTAATACGCAGGGATTAGGAGGAGAATTAAAGGCTTGCCTAGATTTAAGAGATGGGAACAACGGTAATATTTTTACTGGGGGTGTAGGTTCCGTAGATTTGATTAATAAAAGAGTAACAGTAGGAAGCATATCAAGGGCAGACATTCAAAATGAGGGGATTCTTAGGATAGGGAGTAAGGATATGGAGTATTCATCGTATACATACGATGAAACTACAAATCAGATAACATTCCAGTTACTAGATACCACAGGCATTATAGTTGGAGATAATGTGAGTATAGGATCTGAAAATGACTACAAGGGCATACCTCACTACATAAATAAACTAAACAAGTTTGTAAGAACCTTTGCTAGTGCTTTTAATGAAGGCACATATAGTGATGGAACCAAGATTGATGGCTTGACAGGTAACGTAGGAGGATATAGTGCAGATGGTAGCACAGGTAATTATATATTTACATACAATAAGACAGGAAAAGGAACATTCACAGATTATAATGATATTACAGCAGCAAATTTTTCTTTGTCAAAGGAATTTATCGACAATTCTAGAGTCATTGCTACATCAACGAAGGCGGATTCAGGAGAAAGTGATAATGAAATTATAAATCAATTTTTAACTATAAAAGACAATGGGAGTTTATTTAAAGAAGGAAAGGTTCTAGATTTTGTAGCTTCTATAATCGGGGAGATGGCGGTTGATGCAAAGTATTCAGAAAACTATCAAGATATACAAACTAGTATAGTTAACACAATAACTAACCAAAGACTATCAACTTCTGGGGTTGATCTAAATGAGGAAATGACGAGTATGGTGAGATATCAATCAGCATATAATGCAGCAGCCAGAATGATAACAGTAATAGATGAAATATATGATACAACCATAAATAATATGGGAGCAAGAGGGTAAGGAATGAATGAAAAATAAAATACTATTATAGACTTGTAGAAACTTATGTGAAGTTACCCTCTCCTTAGGAGGGAGAGGGTCAGGGTGAGGGTTGTAGGTATAACAAAGAATAGATGATGGGGGTGTTTGGGGATGAGGGTTACTAATTCTATGCTTTCTAATAATATGTTGCTTAATATGAATAAAAATTTGAAGAAATTGAATTCTCTTGAGGATATTATGTCAACAGGTAAGAAGATTCAGCTTCCTTCTGATAATCCTATAGTAGCAGGAAAGTCGTTAAAGCTAAGAACAAATCTATATGAAAATGAGCAATACAAGACAAATGTAAATGACTCTGAATCATGGATGAGCATAACAGAAAGTGCTATTGATAATATAAATAATATTATGATGAGGATGAGGGAACTATGTGTTGGAGGGGCTTCTGAAACTTTGTCGAGTAGTGATAGAGAGAAAATTGGTGAAGAAGTAAAACAGCTAAGGGAGCAATTGGTGCAAGAATCTAATGCGACTAGTGCTGGAAGGTATATTCTCTCAGGGTTTAAGACGGATAAAAAGGTTATGTTTGATAGTGATGTTTCAGATAGCTATAAGCTAATAAGTAATTTTAATACAACTGATTTAAAACAATTGAAGGTAAATGATAATTATTCATATAAGTTACCGTATTCAAATGTAGAAAACCCAGAGATAACTATAGGCTCTGAAGTTTATACAGTTGGTGGTGCTACATATAATATTGTAGTGAAAAGTGGAAAGGAATCGGATGCTTATGATCCGCCGGCTCCAGGGGCTACTAAAACGGTACACTTAATAAAAGAAACAGGTGAACTTATATTTAATGAAGATCAGTATTCGACTATTACAGATACTATCGAAGTAGAATACAAAAAAACAGGATTTAAGTCAGGTGAGTTAAATCCTATACATTATTTTGATATTGCAGAGGTAGTTAATATAGGTGGAAGTGTTGGCACACTAGATGCAGGCAATCAAGTAAATTTAGGAGCAACAGATATAAATAAGAGATCTATAACCAATTTAACAATTGGAGGAGTAGCACCTGCTACAATTGCATATGCAAACTCTGCGGATACTGTAGTTTTGGGTGCAAATGATGTTAGAGTTGATATAGATACAGGCATGTTAACAGCAGGAACAGGATTTGCAGTAGGAGCATCTGTTGATATGGATGATTATGAAATAATAAATAGAATAGAAGACGAAAATATAAATTATGAAGTAAGCAAAAATACTAAAATGACCATAAATACTCAAGCAAAGGATTTAATTACGGTAGATATGATAGGTGACATAGATAAATTAATATATAATATAGACAACATGGATCAAAAATATTTGACAAAAGAATTTGGTAGTATGCTAACAAAAATAGATAATCATAGTAAAAACACATTAAAATGCCAAGCAAATATTGGTAGTAAAATAAATAGGCTTGACCTAATAAAGGCAAGGCTTGAAAATGATGAGATAAACTATACGCAGCTTAAGTCAGACAACGAAGATGCAGATATGGCTGAAACTATAACAAAATTAACTACACAACAAACTATATATGAAGCATCACTCTCAGCTGGAGCTAAAATAATTCAGATGAGCTTGGTTGATTTTATGAAGTGATGGGACTGTAGAATGAATTGTGTAAAAAGCTTTAACTAATCTCAAATAAGCAAAAATTCAAGTATAAAAATAATACTTGAATTTTTTGCTGTAGTAATGTATACTAAATAATAGAATAAAAAACGAAAGGGGATAAGTTTATATGAAAAAGTTTAATATAACAACAACATGCATAAAAGAAGAACATTATATGGTTGACATAAGTAAAAAGCTAGAGAAAATAAAGAAACTTATAGATGAAGGAATGTATTTTACAATAAACAGAGCAAGACAATATGGTAAGACTACTACTATGAGTAAGTTGTTTTTGACACTTCAAGAAAAATATATTATTATACCAGGAAGTTTAGAGGATTTTGGGGAAGAAGTTTATAAGTCAGAAGGAAAATTTGCAATGGCTTTCCTTTTTATGATAAAGAATATGGTAAAGTTTCAAGATATTGAGTTAGCTGACTATATAAATAAAATAAAACTAGTAGAAAATTTTCAAGAACTATCAGGTAAAATAACAGATATATGCATGCAAAGCAAAAAAGAAATAGTACTCATGATAGATGAGGTAGATAAAGCGAGTAGTAATATAATGTTTTTAGATTTTCTAGCGATACTTAGAAAAAAATATAACGATAGAAAAAATAAGGTAGACAAAACCTTCAAATCGGTAATATTAGCAGGAGTTCACGACGTAAAAAGTCTAAAAATGCATATAAAAGAACGAAGGATACTAACAGAAGGTGAAGCAAAGCTGTTAGATAAAACAACATATAACTCACCATGGAACGTAGCAGAAGATTTTAAAGTAGATATGAGCTTTAATCCTGATGAAATAGCCACGATGCTAGAGGAATATGAAGAAGAAAATCATACGGGCATGGATATAGCAGAAATATCAGAGGAGATATATAAATACACAAGCGGGTATCCATTTTTAGTAAGTAAGATATGTAAGGTAATAGATGAGGAGTTAGATAAAAAATGGGATAAAGTAGGGTTAGAAGAGGC
>Ga0154526_1096_pt2 | contig 22917 bp, 18 predicted proteins | sample RifGroE2_FD_105669 | JGI IMG/M metagenome (GOLD analysis project Ga0154526, IMG submission 105669) | Clostridiales bacterium GWE2_32_10
CATAGAATCGACAAACACTATCTCAATATTCTTTTGTTTCGCTAGTTCCAAAACAGGATCAGTAACTCGCTTCTCAGCATCTTTGGCTAAGTAGATTACCAAGACTTTATCCTTATCTAAATATTTCAAAGTTTGTTTTGCTCCAACAACCTTAGGATTTTCCTTTAATCTCTTCATCATAAATCCCCCTTTGATCGGTTCATATTTATGTTATTTTAAAATTACAGTATCACTGTTGAATTTTACCATTTTTTTCGTCTGTTGTCAAGGAAAATAAAGAATTTTTTAGAAAAAATCCAAAAATGACCAGAATTCTGGTCATTTTTGAGCAATTTTAAATTTCTTTAAGCTAAGCGAATTCGTTACAACGGAAACCGAGCTAAATGCCATTGCACCACCTGCAATTATCGGGTTTAGCATGCCTAGTGCTGCAAACGGTATTCCTATTATGTTATAAAAAAATGCCCAAAATAGATTTTGTTTTATCTTATTTATTGTTTTCTTAGATAATCTTATTGCTGCTGGTATGGCTCTTAGGTCTCCACTCATTAGTGTGATATCCGCAGCTTCGATAGCTATGTCAGTACCAGTGCCTATAGCCATTCCTATATCCGCAGTAGCAAGTGCTGGTGCATCATTTATTCCATCTCCAATCATTGCTACTACTTTTCCTTGTTTCTTTAATTTTTCCACTTCCTCAGCTTTATTCTCTGGCAATACTTCAGCTAATATGTTCTTTACACCAACCTGCTTTGCTATAGCTTCTGCTGTTCTTTTGTTATCTCCTGTAATCATATATACATCTATTCCCATAGCCTCTAGTTCCTCTATTGCAGCTTTCGACGTTTCTTTTACTGTATCCGCAACAGCAATAACTCCTGAAATAGCATTATCTACAGCCACTAGCATTGTGGTTTTACCTTCACTTTCAAGTTTAGAAATTTGGTTTTCTATATTTACTGTATTAATGTTTTTATCTTTCATAAGCTTTCTGTTTCCTATTAATATTTTTTTACCTTCTATTTCGCTATAAACTCCTTGCCCTGGTATAGCTTCAAACTTGTCAGGGTCAGCTATATCTTTAAATTCATCTTTACCTTTTTTGTAAATCGCTACCCCAAGTGGATGCTCCGATTTCTTTTCAGATGTCGCACTAAACTTTAGTAAATCTTGTTTATCAAATATTCCTAATGTTACTATGTCTGTTACCTCAGGGATCCCTTTTGTTATAGTACCTGTTTTATCTAGCACTACTGCATTTATTTTATGTGCAGTCTCTAGATGCTCACCTGATTTGATAAGTATACCATTTTCTGCACCTTTACCTGTGCCCACCATGATTGCAGTAGGTGTAGCAAGTCCTAATGCGCATGGACATGCGATAACGAGTACCGCCACCGCACTAACTACCCCCATTGTGAAATTACCAAAGCCTAGAAACCATGTTAAAGATGTTATAATAGCAGTTATTATTACTACTGGCACAAACACATTTGAAACTTGGTCTGCTATCTTTTGTATAGGTGCCTTCGAGCCTTGAGCATCCTCCACAAGCTTTATAATCTGAGCAAGTGCAGTGTCCTTCCCTACTTTGGTTGCCTCAAATTTAAATGTACCATATTTATTTATCGTCGCACCAAAGACTCTACCTCCCTCTTTCTTATTCGCCGGCATACTTTCCCCAGTAAGCATTGATTCGTCAACCGCTGAGTTGCCCTCTATTACTTTTCCATCAACTGGTATTCTTTCTCCTGGTCTTACAACTATTATTTCACCTACAACAACTTCCTCTACAGGAATGTCTAGTTCTTTACCATTTTTTATAACTCTTGCAGTTTTAGGTTGCAATCTAATAAGTTTTTTAATCGCTTCCGACGTTTTTCCTTTTGCAACTGCTTCTAAGTATTTGCCTAGCAAAACAAGCGTGATAATTACCGCCGAAGCCTCGAAATACAAATCCTTCATCATTGCACCTTTTTCTATCGCTTGGTAAAATAAATTGTATACACTAAATAGGTATGCCGCTGATGTTCCCATTGCTATTAAAACATCCATATTTGCACTTTTTGATTTAAGAGAATGGTATGCGTTCCTATAAAACCTAAATCCTATTATAAACTGCACTGGTGTTGCTATAGCTAACTGAAAATATCCGTCATGTAAAAATCCTAACTTTATATTAAGTAACGAAGAAATCATAGCTATAATGAGTGGTGAACTTAATATGATTGATATTATAAGTTCTCTTCTCAACTTTCTTATCTCTTCTTTTCTTTGCTCTTTTTCCCTATCTCTACTTACATTTTCCTCTATCTGTGCCCCATACCCAAGTGCGGCTATTATTTTAACAACATCAGCATTTCCTATCTTTGAGTCGTCATACTCTACAGCTGCCTTTTCCGTAGCAAGATTTACACTTGCATTTTGTATACCATCCACTTTATTCAACCTTTTTTCAATTCTTGCTGAGCAAGATGCACATGTCATTCCTGATATTTTAAATGTTTGCTTTTTCATTGGTTATCACCCTCCACAACAACCACGTAAGTCATTCCTCCTACTTTTAATTTTTTATGTGTTACACTTATCATAAAATCACTCCTTCCAACTTAATATTTACCAAAATCATCAGAACCTTAGCCAATACAGCATCTTTGGTTCTTTTATTATCTTTATGTTGAATAAATCCTAAATTATTTATCGACATAATATGGTTACATTTACAGTAACATCTTTACAATAAAAAAAGTATCATAAAATAAATTTACGATACTTTTTATAAGCACATGATGATTTACCTTGCACCAGTATAGATACCTTATTACCCAACTATGACCTTGCGGTCATAATCGAGCAGTTCACCACCTATACTGATGGTTTGTTCGACTATATATAATACCTGCATAGCTACCTGTAACCTTTAAGGCTACAAGTAACCAAAAATTAAATTGTTTGCTTATGATAAATGTTAAAATACGATTAAAACAGATATTTAAAATCAAGTAATAAAATCTTCGGCACTATATATAATCTTAGCTCGACTATATATGATAAGTTGGGACCCGTAAACCGAGCCTTTCCCCACCACATATAATCTTCCCTCCGGCTATATACTAGCCAGCCGACCAGCATATAACCTTTGGCCGACCCATGTACACCTGCTGCTAGCAAGCATACATGAATCTTGACTCAATCATCATATACCTACAATAATATTATTGACGGATTTAAAAATTATATTCATAAATTTTTTTAAAAATTATTTCCCTCTATTCATAAACTCCACACTATCCGCCCCATATTTTATCACATCAAGTCGTGTATTATAAATTAACTGTTTTATCCCTGGTAGTCCTATTAATGCGGCAGCTTTATCATAATCCTTATTTTTAACCTTATTTATAGCCTTTCTAAGCTGATGCTTTTGTTTGTTTTTATTTTTAATATTTTCTAAAAGAGAATCATAATCAACTCCATTTACTATTGACCTAGCAGCCATGACACCCATTATAATAGAGTTGAGCTGACCAAATCCTAAAAAAGAATCTATAGCCCCAGCAGCATTACCTGCTAATAGAACATTTTTAACTTTATATGGATAAACAAAACCAGCAACATGATTAATCCTAAATTTCTCTATGACTGGGTAATCTATATTTTCAGCTTTTTTAAAAAGTTGCCAGTAAAACTCCGTCTCACTTTCATTTATATCTGATATAACAAGTCCTATAAAGGCTTTTTGGCTATTATATGGAGTCAAATATGCATAGCCATCCTTGCAATAGTTTTTGTCAAACCATGCTATGAGAGTATTGGGGTCAAATTCTCCTGATACCACCGACCCTCTTACATAACCATTAAACAGTTCTCTAAAGCATCCGAGCTCCTTTGAAATTGATGGTGTACCGTTTGCAATAACCACAAAATCATACTGTTTACTTAAAGTTTGATAATCAACTTTTTCTCCCAATCTAATATCTGTGTTATTGAGTTGTGCATGCAACTGATTTTTTAAATCATCAGCGTCTTTCCCTCTTTTTATAAAATATCCCAAATTTCCTTTAGCTTCATACATTTTGTTTGGTGAACATGTTATAATCTTATTTATAGTATTTAACGGAGTTATTTCTATATTAAATTCATTCTTTATGTAACGCAAACAATCGACAATCGGTCTATCAACAAGCTCTAATAGTGCACTTACATGAGAAATCGGCTCACCTATATAGCTGTTTTTTTCATATATTGTAGCTCTTATGTTATACTTTTCTAATTCATGTGCACAGGCTAGTCCAGCTACACCTGCACCAATTATTGCAATATTCATTATTTACTTCCCCCCCTCTTTAAAAACATTTCGTTATTTTAAATATTTTTTACTAAAATTGTTAATATTATTCTTAAGTAACTAATTTAAAGTCCTAAAGGAGATGATTTTAATAAAAGTTGCTATAATAGGAGCTGGAGTGTCAGGGCTAGCCTGTGCTTTGGAGTTTAAGAAAAATGGATACACACCTGTAATTTTCGAGAAGAAAAGTGAGTTGGGTGGATGCTTTACAGGAATTTGGCTAAGGATGTTTACTAAACATTTTTGTGACCCTATAAATTATATTAAGAAAACATACAGTCTTGATATTCAGCCACTCAACCGTTTAAATAAAATTATAATGAAATTCCCAAATAAACAGGTTTATGTTAGTGGTAACCTTGGTTACATAATGAATCGAACATCAGATAAAGGTTCTTTAGAAAACCAGATTGCACAACAGACAAATATCGAAGTATCATTTAATAGCGATATAAAAGTAGAAGATATAAAAAATAATTTTGATTACGTCATAGTAGCTTCTGGGACTCATACTCCTGCCGAGAACCTTGGGTTATGGACGAATACTAGCATTTTTCATACTAAGATTGCACAAGTAAAAAGCAACTTCAAACCAGGTGTTTGCACGGTATGGTTTAATAGGGAATATGCTAATCATTCATTTTGCTATATCATTCCCAAAACTTCTTCTGTAGCTACCCTTGTTCAGGTACTAGATGGCATACCAAAAGATAAACACAATCTTTATTGGGATAAGTTTTTAGATATGGAAGAATTGAAATATGAAATACTTGAAATAAAGGATATTACTCATTACTCTGGTTTTGTATATCCTATGCAGGTTGACAATATACTTTTCACTGGAAATGCTGCTGGCTTAACCGATGATCTAATAGGGATTGGTGCATATAATGCAGTAATAAGTGGAATTTTAGCTGCACGTTCTATTACTCACAATCTCGATTATAATGCCATTATGTCACCATATAGAAAGGACATAATAAAAATACATGAATTCAGGAAGGCACTAAATACCTTTGACAATCATGATTTTGACATGTTGGCATCTTTTATCGGAGCTCCTATAATAAAACAGATGATATACAATAATCCATTTTTCAAGATACGCCATGCGTATCCTCTTGCAAGGGGTTATAATTGGTTTAGACAGTATAAATAACACTTTATTTTTTGTCATTGCGAAGAATGAAGCAATCCCGTTTCTTTATGTTAAAAGAGAGATTGCTTCGTTCCTCGCAATGACAGTACTGAGGTGAATAGAGGTGAGTTAAATGTTTAACATGTTTGAAAAAAAAGATAAAAAACCGCAAACAAATAGTACCATTTCAGACAATAACAATCTTAATAGTTCTGAGCTTTCGAATAGTCTTAAAAAGAATATATCAGACTTTAATGAGTTTGTAGGTATTAATCATGACGTAAATACTCGTAATTTGAAGTTGCCTATTGGAAAAGGTATAGATGCTTCTATTATGTTTGTTGATGGCTTGGTTGATAAGTGTACTATAAATGACTCAGTAATTAAGCCTCTCCTAACAAAATTTCCCGAAAAGATTGCGGAAGATGATTTACTGGACATTATTAGTGAAAGAGTTATTAAAAACCTTAAATTAGAGCAGTCTTGTAACTGGAATGATATTCTAGATAAAATGTTCTCAGGGGATACTATTCTTTTTGTTGATGGGTATAGCCACGTACTCATTATTGGAGTTAGAAAATGGCTTGATCGTGGTGTACAGGAAACTGGTACAGAGCAAGTTATCAGTGGGCCTAAAGACAGCTTTTCTGAGACTTTATTAACTAATACAATGCTAGTAAGAAGAAGAATAAAAAGCCATAAGCTTAAAATGGAGTATATGACAATAGGAACTCTTACAAAGACAGACGTTATATTATCTTATGTAGATGGTGTTGTAAATCCTAAATTAGTTGAAGAAGTTCGTTCAAGGCTTAATCGTATTGAAACTGACTCTATAATAGGCTCTCATATGATAGAGGAGTTTATAGAAGATAGTTCATTTGCAATGGTGCCTCAAATTATACACACTGAGCGTCCTGATAAAGCAGTTGCACATATATTAGAAGGTGGTGTTATTATATTGGTTGATGGAACACCAATGGTACTAATGCTACCTATTGTGTTCTGGCAATTTCTTTATTCTCCAGAAGATTACAACGAACGATTGTACACAAGTTTTTTATTACGCTCATTACGATTTGTATCATTATTTATTGCACTAACACTCCCTTCTTTTTATATTGCTGTATCAAGCTTTCATCATGAGATGATTCCTATTGGCTTATTACAAGTCATTGTAAGCGGACGCCGAGATGTGCCCTTTCCAGTTTTAGTTGAAGTTATTATTATGGAGCTAATACTTGAGGTTATCAGAGAAGCTGGCGTTCGTCTTCCACGAAATGTTGGACAAGCCATCAGCATCGTTGGTGCTTTGGTTCTAGGTCAAGCAGCAATACAAGCAAAGCTTGCCAGTCCTGCGACAGTTACAGTGGTGGCAATCACCGCAATAGCTAATTTTACAATACCTTCATTTAGTGCAGGTCTTTCTATAAGAGTTTTTAGATTTGTTCTTATGCTCGCTTCAGGCTTACATGGAATACTAGGCTTTACGGCAATATTATTTGTTATATTGGTACACCTATGCAGTTTGCGTTCTTTCGGAGTGCCATTTTTAGCACCATTCGCCCCACTTATACCTGGAGATTTAAAAGACTCCCAAGTACGTTTACCTATCTGGGCAATGAATAGGCGACCACAGACCTTCGGTGCCATAAACTCTGTAAGACAAAAACCAGGATTAAAACCAGGATTAAAACCAGGAGGTAAACAACAATGAACAAAGAAGTCATATCAGGCAACCAACTAATAGCTTTGGTTTTCACTTTTTTAATAGCCACAGCCACTCTTTTTCTCCCAGCCTTTGTTACCAAAAATGCTGGTCAGGATGGATGGATTGCTCCACTCGTGGCAGGATTAATTGGAATCATCGTTGTTATCGTTGTTACAACTCTCGGACTAAGATTTCCTAAGCTAACCCTTATTGAATACAGTGAAATCATATTAGGTAACTGGCTTGGCAAATTAGTTGGTCTTATATTTATTGTGTTTTATATACATTTGACAGCTATTATAATTAGTGAAATATCTACAACTATAAGCTCAACCATTCTAACAGATACCCCTATAAAAGTCATTACTTTTATTTTATTTATTATCACCGCTTATGGGGTTAAAAAAGGGTTAGAGGTCATCACAAGGATAAATATTTTAATCCTTATGGTTACTTATTTAGCCATGTTTATTTGTTTAGCTCTTTTACTCAAAGATATGAATATTGAATTATTAACCCCTGTTTTAAGTAATGGAATAATCCCGATATTAAAGGACTCAGTTCCAGTTACTGGATGGTTTGGTGAAATTGTAAGTATAGCTTTTTTAATGCCTTTTATCAATAAACCTGAGGAAACCCGTATTTGCTCAATTTGGGGAATAATATGGGCGTCCGTTACTTTATCTTTTTTCGTTGCACTTGTTATTATGGTATTTGGCGCAAAGCTGTCATCAAACCTAACCTTTCCTACATTAGAAGCCGTTCGTATAATTAACTTTTCAGACTATATACAACGTGCTGAGATAATTTTTTTAATACCGTGGTTATTAGCCAATATTATCAAAATATGCTTTTTTTACTATATTACCGTTTTTGTCATATCAAAATGGTTTAAACTTGAAAGAATGAGTTTCTTGGTGTTGCCCGTTGGACTAATTATATTTTCAATGTCTTTGGGATTATTTAAAAGCAACGTAGATTTAGTTGAATTTTTAGGCAAAGCATGGGGAATGTATTCTTTACCAATTGAATTAGGTATTCCAATTTTTTTATTGATCATTGAATTAATCAGAAAAAAAGGGAGGACTTGATATGTTTACGAATGTGTCATTACGAGGAGGGACCAGTATTGCTTCATTCCTCGCACTAACAATCATTTTAGTGATAACTTTATCTGGTTGCTCAAATGAGATGGAAATAGACAGAATAAATTTTCCTGTCGCACTTGGAATTGATTTTGATGAAACAAATAATAAAATAAAAATTTATGCCCAAGTCTCTGTTGCTTCAAGTAATACCTCGTTTCAAACTACACAAAGTACAGAAAAGAAATTTAAAGTCTTAGAGGGACAAGGTGATACACTACTAGATGCAATGGAAAATGCTGTAGATAAGGGTCTACAACATATCTCATGGAAACATGTTATGGTAGTAGTTTTTACAACCAAAATGGCTAAGCATGGAATCAAAAACGAATTAGATTTATTATGGCGTATTTCTCAGGTACACGTGAATGGTAAGTTAATGATTACTGATGATAATTTAAAAGAACTGCTTGAGTCAAAACCTAAAATAGAATCTTCCATGCCTACAGCTTTAGCTGGAATTGATCTTATAAGTCGGCAAAGCACAGATACAAAGCCTATTACAATAAAAGACTTTACAATGGCGTATTTAAGTGATGGAATGGCTCCTATACTCCCTAGGGTATTCATGATAAAAGGGGAAAATAAAGAAATAGATATTGACTATGTAGGACTCGGAGTCTTTAAAAATGATAAATTAATTGGGAACCTGAGTGCAGATGAAACAAGAGGTGCTATTTCAATTTTTGGCATGAAAACTAATGGCAGTTTTACAATCCCATATTCGAGAAATAGTAAAGATAATAAAATAACTATACGTTCAGTTACAACTAGACCTGAAATAATACCAATGTTGCAAAAAAACAATTTAAGTATTACTATTAAACTCGACACTGAGTATAAAATAAGACAAATCTCTATGTCTAAAAAGATGGATACCGCCGAAGAGGAAAAAATTAATAAACTTGTCGAGTCATATATAAAGAAAAATGCAGAAGCTACAGTTTATAAGGTTCAGAAAAAATTCCATTCTGATATATTTGGATTTGGGGAAAAAGTGTATAGAAAGTATCCAGAATACTGGAACAAAAACAAGAGAAATTGGAATAATATATTTCCAAATGTAGCTATAAATGTTGAAGTTAAAGCTGATTTAAAAAATACAGGAGAACTACTAAATAGTATTGAATATTCTAAAGATTAGGAGTGATTATGTGTTATGTTAAGCGATTTTTTAATAATATTACTTATTTTCGGAATAGTAGGTTTTATCGAATTACCAACAATAATAAAAGAAAGACAGTGGAAGGAGTTTACTGTCTTTTCTGTGTTTTTTCTTCTTGGGCTTACTATTACAATCATGTATCAAATTTTTGAGTTTGATTTTTCTGGTATTAGCCACTGGCTTGTATCAGTTTTTAGTTACGATTAAGTATCTCATTATAGATTTTAATATAACCCTTAGCCATCTTATCTCTTGTAAAATTTCCAAGAGCATATTTACGTAATGCATCAGGATATGGTAATATCAGATGCGATACCTTATATACCATTTCATCAATAGAGTTACATACTAATTCAGGAAATCCCTGCAAAACTTCAGGTACAGCACCGTTTGCTAGAGCTAGGACTGGTGTGCCACATGCCATAGCTTCTACCATTATTAGTCCAAAAGGCTCTGAACATACAGTTGGAAGCAACACACATCTTGCTCGTTTCAGTAAATTTTGTCTTTCCTTACCACCCACTTCACCAATATATTGAATATTAGGGTTACTTTTTATTCTGGGCTCTATTTCTTTTTTATGATATTCCATATCATAGATAGGTCCTGCTATAACAAGCTTCTGTCCTGTTTTTTCCACAACCTCTAATAAATGAACAATCCCCTTATACCAGGCAAGCATTCCCATATAAAGAATATAGTCATCCTTTTTATTACTAAATTCAAACTCTTCAGGATTAATTCCATTATAAACAAAATATCCACTTCCTCCTGCATGAAGTTCTAGTGCACTTTTACTCACATAAATAGGGTATTTTACTGGATTATTAACCGGTGTATGAATAGTGCATACTGTTGGTATACTAAGCTTCTCCCGTCCAATGACCGAAGCATGGGTATGGTCATGTATTATATCTATATTTTCTGGTAAATGCTTCTTTACAAATGATACTATTTCATTAGGGTTTACTCCTGAATGCTCATAGTTAATAATCTTAGCACTACTTTGGCTTCCCTTAGGTGCAAATAAGAAAACCTCATGTCCCATTTTCACAAGCTCTTCAGTCAAATCATAGATAACCCTTTCAATTCCTCCATAATTTTTCGGGGGAATTGGGTAATAATCAGGAGCTACTTGAACAACTCGTAGCGGTTGTAACTCACCTACTTCGTTAATAATCTCTTCATATATTTCAATATATTTGTCTACCATCTTTTTAGTCTCAAATTTTTCTATAACATATTTGCGTAGCTGGTTAGGCTCTGGAAAATGTTGTTCTGTAGCTTTCTCAATCATTTCATCTACTGAATGACAAATAAGCTCAGGAAAATCTTGCAGAACTTCTGGTACTGCTCCATTCGCCAAGGCTAACACTGGTGTACCACATGCCATGGCTTCTACCATCACAAGACCAAAAGGTTCCTCAAAGAAGGTAGGAAATAGAATACACCTAGCATTCTTTAATAAATTCTGCTTTTTATCTCCACCGACCGCTCCAACATACTGAATATTAGGGTTATCCTTAAGACGCGGCTCAATTTCATTTCGAAAATAGCTTTGATCATGGACAGGACCTGCAATAATTAATTTTTGATTCGTTTTAATGGCAACATCAAGTGCATGCTGTGTACCTTTAGAATAATTTAGAACACCTAAATATAGAAGATAATCCTCTTTATTTTCACTGTATTCAAACTCATCGATATTTATCCCATTATAAACTTGAAAACCGTAGTTTTCACCATACAGCTCTTGTGCCCTTTTGCTTATATAAACTGGATGCTTAACCGAATTTTTTACTGGACAATGAATTGTGCATACAGTTGGAACTTGTAAATATTCTCTTCCTATCAGTGAATGATGAGTATGGTCATGTATTAGGTCAACATCATCTGGAAGGGTTCTCTTTACATATTCGACAATCGCCTGCTCATTCCATGTATTCTCATGCTCATATGCAATTAAATTTGCACTGGTAGAGGTTCCTTTTGGAGCATATAAATAGACATCATGTCCCCTTCTAACCAAGTCTTCGGTCATTTCGTATACAATCTTTTCAATACCTCCATAATTAGTTGGTGGAAGAGTATATATATCTGGTGCTACCTGAACTATTTTCATAGACTTAGATTTAGATTTAGTCTTATTCTCAGATTTATTCATACTATCAAAAAAGTTTTTATTGTATATAACAGCTGATGAATTTTGCTTGTATAGAGCAGCCTTATCATTATATTCTATAGATTTTTCAATATTACCTATTTTATAATGACACACACACAGCTGAATATTGGGTATGAATCCCCAACAGTCTTCTAATATAAATCCCCAGTTATTTTCCGGTTTTTTTAATGTCGTAGCAATTTCATACCAAAATATAGCATTATTATAGTTCTCCTCATCTATATAATAATTACCAAGCTGACAGCATATTTCTGCTCTAGGCAAATCATATTCAAGACTTTTAAGTAGAGTTTTCAACATACTCTGTCTATCTTTCTTTACGCTATAGCATATTGAAAGGTGATAGCATGCATTTATAATATCTTCTATCCAGCTTTCTTTTGAATCTATAAACCTGTTAAAGTATTCTATAGCATCATCATGCTTATCATGATAGTATAATTCTTTTGCATAGTAAAAAAGATTTCTTGAACTTAATATTTTACCTTCAGATATCATTTTTTCGAATATTCTCAAGTTTCTATCAGAGTCGTTGTGCACCCTTTTATGAGTAACACAAATATCCGAATTAATTATATTACCATCTATACCTATAAACTCATGTATAGGATCATGCCATTTTGGTTTTTTACTTCTTTTTACTAGACGCTCTCTATAAAAGCATAAGCTTACATTATCAAACTCATCAAATGCATAGTTATATTTCATCATTACCGCATCAATAGAAGTATCAATGTCCTCCTTCAATTGTTTTAGCTTTACCCTATCATCTTCTAAGAGAACATCATCTGCATCCAGCCATAGAATATACTCCATTGTTGCCTTGGAGAAAGAATTATTCCTTGCAGCTGAAAAGTCATCTATCCATTCAAAATCATATATTTTAGAATTAAATTCTTTAGCAATTTCTTTAGTCTTGTCGATAGAACCCGTATCTACGATGATTATTTCATCTACTATATCGTGTACTGATTTTAGACATCTATAAAGAACATCTTCTTCATTTTTTACAATCATACAAAGGCTTACAGTTACCATTTTTACACCTCCATAGCTTTATAGGAGGGAAATGTCATCATTCCCCTCCTACATGGTTAAAAGATATCTTCTATTAAACAAGTTGATACAGCAATTTTATTACCCAATATTGCTATTCCAAATGCAGTGGTTGTAACTGTTTGTTGACCAGTCGTAGAGCCGCCTGCCCTTACGTTTACAATTATACCAGTTCCTACAAAGGTCTGTAGAACATTTCTAACACCCTCTTCACATTCAGCTTCACATCCTGTTGGAAGTGGTGAAGGTGGATCTAGGAAGGTAAATCCTGTAAATGTATCCATACCTGTTAGAGAAATAAATGCAATCTTGCAGACATTTATTCTATGAGTTACTTGACCAGCCGGATTTGTTAATACAAAAACAGTATCATTAATTATAGATGAAGGTCTACCACTTACAGAACCACCATTTTCTAGGTTTACTGTTATATTTGAGGTAGGAAATGTATCTATAATTTGTTCTATAATATTTGTCATTTGTGCAACACACCCGCAAGTAGTAACGTCATTGGTAGTTCCAGTTACTCCAGTTACACCTGTAGCTCCAGTTGGTCCTGTGACTCCTGTTGGACCGGTTACACCTGTTGCTCCTGTATCACCTTTAGGTCCAGTTGGTCCTGTACAACATGGACCAGTAACTCCTGTTGCTCCAGTAGGTCCTGTTCTTCCAGTTGCTCCAGTCACACCAGTTGCACCTCTAGGTCCTGTAGGGCCTGTCCTTCCTGTTGCTCCTGTAGGACCTTTGGGTCCAGTTGGTCCTGTTGGACATCTTTTCTTACATTTAAAGTGATCGTCACAACAACAATCAAAACATTTAAAATTATCGCAACAATCAAAGTCGTCATCATAGCAATCAAAGTCATCATTGTGCTTAGAATTGTTTTTCATAATCATCCTCCTTTCTGATTTATGTATTTTTTATAGCTAAATAGCTACTAATCTATAATATGATAAGTTACATAAAGTAGTGATTTATAGTGCAGTAATAAAAATAAGGTATATAGACTTTTAATCTATATACCTTATTTAAAATTTTGATTAGAGTTTTGTTTAGCTAATATTTTAGTCATAACCCATTTTAGAAAAAGAGCTAAAGCAATATATATTGGAAAAGAGTAACTATATCTCCAATTAGTTAGCTCATAAATCCCCAACCATACAGCTAATGGCTCTGCAGCATATGCAAATATGACTGCCATAATTAAAACAGCTTTAGTAAATGATTGAAAGCTCGAAAAATATTGATACACTAGCATATATACCACAGGTAGTAAACCTACATTTACTATAAATAGTGGTGGCATTAGCGGCACTGGCATTATTGGGTATCCCCAAAGAACAAAATTAGCACCTGCTAAATCTATTATTGTTGCTAAAATTGATACCATAAGACCATATGCTACTATTTCTACTAGCCTACTTTTATCTACTAGTTTCCACCATATAAACCATACAGCAATAAATAAAATTAATTCTAACCACCAGACTAGAGAAAATAAATTATAACCAATAAACCATTGATAATTAAGGTCTCTTAGTTCAATACGTTTTTGCACTATTTCTTTCCAAAGTGGGTGTTCACTATACTGAAAACTAAAATATTTGTCAATCATAATTTCACCTCATATAACTGTTAATTGTCATTGCGAGGTACGAAGCAATCTCTCTTTTGATTTAAAAACGAGATTGCTTCGTACCTCGCAATGACATGACCATAATACTCTTTATACCTTCCTCCGAACTTTCCCTACTCCCCAGATGATACAAGGTATTACAAGTCCAAATATAACATTAGACGGAATCGCAAATTTTTCTGAATATGCTCCTAGCTCGAATACATTAATTGCAAGATAAAAGGTTAAAAAATAGAGTAAAATTATAAATACATTTACTAATGGTTTAGCATCATTAAAATTAAATAAAGATTTTAATAACTCTAATATAATATAAGAGAACACGCTAATTATTATAAAATCCGACAACAGCCATGTAGCAATCAATATTGATTCTACCCTTTCGATTATTCCGAATATTGAAACATCTCTAATTACTATAAAATATGATAATGGTGCACGAGCAATAATTGAATACCCTTCAACTCCTACACTCGTAACTATCATAAGCACCGTATACACAAGTAAAAATACTCCTGTTTTTATACCATAGCTTTTGATTTCTTCTTTATTTTTTATCTTATCTCCTATAAAAAATACAAATAATACATACACCCAAATAGCTGTTACACTAAAACTTGCATTAAATACTGGCAATATATCTTTATAGCTTATAGGCGTAAGGTTCTCTATTTTAATATTAGGTAAAAGTAGAAGTGATAACAATATAAATATTACTGTAATAAATGGTAATATTATTTCATTCATTCTAGCGATATTTACTATCCCATGTCTTAATGTAATCCCAACTACACCTAGCATTACAATAATAAAAAAATTTATATCTGCATGTGGATATATTGACATGGCCAACCTTTCCGCAAAATACCTAAAATATAGGGCGAGTAATATAATCAAAGTAATCAAATATAAAAATACTATTATTTTTCCTAAAAAACTCCCCATTATATCATATATAGCATCCATAAAAGACACATCTTTATATTTTCTGTATATACTGTGTATTATAAATATAAGTATTATAAACAATATAAAGCTAATAAATGGAGTTAACCATGCAGCCTGTTTTGCCTCTTTTGATGTAACACTTGAGATAAGTCTTACTGCTGGGGTATATGTTGCGGTAATAAATAATAGCATTGCCTGATATACAGTTATTTTTCCCTTTTGACTCATCAAATATCCCCCCTAAAATTGTATCCCAAATGCACTCATAATCATATTTACTATACTCGGTCTAAATGGATCTGAAATATAAACTCTTCCTATTATCCATATAATTATAGTTATACAAACAAATATTACTATTTCCTTCTTTTGATTATTTTCTAACATGTTTTTTATTTCAAATATGGAGATTATTATCAATAAAATCGTTAATGCTATCATTTTTTATTCTCCTTACCCCTTGTAACCTCTCTTAGATTAAAAGTTCTGGAAACTTTACTTTTTACATCTATATTAATTTTTATATTTGCAAAATTATCTTCCCAATTCTTTTTATAATAATCATCCCATTCTACAGGATATTTATGATATACAGAATCTCCAATACCCATAAAATCCGCTTTATTCTTTTTTGCATAGTTTACTACACTATCAATATTTTGTTTTACAATTTTATTTTCTGCCTTTACAATCTCATCTAATGTTTTTTTGTCAAAAATATCCTTATACCCTTCATATTCTGCTATAGCAAACCCTGCTTCAACTTTTATATCTACTTCCAATTTATTATCTTTTATTTTAGGTATTATATCAGTGTGAGCTCCTAGCATTTCCATACTAATTTGGTTACCGTTCTTATCCTTTAATATTATTACTCCGTCCTCTGCTTTATTTTTAATAAAGTTTAATCCCCTAGCTGTATCATCATTTATATAACCTATTAGCCTTCTACCTTTAATAATTGCATATCCATTTAATTCCACATCCTTCTTATCTTTATCTTCACCCTGTCGCTCTATTCTTTTTACAAGCCTTATAGAGGGAATATACGAACTTGCATATTTATTGTCTAACATTTTAATCAAATCATGTAATTCTAGTTTCGAGGAAACAGATCGTGCTCCTGTACCATCTGTAATTGTCTTTAATTTTTTAGCAATTACAGTATTGCTTGTATTTATTTGGTCTATTATATTTTCAGCACTATCATTTTCAGCAATCAATGGTAACATACTTAGCCTCGGTTCATGATCACGTGTAATAAAGTCAAAATATTTCACTATATCTTCTTTAGCAGCCTCTTCCCCTATAATCACAAATTGAACATGATGCCAACTTAAGTCCTTCATCAAATAAGAATGGACTTTTACCTCTGCTTCAAATATTGTCCGTCCATCTTCCTTTACAATCCTTGATTGACCTGGAGAGGATGATTCACTAGAGCCTCTACCCCCTGTAGATTGTGTTTCAAGAAGTGGTAATATCATTCTTATATTATTATCTCCAATATTATCAAGTCCTACAGCTCTTATCAAATCGATTTCATTTATTTCGTGCTTATCCATATAAATCTCACCACAACCTGTTAAAGAAACAGAAATTATACATATAAGTAGGTATACAAAAGCTCTTTTCATACATATACTCCTCCAAAATTTAGTAAATTAGTGCTAATATCATTATGCTGTCATTGCGAAGAATGAAGCAATCTCTCTTTTAACATTTTATAAACGGGATTGCTTCGTTCCTCGCAATGACAATGCCTGTGTATACCTTATCCCTGTCTTTTTTTATTATATGTCTTTAAAAAACTTGGCCTTTTTTCATTAAAGTAATTGGGCATTCTTAAAAATGAGTCTGATATTTCCTTTGATTTACTTCCCGCATAAGGTACGAGATATGGTATTCCAAAGCTTTCCATTCTTGCAAGTATAAAAAGTAAAAGTATAACTCCCATGTATAATCCGAATAAACCTGCTAGACTGCTAAATATTACAAATATAAATCTCCATACTCTTATCGCATTACTAAGATCTTGATTTGGAATAGTATAACTAGCTATAGCTGCCGCAGCAATAACAATAACAACTGCAGGAGAAATCAGCTTTGCATTAACTGCTGCCTCACCTACTACTAATGCACCAACTATCGACACAGCCTGTCCTATCGTTCTTGGTAGGTGCAATCCCGCTTCAACTAGCACTTCAAATGCTATTAGCATTATTATAACCTCAAGAAATACTGGAAAAGGTACACCCTCTTTTGATTGTGCTATTGAAATTGCAAGTTCGGTAGGTATCATTTCTGAATGAAACGTAGTAATGGCAACATATAATCCTGGTAGAACCACTGTTAAAATAACTAATATATATCTTAAAATTCTTATTAGTGAAGAAAAAATAGGATCCTGTGAATAATCCTCTGGTGCTTGAATAAATTTTGCAAGCTCTGCAGGAACTATAACTCCTAAGGGTAATCCATCAACTATTATTCCTACCCTTCCCTCATTGATATCTGCACAGAATTTATCAGGTCTCTCAGTATAATCTATCATTGGGAATAATGAATATTTTTTTTCGGTTATATACTCAGACAGTTTACCAATGGATATTAAATCATCTATGTGTATCTCATCAATTTTCTTTTTAACATTATCTACTATCTCTACATTTGTTATTCCATCAATGTAGATTATAGCTATTTTCGTTAAGCTTTGCTCACCAACTAGCTTTTCTTCAAATACAAGACTAGATGTTTTTATCCTTCTTCTAATCGTCGCAGTATTTACCCGTAAAACTTCCACAAAGCAATCTTTTCCGCCTTTTCTTACATTCTCACTAGTTGGTTCAGAAACAGATCTATGCTCGAATCCCTTTACATCAAATGTAAATGCTATATTTTCTTTATCAAAAATTATTGCTATACTCCCATCTATTACATCTTTTACCACTTCATTTAAATCTTTTCTCGTAGTCTGCGAGGCATAGTATATACTGCCCTCTTCAATCAATTTCACAATTTCTTCTGTTGTCATAGATTTTTTGAATACTTCGTTTGTTAATATTGGTTGTAGTATAAACTCGCTTGCCTTGAGTGAGTCCACCATACCGTTAATGTGTACACTGCTAAATGATAGGTTTTTATTTCCATTTATGTTCATTCTTCTAAATGTTACATCACTACTTTTACCCAGTATATCCTTTATTTTTTGTGTTGTAATTGTATTTTCTGTTACAATTTTACTTACCTCTTTATTCTCCTCTAACTTATGGTTTTTTTTAAAAAACATATTTATCACCCAGTATTATTATTGGAAATATTTTAAGTAGTATGCATTTTTAAATAATTAAAAAAGCACTAATGTGCTTTTTACTTTTTCAACCATATTATTTTCGTCTACTCAACTGTAGTTTGTATACATAAGATCTTATACTTTTTTCTGTATCGTATGTCATCTCTTTGAACCTTGCTCCAGAATTATATTGCCCATCTTGTATATAAACTCTAGTTGCTTTGCAATTAACTTTTTCTATAGTGTTATTTATAGGCAACTCAACTATATATTCTCCATTCTCTTCTATTTCTAAATTAGAAACGAAATGGATCCCTGCTACACTTATATTAGTTATTTCTATCATAAATTTATCTTTTTCATTAACCTCTTTTTTATGATTTTCTGGCATTCTAGCTATTCTGGTTATAATATTACAATGCACCCTCAAATCTTTTCTATTTTGCATTTTATCATCTCCCGCATATAATCATTTTTTATCTATTATTGATGGTAGAGTTCCTATAAATTCAAGCATATCTTGTTTTATATTTAATTGTTCTATAGAAAGTCCTTTATATTTTAATATCATTAAATTTATAAAGGGTACAATCGAAGTTTGTACTTTTTCTAAAGTATCTTCTCCAAGTTGAATATTTCCCAAATATATTGATTCAATAGTTGCATCTATAGTATAGTCATCATACGAATTAAGTTTTCCTTTTATGTACATTGGAGTATCTACTACTACGTCTAATACTGCTACATACTTACCTGCATTAGGGTCTTTTTCTGCCGTTTGCTTTAGAAAATCAACTGTTGATTTTTTTAAAATAAAGTTTGCTTCAACTTCGTTATTAGCTAAGAATTTAACCTTTATATTACTTATTGGTCCTGTAGTATCATTTGCCGATGATAATATAGCACTAACTTCCTTATTCGAAAAACTATTTTGTACTCTATTTTCTCCATAGTATAAAAGATTATCATTTAATATATTTTCTATATTTAGATAATTAATATCCGAAACCTCCACTTTTGTTTTAGTTATTCCACTTTCATAATCATCAGGTGTCCACTCCACATCAACTGTTTTTGTCATCCGCAAAAAGTATATAAAACTAATCAAAACAATTATTAAGTCAAATATTAAAAATTTAATAAATTTTTTCACAAAAACTCCTCCGTTCTTATAACTTCTATTTGATTAAAATCTTACTATCATTATTTTACACATTTTAAGATAAAAAGTCAAGCAAATTTTTTTGCAATAAAAAAAATCCGTGCACTTGTATTTGAAAATAGTTAACAGACGTTACCTTTGCAGTTTGCTCAAATCAGGCTTCCTTATGGCACATAGTACATTTGCTTAGTGCTGCTTCCGTCAAGACCTGACACGATTCACAAACTTCTATTGCATAAGACCCGATTCTCATTACCACTTACAAAGGGCAGACCCTACTAAGTATCCCCTCATACAAGCATCACTCCTGCTATAGCGGATTGCAGGTTACAGGGCACCGCTACCTCCCCAGCTAGCACGGAAATATTTGGTCAATGTATAATTGACGTACTATTAGTATATTACAAATATGCTGATTTGTCAAGTACTAGATTTTAGATTTATGATTTATCATACTTTCATTACTCTTAGTTCTTTTTATTAGTTCAAATATCTTCTCTACAGACTCTATGCTACTATTTGATAATTCCCGTCTTATTGTATAAACAAACTCAAGCTCCCTTTCGTCTAGTAGCTGTTCCTCTTTCCTCGTACCTGACTTTAGTATATTTATCGCCGGGTATATCCTTTTTTCGGCTAGCTTTCGTTCTAATACAAGCTCCATATTACCAGTTCCTTTAAACTCTTCAAATATCACATCATCCATCTTACTACCTGTCTCAACAAGCGTTGTAGCAAGAATAGTTAGACTACCTCCTTCTTGTATATTTCTGGCTGCCCCGAAGAATTTCTTAGGCGTGTACAATGCAGCAGGGTCAAGACCTCCTGAAAGTATTTTGCCACTTTGGGGTACTAATAAGTTATAAGCCCTTGTTAGCCTTGTTAGGCTATCAAGCAATATAACGACATCTTTTTTATGCTCTACAAGTCTTTTTGCACGCTCTAAAACTATTTCCGTAACTTTTTTATGCTGTTCTGGCTGGTCGTCGAAGGTTGAGTATATTATTTCTGTATTCTTACCTTCTATACTATCTTGCATATCGGATACTTCCTCTGGTCTCTCATCTATTAAGAGTATGATTACATAGATGTCCTGATAATTTTTTGTTATTGCATTTGCGATTTGTTTGATTAGAGTAGTTTTACCTGCTTTAGGTGGTGAAACTATAAGTCCTCTTTGTCCTTTTCCTATAGGTGAAAACAAGTCTATAGCTCTATCAGCTATTATATTCTCTTCATTTTCAAGTACAATCTTTTCCTTTGGATATATCGGACGTAGGTCTTCGAAATTTCTTCTTTTTAAAGACACCTCAACACCATCGCCATTGACTGTATTCACATATATCAAAGCCTTAAACCTTTCATCACCTTTAGGGTTTCTGACTATCCCTGCTACCCAATCGCCGGTTTTTAGGTTAAACCGTCTTATTTGAGTAGGTGGGACATATACATCAGCTTGACTCGACATAAAGTTTCTACCCCTTAAGAACCCAAAACCATCAGGCAATACCTCAAGTATACCTTCTCTTGTTTCTTTACCAGCATTTTCTTCTACCTGACTCTCTGGTACATGCAAAGCAAGACTTGCTTTGTTTATTTGGTCTATCAAATCCTGCTTCTTTAGTTTACTTATATTTGTTATTTTTAACTCTTGTGCTACTTTTCTTAGTTCATCTAATTTTAGATTATTTATATTTTCAATATTCATATTATTATTCCTTTCTTTTACATGATAATTATTGCGGTAATATATCTTTTAGTTGAATAGTCTGGACTTCTTCATTCTTATTATCTATATTTTGGCAAGTCGTTATTTTAAGTACACTATCTGCAATCTCAAAATCTGATATATGTTTTTCTTGCTCTACATATTTTTCCTTAACATTTACATAATTTCCGGTTTGCGTATTATAAATGTATATATACTTACCAGCAATTTGATTAATATTTATATATGGTATAGATATTAATCAGAATTTATCCTTTAGCATATATACATTTGCATCAATTCCATCATAATAAAAACTTTGTACTATGAATGTTGTATCCTTACCATTATATATTAAATCATAATCTGCCAGTCCGTGAGATGGAACACCCCTTATGACAGTTTTTATAAAATAATTCCCCTTATCATCTAATTTTTTAACTAAATCTACAGAATTCCTCGCAGCTATACTTTTTACAATTTTCCCATCCCTCTCTACCATTACAGCTAAATTATAAATAGCTACTCCATCTATTATCAAATAATCATCTTTAATAGAATATTCAACTGGTGTGAGTCCTAGTTCTTTTAAACCTATATATTCTTTTACTAATTCATCAACCAAACTCTTTTCAGTATCTGAGTTTAGTTTGTTACTAACATCACTTATAACTATAAGTCCTCTATCATCCCAAAAAACCTCTTTACCAAGTGCCTCTACCAAAGCCCTTATAGGTACAAAAGTTCTGTCATTTATTATTTGTGCTGGTACATCTAGTTCAGTATCACTATCTGCAATTACATATTGTTGTATTACATTATCAAAAGATTTATGAGTATAAATCATATTTTTGCTACCTATTGTTAATTCAATATTGTCATCTCCAAAAGAAATGTTACTAGTTTTATTCGAATTATTATATTCAACCTTTGCACCTAAACTTTCTGAAATAAATCTCACCGGAACCAAAGTTCTTCCGTCTTTGATAATTGGAGTCACACTTGAATTAGTAGCATCCACCATTGTTTCCTCTCCATTAACATAGGTCTTTGATTGACCTACATATAATACAACCGAGTTATGTATTTTACTTTGTAATTGTGCGGACATATCTGAGCTAGCATAAACATTTATGCTAGCTAAAAACATTGCAATCATTATTATTTTGGTTATTAAACTTAACTTTTTCATAATCTACATACCTCCTCTAACTTTCACATTGTATTATTTCTTTAATATGTTCTTCAAGCTCATCTAATTTATTTTCTACAACATCCCATACTATATCTGTTTGAATGTACGAATATTCATGTATAAGTATATCCCTAAATCCTGCTATTTTTCTCCATTCAACTTGATAATACCTATCTCTAATTTCTAACGGTACTTTTTTAACTGCTTCTCCTATTATTTCAAGATTTC
>Ga0154526_1099_pt1 | contig 22631 bp, 29 predicted proteins | sample RifGroE2_FD_105669 | JGI IMG/M metagenome (GOLD analysis project Ga0154526, IMG submission 105669) | Clostridiales bacterium GWE2_32_10
TGTCAATAGGTATTTTTACCCAGTCTCTGACTCCTTACACAACAAAAGATTCAAGCATTGTTTTATACTTGAATCTTTATGTATTATAGTTCTTTCTCCCTTTCGACATCTACCATCACATACTTATCCACATTTCTTAATTATTTACATATTATTTGCCTATTTTAAGTTTTCTTCTTGTGCATAAGTAGCATAAGTCTGTGAATAACCATTATAACCGAGTTTTTTATCCACATATTTTTTTAAAATTTGTTAATTGATATTTATCGACAAAATTGTCATTTGTTTTATCCACTCAAACAATTTCTAAATTTATAAAAGCTTTCGAGCGGAATCGAACCGCCGACCTCTGCCTTACCATGGCATTGCTCTACCAACTGAGCTACAAAAGCGTTTTTGCTAACTTTGTTTTTATTCTTTGTATAGCATTATCTACTGATTTTTGTGTGGTATTTAACTCTGTTGCTATCTCAGTATATTTCATACCTTTTAAGTACATGTATAATGTTTCTTTCTCTAGTTTACTTAGATTTTTTTGAATCTTGCTTTCTATATTTTTTATATTTTCTTTAACCATTAATAGTTTTTCTGGTTCTGTTTCTTCTTTTATCATTATATCTATGATCCCTAAATCTTCGTTTTCACCCTCAGTATTTAGGTTGTTTAGCGATATATATTCATTTAAAAATTTATGCTTATTTCTTGTTGCTGCTTTTACTGCTGTTATTAGCTGCCTATCTATGCAAATAGCTGCAAATGTTTTAAATGTGCTGCTTCTTTCTGCTTTATAATCTCTTATTGCCTTATACAGCCCAATCATGCCTTCCTGTATTATATCATCAAAGTCGGCACCAACTAGAAAATAAGATCTCGCTTTTATTTTTACAAATCCCTTGTATCTATTAAATAAAGTGTCCATCGCATATCGCTCATCTTTATCTATGTATTGCAATATTTCCTCATCAGTCATATTCTTATACTTCACTCACACCACTTCTTTCTTTAGTTTGTTTGCTTAGGAATAACTAAAATATACTTTATCATTTTTATACAACCTCTAACATATCATACTGAGGAGGATGTAACAGGAGAACTTCTATCTCTAATATATTAGAAATAGATTAATATCCCCTGTTTAATATATAAAACATATATGCAGCCTCATCTCTTGTTATATAATTTTCTTTGTTAGTGATTCCCCTAGATATCACACCTTTTTCATCCATCATTATTTGTGCCATATCCTCCCAAGCAAAGTTTGCATAACCTCTATCCTTATAAATTCTTTGCACTAACCACTCCACTTCTTGATATGTTATATTTCGATTTGGTCTAAATGATCCGTCTGGATATCCGGTTATTATTCCTTTCACAACTGCTTCATATACCGCTTTTTTTCCCCATGTCCCAAGTTGATATGCATCAGAAAAAGTCAACGTAACATCATCAGGTATATTATAATTATACCACCCCATAATATTATATAAAATAACAGCAAACTCTGCTCTAGTTATCTTATCATCCGGTCTAAAACTTCCGTCCTCGTAGCCATTTATCCAATCACGCTTAGCCATTAATATTACTTCATCTTTTGCCCAGTTCTCGTCAATATCAGCTAACCCTTTATCTTGTTTATCAATTAAAACAACATATTCTCCACCTATATATGTTCTCTCGTCAATAGTGCCTTCAATAGAATCTCCATTTATAATACTGCTATAATATAGCCATCCTATGTCTGTTTTTTTATATACTCCAGCATTATTAGGTCCTATATATTTAAATGTCATTTTTATAGGTTTGTATACATTTATATACCCTTCTTCGTTTTTTAAATTCACGTTGTATATATTAGAAACTTGTATGTACCTCCCTTTTAATTCTTCCTTACTTATCTTTTCATCACTCTTTTCAATTCTTATATAATTTTGAAGATATACTGACCCTTGCTCAAACACCATACTTGTAACATTATCTGTACTATTTACTGTTGAACCTTCCATTGTTACACTAGTATATCCGCCATTATCACTTTCACCTGTACTTTCCATTAATTCTGCTGAAAGAGCCTCTCTATATGCCTTTTTATATTCAGCTATATAAACAGATTTGTATCCCTCAAAAAATCCTTCTTTATATTTTTCAAGTTCCCTATTCAATCTATATTTTTCGATAAGCTGTGCATCTGTCAACATAGCTTTTAAATAATCATTTGAGGCTCCTTCATTAAAATCAGCTTTACCACTAGCTGCCCCATCTTTTGCACCTACAGCAAGTCCATCAGCTTTACCTACTGAATAATCATCAGCTTCTTCGGCCTCTTTCTTTATCTCAGCTTCATCATATAATTCATAATATTTACTATAACCCTCTTCTTGAGTATCCTGATCGAACGCTTCTACATAAACTTTCAGATATTTATACGACTCATCATCATATAACTCGTCTACTTCTATAGATTGCTCATCTGTTTCATCTAATGTCTGAGTTTTCTTCATTTTTTTATCCTCATCATAATATTTTATTTCAATATTATACGATACATCACTTGAATTATCCGAACTCCATGTTATATTTGCTGCTCCTCCTTTAATCAAGTTATCACCACTATCTGGCGTTATTTCAATATCAGTTGGTGCTTCTACAGCAGCAATAACTTCTCTCGAAAATACAAAAGACAAGACTATAAATATAACCAACCATGCAAATGCAATTTTTCTCATGCCAATCCCCCCATAATTCAGTTTCATTTTTAACTATCTCCTTAATTTATATTGTATTCTAATACACTTACCTTCTCTATTTTTCTAGCTTCATTCATTTCCTGTTCTGTATATTCTATTAATATTTTAGGTTGCATATTGCTTTTGGCGAGTTCTCTTGTAACATTTATAAACGTACTTACCAATATGTTTGGTTCTAATTCTTTGTTTACGATAGTCACATGCTTTAATACTGGTGTTGGAGTTATTGCAAGTAGTTTAAATTCATTGGCACCTCTAGTATAATGACTAACAGCACATCCCGAGACTCTCCCTACTCCTTCATCTACTCCATGATCTATTTCTTGTTTATCCCAGCTTATTCCACCAGTATCTATATATTTATAATATGAAAATATTTCACTATCTTTTTCATTCCCCGCTATTAAATATGTTTTTACACCTAAGACAGTATTATATAGTGTAATTACCTTTATTTGATCAGCATAGAATGGTACTGTGTTCATGTTTCCGCAGGTTGACTGATCCATCTTACCATTAATCTTATATGTAAAATCTGTATCTGTCTCCGTTCTAAAAGTATACATATTTACGTTCTGCTTATTATCTTCCACTAAACACATATACACATCAGGCGAAGTCGATATTGCTGAATCCCATATAGCAGATACTGCTATATTTGCTGGTTCATATAATAGGCTAAGTGTATTTCCTTTTTGGTTAAATATAGTTCCAGTATCTGGATATAATGCTAACAGTTTAATAGATGTACCTTGCTCGGTTACTACAAATAATTCTTCCTTATCATCTATACCATCATAAAAATATGCACCTGAAAAATCAAATTTACTACACACAATATCTGCGGTTCCTACATAACTCATATTAAATGCGTTATTGGCGTCTGATTTAAATACATCTATTTTTCCTTCATTATTATTAGATACTGCGATATATATTTTTGTTGTATTATCACTTGGATTGTATATCGCTTGAGCTTTTATTTGGTTGTCTAATGTTATAATATCTTTTGTTGAACTTTCTCCATTTTTAGTTTTATACAAATCTAGTACTGATACTGTTTTATTTAGGGTTATTGTTTTATTTGCATCTTGTAGAGCATCCATTGAATATATGTTAAGATTTTTATTTATTTCATCATATGCTACTATAAAAAATGTTGACGTGCTTACTGTACTATTTGAAACCCCCGTTACAGCAATCTGACCCGAAAAAACTTTATTTATACCATCGCTTATGTATAAATCATTATTTGAGTCATCTTTTGCAACTTGAAATTGTTCACTTACGCTAGGTATCATATCGTAAAATCTATAGTTTGTCTTGCTTGTTTTTGTTCTCTGTTCTAATTTATAATCTACCATCTGCTCATTTTGCACTGTATTATATTCATAATTTATCTGAAGTTCTTTATTCGGTTCATCTGGTATATATACTACATTGGTAAATCCTACTTCCATCCCACTTACTAACTCTTGTTTATTTTTATAATAGCTCGTAAGTTCCTTAAGCATAAGAGTTAAACCATGATTAGTACCCATATCAGACTTTAATTTATACGCTTCATAAAGCATTGATTTTTTATTAAATTTAACTGTCTGAGTAAAGTATATACTAATAGAAGTCATTAGTACAAGTATAACCAATATTAATATTAATATATTACCCTTTTCATCTTGTATTTTCATAGTCACACCCCATATCAAGTGTCAGCAAAATCTTATACTCTACCAACACTCATTACCTAGTATTCATTTCTACTGTATATTCATATATTGTTTTGGATCTACAAACTTACCATCTATCGCATATCCAAATTTCAAGTGCGGCACTTTAAGATCTCCTACTCCTCCTGTATATCCTATCACCTGTCCCTTTTTAATACTCTGTCCTTTAACCACTTTTAAAACGCTTAGGTTTCCATAATAACTTATACTTCCTTCTTTGTGTTCTATCATTACACTATTACCATGTGTACCAAACTTTCCAACAAATATTATTCTTCCTTCGGCTACAGCCTGTACATCAGCTCCTATCGGAGTTTTCAAACTTATAGAGTGAATAGATATAGCAGTATTATCATCTATTACATTTTTCTTTTCATTATAATCCTGTATTAATTCTGCGTCTATTCTTAAAGGATATAATTTTTTCACTACTTCCTGCTGATTATTTGTACTTTGATTCATATCATTATTTGATGGTATGTTTGGAGTATTTGGTGTATTTGGAGTACTTTGAGTGTTCGGTATATTAGGTGTATTTGGAGCGCTTGGAATTTCTGAGGTACCATTATCTATTGGTTTCTGCCCATCAGACATCGTATTTCCAAAAGGATTAGCCCTAATAACAAATATAAGTTCCGAATTTGTAGGCTGATCATTTGTACTTTTTACTACCTCTGTCTTCTTTGCGAGAGTAATAATTTCAGCACTACATAATAGCATATTAGCATCTAGCCTTATATTTATATCCTTTACATACAGAAATTTTTTTGCGTTTATTCTATTTAAAATAGTCATAATGTCAATATAACTTCCCTTACATTCTAATGTAAATGGTATTTGTTCTATTTCTCCCTCTTTTATTCCATCAGACTTTGCATCTAATTTGGTTACCTCTATATTCTGAGTTATACTTATTAAGTATAGATTAGTATTAGCGATAGCCTCTTGTCTATTATCTTGAGGATATTTATCTAGCAGTTCTGCTATTCTTTTTTTCTCACTCTTTGCAATATCTAGATCACGCTGTTTTACTTTTATATTTCCTTCATCTTTTTTTATAGTTTCTTTAATTTTCTTTATACTATCATTTACTTCTTTCTTTTGCGATAGTATATTATCCTCATAATTATTATAATAATTATAAGCAAAATACATAGGTATTAGAGCTATAAGAAGTAATATTATAGTTATCGCTTGATTTATATTATATTTATTTTTCAAATAAAATCCCTTAATATCCATGTATTTCACCCCTCATGTCCATTTATTTTTTACAAGTTATTTTATACCTATTGGAATCTTTCTCTCCTTCTTTTGATATTGTAACATTAGTAAACAAATTCAAGCTTTTCACTTTATCCATAAATGCATCTGAGTATTCCTTAGTTGTAGCTACTAATCCTATTATTACATCACCATTTTCTGTATATATAGATTGTATTCCAATTTGAACAGGAGTTATATTTCCAAGCTTTTTTAAAAAATCTTCATAATCAAAAGAGTAAGCCTTAGTAATTGTTTTATATTCATTTTCAAGTTTCATCTTCGCTTTATATTCTTTATCATTGTCTAGTATAGCTGTGATTTCTTTATATTGTGCTGCAAGACTTTGCTCCCTCGCTTCTAGTTCTTGTAAATCCTTGGTTTTAATTTGATTATCTTCTTGTTGCACCGAATATTTCGTAATAACTTTATACATAAATGTTCCTAGTGCAATGCACATCGCTATATAAATACACATTGCTATATAAGCAATATACAGAGGTTCAGGTTTTTTATATTCTTTTGGTAATAAATTAAATGGCATTCTTACTAGCACCACCTTTTCGATTTATCACTTTTCTTTTTTCATAGTCTTCCTTTATCGCAAGACCAGCACTAACTGCAAATGAACATGTTGAAATTTCATGTTGGATCACATTTTCATTCTTCAATAATTCTTCTATTTCTATCTTTTTTCCAAAAACAAACCAATTATTAATATTTAATTCCCTATAAAAAGTCTTACAGTAGACAATCATTCTCTCTACTTCTGATACTATTGAGTCCGAATCATAAAGTCTCTTATGTAAATACCTTAAACCTATCAATTTACTACCTATGTATATATATATTCCTACCATTTCGTTATCATCTTTAAAGAAATTTATTATTACTACTTCTTTTATCTCTATAGGTATTAATCTTCGTAGTGCTTCATATTCTGTATCTACTGCAATAATCATCATATTTTTAAATGTAGTAATTTTATTTATATATTTTGTACAATTATCTATTTTTATGTTTAAAATAGTAGTTAACATTTTATTATTATATAGTTGTTGTTCACTTACTATATCATACTCAATAATATACTCATGTGTACTTTTTTCCAGAACGCTCTCTATTTGTCCTATTATTAATTCATGCTTTTTATTTTTATCCATAAACTTTTTTGTTATAGGCACTAATTGTTTTAAAGTAAATGTCTCCACAAGATCTGTTGGTAAAGATATTACAACTTTATATTTTCCACCTTTAAGTAGCTTCATTTCTTCAAATATTTTGTTTAAATATATAACATAATCTGAGTCACCTATTACATTCTCTACTTCTATTGTTTTCCCTAGTAATTTTTTCTTATTATAGTAAGCAACTGATACCGAATTTCTCAAAAATTGAACACCTATAACATTCATGCCTCATAACCTCACAATTCTATGAAATCCGTAGTGATTAAACTACAATAACTACTTAAATTATGCATCTGGGTAATTATAATTAAACTCCCACTTGTTATCTAATACTTCAAATACATAATTAAAATCTATTTTAGTCTTATTTGTTTTCCCTGCTAATTCTCCTCTTAATTCTATATAATTATTTCTTGTATCAATACTTGTTTTAAGCTGAAATTTTCCCTCTGAAAGTCCGTTCAGCATTTCTACCCCGTTTCTAGTTAATTTATCTTCTATAAATGAATATGTAATTTCAGTTAAATTAGGTTGAATTAGTTTTAAATCTGCACCACTGTTTAAAATCTCAATTTGTGTTTTATAAACCATATCTTTTTTAAATAAATTTATAACCCTTTGCTTTTCTTGTAATGCTTCTATTTTATCTGAGCTTTGAAAAAAACCTGTTGTCATTGTAATATATATACTAGATACTGAAACCATAATAATACTTATTATTATAATGCTTATTAAAAGCTCTAGTAATGTATACCCACCTTTAAATTTGATTTTAGATTTTATAAAAATCACCTTCCATGTGTTATCTTATAACACTAACTGTTGTAATCCTCTACTGGTATAGTTCCATATAAAATATATTGTTTAGCTTTTCCAGCTATATTCCATGTAACCGTTACCTTAATCAAGTTTTGTTCTGCCTGTACATCTCTTACTGCTGTATATCCTGTAATCGGTATAACAGCCTCACCTGTTAATTCACATTCAATTTCATTTTGAGCCAACTGCATAGCTTTTTCAAAACCTACATTTTCTTCTGTTATAAATACATTATCAGTTATTGAAAATGTGATAGGTATTAATATTATCCCTATTATTATTGTTGATACTAATATTTCTACATACGACATTTTTAATCACAACCTATCTTATATATCTTGTATTATAATTCTCCCATCTTTATATATATCAATCTTCAAATTAAATGAATTTGATATAATATTTATCGTCTTATCCTCTTCTGGTAATCCGTCAATACCATAAATAACTTCTTCCAGCGTACTAATTTGTAATTTACTATCAACTGTTACTATATCTATTATACTTTCATCTTGCCATACTCCAGCTACTTCATTCATTTGAATTAGCTGTATAGTGTTACTTTCAAATCTAATCTTAACTTTCTTAAGTGTACTTTTTGCTGTACTTGCAGCAATATCATTCAATGATTTTATTTGTACAGACACATTAGTCTTACTTACGTCTTTCACCGTCTTATTATATAATGGTACAGATATATATAATAAAATTGACATTACAACCAAAACTAAAATTAATTCTAATATTGTAAAACCCTCTTTATTTTTATTCACTCTAATCACTCTCTTATTAAAAAACATAATATATAGCATTGTCTTAATTTATTAAATATATTTACGCACACATACTATAGATAAGTCCTACGTATGTGTGCTATTATATATTATATACTGTTATGGCATAACTTTCGTTTTTGTAAAATTAGTATTTGCAACTTCATCCGCTCCGCCTGCTAACGTTGCTCCTGATACTGTTGGCCCACCCGCTGATTCTAAAGTTATCGCATTTCCTGCTGTTCCTGGTGTTGATGCTGTTACTGTTATAGTTCCGCCTACATTAAATGCTGCTACTTTAACTAAATTATTTATATCTGCTGCAAGATCGTCGGCACTTGTAAACTTCAACCCTACGTTACTAGCTGCATCATAAGTAAATTGTGTTCCATCAACTGTCACTGACCCTGCTGCTGCATAAGTTACAGTCCCTGTCGCTGGCACTGCTGAAGTATTTAAAACTTCAAAAACTGTTCCATTTGTTATAAATGTTCCTGAACTCAAAATTGTAGTTGTATCTGTTGGTTTTGTATCTCCATTTGTAAGTCCTTGGTCTATAATAGCTCCATCTGGTGTACCATCTTCGTTATCAACGGCAACTAGTTTTACAACTGTTCGTCCGCCAGAAACACCTATACAATATTGAAAGTTCTTATATCCTGTTGTTGTTGCATATGGTGATGCTGGTGCTGAAGCTATATACTTTGATGTTATAAGTACATTACTGTTATCAAGAAACCCATGAAAACCAGCTGTTCCTGCTGCTTGAGTCCCAGCCTCCCATTCATATCTCTGAATTGCATTTTGTATTTCATTTAAGTTTGCTTTCAATGCTTGACGCTTTGCCTCATCGCCTTTATTTAAAAATATAGGTATTGCTATTACTGCTAACGCTGCCATTATTACTAGTACCGCAAGTAGTTCTAGTAATGTAAATCCTTTTTGGTTTAATTTTTTCATAACTTTAATTTCCCCTTTCGTTTTAATTTTTAATTTTAAATTTTTTGTTATCCAATACTTCCATACATAGAATACATTGGTCCCATTACCCCTACTGCAATAATCGCGATAATTCCAGCCATGATTAAAATCGATATTGGCGTTATCATTGCTATCATATTACTAACAGTCCTGTCTACCTCATCATCTAGAAATTCAGCAATATCTTGCAATGGTTTTTGCATGTCACCTGTTGATTCTCCAATAGAAACAATTGTTATAACCAACTTATCAAATAATATTGGTGATAAATTTTTACTTATTGGTTCCCCTTTTATAACACCCCCTTTAACTGTTCTTATATTTTGCCTAAAGGCTTCATTTCCTATCATTTGAATTATTATATCCAAAGCATCTGTTATGTTTACTCCAGCTTCAGTAAGTATAGCAAGAGTTGTAGTAAATTGCACTACTTTGCTTTTTTTTATAACCTCTCCATATAAAGGAATTTTTAAAATCCAATAATCTTTTTGCCTTCTTAATATTGTTGTAAGTATCCATGGTATTAATATGATACTTGCAATAAATATTGTAGCAATCGTTAACTGATTATTTTTAACAAACTCTGATATAAATATAAGTAACTTAGTTGGCCATCCTACCGATTCTTTATCGGGTAATACATTTAGTATAGTAGGTAATACTGCTGTTGTAAGATACCATACAGCACCCATCGCAACTAACAAGGTAAAAGCCGGGTAAACTAGGGCGCCTCCTATTTTATTTAGTGTTTTACTTTGTTTTAGATAAAAAACTGAAAGTTGTAGAAAACTTCTATCAAGCGTACCTGATTCTTCCCCTATTCTTACTATAGCTGAGACTAACGTTGGAAATATTTTTGCTTCTGCAATGCTTTCAGATAATAACAATCCTTTACTTAGATCTGTTTTTACTTTTTTTAACGCTTTTTTAAATATTGATTGCTTTACCTGTTCTTGCATTATGTCTACTGCTTGTATAATAGGTATCCCTGCTTTTAACATTGTACTAAAGTTTTTAAAAACAAAAATCATTTCCTTTTTATTTATCCCTCTTTTATATATGAGTAAACTGTTCCTCTCTTTAACCTCTTTTATACTTTTTACTATCAATTTTCTTTGTAATAACATATTTCTCACATCTATATAGTTTTCTGCATCTAGTGTCCCATTTACATTATTTCCTTCAAAGTTTTGTGCCCTATAACTAAATAACATAATATACCAACTCCTAATACATCATTTTTTCTATAAGCTCGGTAAGTGTTATGGTTCCGTCTTTTACCTTTGCTATCGCATCCTGTAGTATAGGCACAACTTTTTTACTTCCTCTTATTTCTTCTATCATATTATGTGACACCATATAAGCGATTTCATCGTCAGGTATAAATATTTCATATACTCCAATTCTTCCAACTGCTCCAATATTAGAACAATAAGGACAACCTTTGCCTTTGTAAATTACTTTTGTATCTTCAAACTCTTTCGGAAACATCTTCTTGGCTAGTTTTAACCCTTCTTCATCAGGCTGTGCACACTTTGGACATATTTTTCTAACTAATCTTTGTGAAATTATTATTTTGAGTGCATCTGCTAAAAGATATGGCTCCACACCCATATTTATCATCCTAGATATAACACCTATTGAGTCATTTGTATGTATTGTTGATAAAAACAAGTGTCCAGTTAATGATGAATTTATCGCAGTTTTTGCAGTTTCAAGGTCACGTATTTCCCCTAACATTATAACATCTGGGTCCTGTCTAAGCAAACTTCTAAGTGCATCTGCAAATCCTATTTTTTTGTTGACCTGTACTTGATTTATACCAGATAAAGGTAATTCTACTGGATCTTCTATTGTCGATATGTTTAGGTTAGGTTTATTTAATCTTGTTAGCATAGAATATAATGTAGTCGTTTTTCCTGAACCAGTAGGCCCTGTAACAAGTATAATTCCTTGTTTCTTTTTTAGTTCGCCACCAATTATATCTAAATGCTCATCTGAAAACCCCAAATATGCTAAATCAAATAATGATGTACTTTTATCTATTATACGTAATACCACTTTTTCACCTGCAAGAGTCGGCAATGTACTGACCCGAATATCAACCTTACCATTATGATGCTTTATTGTTATTTGTCCATCCTGTGGTTCTAATTTTTTAGAGATATCAAGTTTAGCCATAATCTTTATACGAGATACCATTTGTTTATGCCAAAGCCTTGAAACGGTAGTGTTTTCAGTTAATTCACCGTCAATCCTAAACCTTATTCTTGTATTTTCGCTACTCTGTGGTTCTATATGTATATCGGACGCTTTCTGACTTATTGCTCTGTGCATAATCTCATCTATAAATTCTACAAGCGGTCCTTCAGCCAACTCAATATTGTCATCATGTTCGTCTTCCTTATTTGTTTCTGTTTTTATTTCTTCTTGTAACTCAGACATATGTACCACAAATACTTTATCTAGAGTTCTAATTATTTCGTCTTGTGTCCCAAGTAAAGGTTCAACCTTGAGTGCTCCAAATAACTTTTCCAAATAATCTAACACTTGATAGTTTAAAGGGTCATGCGTAACAACTTTCAATACTTGATCCTCTAAACTATAGGGTACTATTCTATTACTTCGCATAAATTTTTCATCTACATTTTGTATTAGATTCCAATCTGGCTCTTCTTCTAATATATCAATTCTCTTATACCCCTGCTCTTGCATTGCATCAAGCATTTGTTCAGAAGTAATAATCCCCATAGAAAGCAAAACCTGTCCAAGCCTTTCATCTGATTGCTTTTGTTTATCTAAAGCAATCTTTAGTTTTTCTTCATTTATATAACCTTTCTCTATTAAAATCTGACCTAATAACTTCTTCATAATTTAAATTTAGGCCCCCCATTGATACAATATAAAAATCTAAACAAAAGTTTATATTTATATTTATTACTACATAATTAACCTTGTATCTATATTATACTATTTATAATGATATTTTGTCAATTTTTTTTTATTTGTAAAATTTGGTATATTGCTATTTTTTTAATTCTTTGCAATATTATCCTCTTTACAAATCCACTGTTTATGGTGTATAATAAAGATGTATATATTTATATTACAAAACCTTATCATTTATTAAATTTAAATTACAACTTCTTTTTTGCTTGACTTTAAATTGATTTTATATTATATTTAATTTGTTATCTAGTAAATGTTGTTATAAATGTAAATTTATGATATTTTTGTATGTGATGTTTATTTTTTAGTTTCACATGTCGATATATTAGAGTAGAATTATTAAACCACTTAGAATGGATGTGATTTATATGAAAATAGAAAAAATTAGTGATAGCCAGATCAAATTTATCTTGTCTAAAGCAGACTTAAAATCAAGAAATATTGAACTTTCAGATTTAGCATATGGCTCTGAAAAAACCCAACAATTATTTAATGATATTATTCAAACTGCTTTTAACAATTATAACTTCAATACTTCTAATATGCCAACCATGATTGAGGCAATACCCGTTTCCAAAACTAGCATAATGATTATAGTTACAAAAATCAAGGATCCTCTGGAAATAGAAGATAAAATTAGTTCTATTTATCGTGATGCCGAAACACCCCTTATAAAGTCAACTTCTACACTATTTAAAAGTATTAATAGCGTATTATCTATATATGCCTTTAAAACCCTTGATGATATAATTGATATGGCAAATAAGATTTCCGCTAAGGTTTCAGATACTTCAAGTGCTTTATATAAATATAACTCAGAATATTATTTAGTGTTTTACGTAAATTCAAACAATAATATAATTCATAGCTTAGATTATATTATATCAGAATATACCGATAAATGCATTACTAATAACAACCTATTTATATCTTATTTAAATGAACATGGGGAACTTATAATCTCTGATATGGCAATACAGAAGCTTGCAACTATACCTGTATAATATAAAAAAATCTATCTTAAGATAGATTTTTTTATATTATACCTTTCTTTTTAAAAAGCTCCTCTGACTCGTCAACCTTTGGGCAGGTGTTATATAGTTTCATCGTCAAAATATAGATAAACTTTGTAATCATCTGTCGGTATGACCTGCAAAATCTCTGGAAAATAATCCATAAATTTCCCCTCCTTATCTTATTTCTCCATACTCCACATATTCAAGTGTCAATCCTTGTGGTGGAGCTGTTGGCCCTGCTAACTTTCTGTCCTTACTATATATTATATTTTTTATTTCGTCTTTGTCAATCTTTTTTTCTCCAACTTTTATAAGAGTTCCTACAATAATTCTTACCATGTTATGCAAAAATCCATTGCCTTTTACATATATACTTATTATATTATTCTCGTTTTTTATTTTCATATCAAATATTGTTCTTACAGTGGTCTTAGTAACTGTTTTTGATGAGCAGAATGCTTTAAAATCATATGTGCCTATAAATTGCTTCACAGCATAATTCATAGCTTCTAAATCTAGCTGCTTATAATAAAAACATGTATAATTCTTTAGCTTTGGCACCCTTGTATCTGAATATAAAATATTGTATTTATATATCTTATACTTAACATCCTTTATCGGGTGGAATTTTATAGGTACATACCGTGCATCACGCACAACTATATCAAGCGGTAGCATTTGATTAAATACAATAGGTATTTTATCTATTGTAATATTCGTTTCAACTTGAATAGTTACAACTTGATACTCTGCATGCACTCCCGAATCTGTCCTACTAGAACCAAGTACCTCTATTTTTTTCTTAAATATTTTAAGGCAAGCTCTCTCTATTACTTCTTGAATAGTTATTCCGTTTTTTTGCTTCTGCCAGCCACAGTAATTTGTCCCGTCATATGATATTACAAACATTATATTTTGAAGCATGCAATCCCCCACCTTTACATACGACAAAATTCCGGTTACTCAGTTACCCTAAGTCCGGAATCATTATCTATACTAATTCTATTACAACCATCTCTGCTGCATCGCCTCTTCTTGGCCCGATTTTTGTTATACGAGTATATCCACCTTTTCTTTCTGTATATTTTGGTGCTATTTCTTCGAATAATCTATTCATCATATTTACGTTCTTTGTTGTACTCCTTTTTTTATCTAAATTTCCAACTTCTTTTACAGGCATTATATAACTCATTATCTGTCTTCTTGCATTTAATCTAGAAGGCATATCTTTCTTTATTATTTTCTCCACTTCATCATAAATAGTTACTCTTTTACCATTTACAACCTCTTTTACTCTTTGACCCTCTTTATCTTTTTTAGGTACTTTTGTAATTACTTTTACTTCTTCAAAATTGTCTTTTTCCTTTATAGCTAATGTAATCAATCCTTCTGCTATTTTTCTTAATTCTTTAGCTTTAGCATCTGTTGTTGTTATTTTGCCATGATATAGTAAATTAGTTACTTGGTTTCTAAGTAATGCACGTCTTGACGCCGTATCTCTACCAAGCTTTCTATTTTCTGCCATTTGTGTACCTCCTTTCGAACACCGTATACATTATAATATTTATTCCTCATCTTTTCTTAGGTTTAAACCTAAATCTTTTAATTTTATCATTACTTCATCTATAGACTTCTTACCTAAATTCCTTACCTTTATAAGTTCTGTTTCTGTTTTTTGAGTCAATTCACCAACTGTGTTTATCCCTGCTCGTTTTAAACAATTGTATGATCTAACTGAGAAATCAAGCTCTTCAATAGTTGTATCAAGAATTTTCTGTGTCTCATCCTCTTCTTTCTTAACCATTATTTCTACTTTTTTAGCATTTTCTGATAAATCTATAAATAGATTTAAATGCTCGTTCATTATCTTTGCAGCTAAGCTTATAGCCTCGTCTGGCTGTATTGTACCATTAGTCCAAACCTCCATAACAAGCTTATCATAGTCTATCACTTGCTCCACACGAGTATTTAAAACCATAAAGTTCACTTTTGTTATAGGTGTGTATATTGAATCTATAGCAATAACACCTATTGGGTCATCTTCATTTTTATTCTTTTCTGCACCTCTATACCCTCTACCTCTAGTTATATTGATTTCCATATATAACTTAGCATTTACATCTCCTAATGTAGCTATATGTAAATCTTTATTTACTATCTCTATATCTGAGTCTGCCTGAATATCAGCAGCAGTTACTTTTCTTTCACCTGCTACATCAATATATAGTGTTTTTTCTGTTACATCCTCACTAGTACATTTCATAGCTAAGCTTTTAATGTTTAATATAATTTCTACAACATCTTCTTTTACTCCAGGAATTGTACTAAATTCATGCTGAACTCCATTTATCCTTATAGAACTTGCAGCCACTCCTGGCAAAGATGACAAAAGAATTCTTCTTAAACTATTTCCAAGTGTTGTTGCATAACCCCTTTCTAGAGGCTCTATAACAAATTTCCCGTATTTCCTATCTAGAGATATATCAACTATTTCTATTTGAGGCTTTTGAAATTGAAACATTACATTATTCCCCCCAGCATTTACAGTGCAAAGTTTAGAATGCACAGATTTTATTATTTAGAGTACAACTCAATAATTAACGTTTCTTCAATAGGCACATTTATTTGTGCTCTAGAAGGAACATGATTTACTTTTCCTTTTAAACTTTTTGCATCTCTTTCTAACCATTCAGGAATTACTACTCCTTCTGAAGCTTCTTTAGCTATCTTAAATCTAGTCATATCTTTAGAATCTTCTTTTATTTCAATAACGTCTCCTTCTTTTAGCCTACATGAAGGTATATTCACTTTTTGTCCATTTACTGTTACATGGTTATGTCTTACTATTTGTCTAGATTCTGTTCTTGAACTTGCAAAACCTAATCTATAGATTATATTATCTAATCTTAGCTCAAGTAATCTTAATAAGTTTTCCCCTGTTATTCCTTTTTCTTTATCAGCTTTTTCAAAATAATTCCTGAATTGTGCTTCTAGCACTCCGTAATATCTCTTAGCTTTTTGTTTTTCTCTAAGCTGTACTCCATATTCCGATAATTTCTTTCTTTTTTGACCGTGTTGTCCTGGAGCATATGGTCTTTTGTCTATAGCACATTTTCCAGTATAACATCTTTCGCCTTTCAAGAAAAGCTTTAGCCCTTCTCTACGACATAATTTACATTTAGCACCTATATATCTTGCCATCTTTCTTCTTCCTCCTTCTAATTTCGAAGTTTACAAAGTAAACCTTGATTTTTAAACTCTTCTTCTTTTTGGTGGTCTGCAACCATTGTGTGGTATAGAAGATACATCTTTGATTGCAGTAACTTCAAGACCAACTACCTGTAATGCACGAATTGCCGCTTCTCTTCCTGTTCCTGGACCTCTTACATATACTTCTACTCTTTTTAACCCTAATTCCATAGCATTTTTTGCAGCTTGTTCTGCTGTCAATTGTGCAGCATATGGAGTAGATTTTCTTGAACCTTTAAACCCCATTTGACCAGCACTAGACCATGCTACAGCATTTCCCGCTTCATCAGTTAAAGTAACAATTGTATTATTGAACGTAGACTGTATATGTGCACTTCCATTTTCAAGTTGTTTTTTAGCACGACGTTTACGTATACTCGCTGCCCCTGGTTTTTTTATTTGTTTTTGCGCCATTTAGCACCTTGCCTCCTTATACTATTTTTTCTTGTTTGCAATAGTTTTTCTAGGACCTTTTCTTGTTCTAGAATTATTTTTTGTTCTTTGTCCTCTTACAGGTAATCCTTTTCTATGGCGGATTCCTCTATAACAACCGATTTCCATAAGTCTCTTAATATCAAGAGCTATATCTCTTCTAAGATCTCCTTCGATAACTTGAGTTGCTTCTATTACCTTACGTATTTTAGAAACTTCGTCATCTGTTAAATCTCTTACTCTTGTGTCTGGGCTAACTCCTGACTCTTTTAAAATCCTATTTGAACTTACACGACCGATACCAAAGATATATGTTAACCCTATCTCAATACGTTTTTCCCTTGGTAAGTCTATACCTGCTATACGTGCCAATCTGCGCACCTCCTATTAATACAATTTTTATTTCCGTTTCAAATAAAGTCTAACAAGAATTCATTATACCGTAAAATACAATTTTTGTCAACTACTTTTCTTATTCTTAGAAAATTTTTGTTAACATTAACCTTGCTTTTGTTTATGTTTTGGGTTTACGCATATTATTCTTATTTGACCATTTCTTTTTATTACTTTACATTTTTCGCATATAGGCTTTACTGATGACCTAACCTTCATAGCTAACCCTCCTTCTATTTCTCTCGCCATATTATTCTAGCTTTAGATAAATCATATGGTGACATTTCTACAGTTACTTTATCGCCAGGTAAAATTTTTATAAAATTCATTCGTAATTTACCTGATATGTGTGCTAAGACTTGGTGCCCATTCTCAAGTTCAACTCTAAACATTGTATTAGGCAACTTTTCAATAACAATTCCTTCAACCTCGATAATATCATTCTTAGCCAAGGCAATACCCCCTTGTGTACTTCTCTATTGCTTTTCGTATATCCGAATTATTTATTTTTTCGGAATTTTCAAGCTTTTCTTTTAATATTTTATCTATATAGTTTACTATTTGCACATGTTTTTTCTTTTTAACTTTTGGTTGTTCTATTTTTCTAGTCTTTCCATCCGCTATATACACATAGTCACTATTTATGTGGAGTATTATTAGAATCCTACCTTTGTCTCTTCCAGCTTTTGAAATCACTAGTTGCCCCTCACTATAATCAAACATAAAACTACCCCTTTATAAATTATCGCTGCATTAATGTAACAACCTCAGGTTCACCATTAGATTTTATAACTATTGTATTCTCATAATGAGCTGCATATTTACGATCTGCCATAACTATAGTCCATCCATCAGACATTACTCTTACATTTGGTCTACCTATGGCTATCATAGGTTCTATAGCTAAAACCATTCCTGCCTTTAATCTTGCACCTTTATTCCCTGTAAAGAAATTGGGAATTTCAGGTTCTTCATGCATTCTTCGTCCCACACCATGTCCTGCAAACTCTTTTATAATACTAAATCCATTTTGTTCTACATATTGCTGTATGTTTTTTGAAATATCCCCCACATATAAACCCTCTCTCGCATACTTTATGCCTTCAAAAAAACTTTTTTCAACCACTTCTAGTAATTTCTTATTTTTTTCATTAGTACTCCCTACTATAAAACTCCTAGCAGCATCTGCGAGATAACCTTTATACGAAACAACAATATCTATACTTATTATGTCACCATTGTTCAATTTCTTATTTCCTGGTATTCCATGTATCAATTCCTCATTTATTGAGGCACATATATTTGCTGGATAGCCTCTATAGCCTTTGCAAGGGGTAATTCCATTATTTTCTCTAACAAATTCTTCAGTTATCCTATCTAATTCTTTTGTTCTTACCCCTTCTAAAATATTGTTTTTTAACATTTCAAATGTTTTATATAATATTTCTCCAGCTTTTCTTATATAATTAATTTGACCTTCATTATATATTCTAATACTCATCAAATATTCGCTCCTAAATGTTTCAATAGTCTTTCAGTTATATTTTCTTTTACATCATTTGAATCAATATTAATTAAGATTCCCCTCTGTTGATAAAATCCTATTAATGGCTTTGTTTGCTGATTATATTCTTCTATTCTACTGTTGAAGATTTCTTCTGTATCATCTTTTCTTTTAGTAATTATACCTTCACAAATATCACAATATCCATCTAACTGTGGTTTATGATATACATTATGGTATGTTGCGCCACAATTTTTACAAACAATCCTACCTTTTATTCTATCTAATAAAATTTTATAATTTGATTCTATGTTAAACACAACCGTTATTCTTCTGCCAACATCTGTAAGTAACCTTTCAAATCCATCAGCTTGACTAATAGTTCTTGGAAACCCATCAAGTATAAATCCATTTTTGCAATCATCATCATGTATTCTTTGATTAATAATCTCAAACATAGTTTTATCTGATACAAGCAATCCCTGCTTCATTATAGAACCTACTTCTTTTCCTATATCTGTTTCTTCCTTTATGTGTTTTCTTAATATGTCACCTACAGCTATATGAGGTATCCTTAGTTTTTCAGATAGTGCCAAGGACTGTGTACCTTTTCCTACTCCTGGTGCTCCCATGAGTATAATTATCATTACCTTCTCCCCTTTCTAGATGTCTAAATCCGACTTCTAGTTATGATAAGAATCCTTTATAATGTCTAACTACCATATTTGCTTCTAATTGTTTAAGCACATCGAGTGCAACACCTACTGCAATTAGTATTGAGGTACCTGTAAAACCAAGGCTTGTCATATTTATCATATTTCCAAACACTATAGGTAGTAGTGCTATTACTGCTAAGAAAGCCGCTCCTACTAATGTTATATAGTTTAATATCCTTGTTATAAAGTCTACAGTCGGTTGACCTGGTCTTATCCCTGATATTACTCCACCACTTTTCTTTAAATTATCAGCAAACTCCACAGGATTAAATTGTATAGTTGTATAGAAATAAGCAAAAAACAAAATCAATACCGCATAAATTATCATCCCTATAGGTTTATGTGTAGCTATTGCTGTTATAAATCCACTTATAGTAGTAGGTAAATTAGCACCTGAAACTTGAATGAATTGCTGTATTGCTGTAGGAAATTGGAGTATGCTTGATGCAAATATTATAGGCATAACACCTGATAAATTAACCTTGATAGGTATATTATTTGCTCCTCCACCATAAGTTCTTCTACCCGTAACTCTTTTTGCATATTCAACTGGAACTCGTCTTTCTGCATCCTGTACAAATACTACAAAGGCTATTATCGCTACAAATACTGCTATTATGGCTACAAATATAACTAAGCTACCTACAGCAGTCCATATTTGTCCCATAGTCATCGGTAATCTTGCTATTATATTGATAAAGATTATTAATGATATTCCATTTCCTATACCTTTTTCGGTTATTTGATCTCCTATCCATATTAGTATTGCAGTTCCTGCTACCATGGTAAGTATTGCAACCGTATATGATATAATCGTTGGATCCTTAAGTATCCCTTGACCTCTTAGTGCAAATGTTATCCCTGCTGCTTGAACTGCTGATAATATAATAGCTAAATATCTTGTAATCTTACTAATTTGTTTCCTACCTTCTTCTTCTTTGTTAAGTTTTTCAAGTGCTGGTATAGCAACTGTAAGTAGCTGCATTATGATAGAGGCATTAATATAGGGAAGTACTCCCATTGCAAAGAGTGACATTTCCTTGAGTGAACCTCCTGATAATGTATCTATCATTCCTAGCCCTTCTGAAAACTTATTGAAAAGATTTTCAAGTACTGTAGTATCAACACCTGGTACTGGAATACTTGCACCTATTCTGATTATAACTATCATAAGTAGGGTAAATAATATTTTTCTTCTCAAGTTTGGTATTTTAAACGCATTCGCAAAAGTTTGAAGCACTTTATATCACCTCTGTTTTTCCACCCGCATTTTCTATTTTTTCTTTAGCAGTTGCGCTAAAATAGTTAGATTTCACGGTTAGTTTTTTTGTTAAATCTCCATTTCCTAATATTTTAACACCATCTGATACCTTAGAAATTACTCTTGTTGCTAGTAGCATCTCTATGTCAACAACTGTACCGTCTTCAAATATTTCTAATCTATCTACATTTATAGCAACTATGTCTTTAGAGTTTCTACATTTAAATCCTCTTTTTGGTAATCTTCTATATAAAGGCATTTGTCCACCTTCAAATCCTGGTCTTATCTTTCCACCAGAACGTGCTTTTTGACCTTTATGTCCTTTACCAGCTGTTTTACCAAGACCTGAAGCATTTCCTCTTCCTTTTATCTTTTTAACAAATTTTGACCCTATCACTGGTTTAAGTTGATGTAATTCCATACTCTACCTCCATTCTATATTCATCTTATACTTCTTGTACTTCTACTTCTTCTACCTTAACTAAATGCTTCACTTGATTTACCATGCCTCTTATTGCGGCATTATCTTGATGCTCTACTGTAGAATTCAGCTTTCCTAATCCTAGCGCTTTTACTGTAAGTCTATGCTTTGGTTTAGTCGCTATTGTTGATTTTACTAATGTGATTTTTAATTTACTAGCCATGTTCAAATCCTCCTATCCTAATATCTCTGATAACTTCTTGCCTCTTGAGCGTGCTACATCCTCTGGCTTCTTTAATGTTTTTAATGCTTCTATAGTCGCACTAACAACATTACTTTTATTGTTTGATCCTAGTGACTTTGCTCTTATATTCTTTAATCCCGCAAGTTCTAGAACCGCACGTGCTGCTCCACCTGCTATAACTCCGGTTCCTTCAGGTGCTGGTTTAATTAACACTTCAGAGCTTACAGCTCTTCCTAAATTTTCATGATATATACTATTGTGTTCATTTCTTGGAACAAATATCATGTGTTTTTTTGCATCTTCTATTGCTTTTTTGATTGCATCCGGTATTTCAACTGCCTTACCTGAACCTGCTCCAACGTATCCATTTCCGTCGCCAACTACTACAACTACCGCAAATCTAAAGTTACGACCACCTTTTACAACCTTAGTAACACGTTTAACTGATACAACTTTTTCTTTTAATTCCATTTTACTTGTATCTACTAATGCCATTTTCAATCCTCCTTTATTTAGAATTCAAGTCCATTTTCTCTAGCTGTATCTGCTATCATTTTCACTTTTCCATGATATATGTAACCACTTCTATCAAATACAACTGCCTTTATGCCTTTTTCTACAGCTCTCTTTGCTACCACTTCACCAATTAATTTAGCTGCATCCATATTAGATGTAGATTTTAGTTTTACTGCTAATTCTTTTTCTAGAGTCGAAGCAGACGCCATTGTATGACCTGTTTCGTCATTTATCACTTGTGCTGATATATACTTTAAGCTTTTAAATACGCATAACCTTGGTCTTTCTACTGTACCATGCACTTTATTTCTTATTCTGAAATGCTTATCTGCCCTTGCCTCAGAACGTGATGACTTCTTAATCATTCTCTATACCTCCTATGCATTATTTTTTACCTGATTTACCTTCTTTACGTCTTATTACTTCGTTTGCA
>Ga0154526_1058_pt1 | contig 22316 bp, 15 predicted proteins | sample RifGroE2_FD_105669 | JGI IMG/M metagenome (GOLD analysis project Ga0154526, IMG submission 105669) | Clostridiales bacterium GWE2_32_10
TGAAAACATAAATTTATACCTCCAATTTAGATGTCAAATGTATAGAAAAAATCTACATTTAGACATTTTTCTATTATATACCATAAAAATTCATTTGTATACAAATCCTAAACAAACGGTATTTTTTCGTAAATGATTAGCAGGGAAAAATATTTTGGGAACAGTTCATGGTATCAAGTGTACATTTGGTTTGGTATTGGTATTATTCTGCCATTTTTCTACAAAAAACTATTGATATTTATATATAGTAGAGCTAATAAATAAAAAAGGTATTTGTGATTCTAAATTCTACAAATCCTTTTTTATATTACAATAATATTTCAAAAGTTGATATTATGTTTAAAAAAAATTTATATTATGATATAATTCAAGTATGTATATTATTATATAAATTATAAACAGGGGTTGATAATGGATGCAGGGATTTTTTATGGTAACAACAAAGGTTGTATTGATATTACTTATGATGATATGGTTTAATAATATAAATACTTTTGCGATGACATTGGAGTATGATGGTAAGAAGTATGAGTATAGAGCAAAGTCGATAAAACTTCAAATAGATGGTAAATCTATTGAGACAGAAATGCCACCAATAATACTTGAGGGTCGAACATTAGTACCTGCAAGAGATGTATTCGAAAAGCTAGAGGCGAAGGTTGATTGGAATGAAAAATCTAGACAGGTCTATGTTACTTATAAAGACAAAGTTATAATACTCACGATAAATAATAAAACTGCATACATAAATCAGGTGGCAGAAGAGCTTGACGTCCCAGCTAAATTAATAAACGGAAAAACTATGATACCTGCAGCATTCGTAGCAAGGGGATTAGGATTTAAAGTAGATTGGGATGAAGCGACTCGTGTTGTGGCTATAACTGAAGGTGGTAATAATGCTACGGAACCTGTTATAAAGGTGCCAGCGGCGGATACTTATGATATAACGAAAGCTTCTTTAAAATGGGAAAGTTCTGAGGAAGTAAAAGCGTATAAAATTTCAAAGATTAAGTCTAGAGAATATGAGGATGTAAATATAGAGGATTTAGAAATTGATGATAGTAATCAAAGTGTAATTATATCAGCAAGTGACAAAATAAGTGATGTGACATATAGTTATGCCGATAATAAATTAACCTTGAACATAGAAAAATCAATCATGGAATTTGACTCTAATAAATATACTATAAAAGAAAACGCTTTTGTAAGCGGTGTAACTTCCACGCAAGTAAGTAAAGATCCAAATAAATCGAAAATAGTATTAAGCTTAAAGAAAGCTTTTAATTATGATATTGCTTTGAGTAGTGATAGAAAAAGTATAGTAATTGAATTTCTTAAAAATGAAATATATAAAATGGATATATCAGAAAAAAATGAAAAAGAAACATTACTTATCTATGGAAATCTTAAAACAACTGTAAGTGCATTTAGATTAACAAATCCAGACAGGATAGTTTTTGATGTACCTTATAGTAGCTCAAAGCTTAAATATATGCAAGCAAATATAAAAAGTAGGTATATAAAGGCAGTTAGAACTAGTCAATTTTCAGATGATGTAACTAGATTTGTTGTAGAGACAGTAGGTCAACCAGAGTATGATATTATATCTAACGATGATTTTGCCAAAATTACGATAACAGCACCAGAATATAAAAATATAACTTATGATAATGAAAAGGATGAAATTACTAAAATAGTTCTAAATAAACCACAAGATAAGAGTATAGATATATCTAAAATAAAAATTAACGATAATTACTTACAAAAAAATTTACAAATAGTATTTTCAGGAGATTTTACAAGTGAGTTTGGAAATGGTGAAATAAAAATAAATGATGCTAGAGTAGAAGATGTGAAGGTTTCAAAAAATGCCGGAAATACTATGATAAATATATATTCTAATACAATTTTGACATGTAATATTAGTGAAGATGAAAAGAATATTTATATAGAATTATTGAAACCTAGACAAAAATATAATAAAATAGTATTATTAGATGCAGGACATGGTGGGACTGATCCTGGAGCACAAGTATCAGGTGTACAGGAGAAGAGTATAAACTTGAATATTACAACTAAACTAAAAAAATTACTTGATGAGGATGGCAGTATAAGAGTTTATATAACAAGAGATAAGGATGTTTATCCAACTCTTCAAGATAGAGTGAAGCTAGCTGAAGATGTCCAGGCAGATATTTTTGTATGTGTTCATAATAATGCAGCGTTTAGTGAAGGTGCAGTAGGGACTGAAACACTATATTTCCCATCAAGTACTAAAAATGCTTCTGGGCTAGACGGAAAAACTTTGGCTGAAATAATTCAAAATACGGTATCAAAGGAAATAGGTTCAAAAAACAGGGGAATATTGCAAAGACCAGATTTATATGTACTAAAAACTACAACAATGCCAGCAGCACTTGTTGAGGTAGGGTACATGACAAACCCAGCAGAACTTGTGAAATTACAAGATGACGTATATATAACTGATGTAGCAAATGGTATATATAAAGGAATAAAGCAAGTAATGAAGGAGTATGAGCCAAAAAGAAATTAGAATAAGACGGAGGTGTGATATGGAAAATTTTAATGAACTATTGCTACAGATAAGAGGAATAATTATAGAAATGCCGAGGATAACCCCGATAGATGTAATAGATATTACGGTTGTATCGTTTTTGATATATAAAGTTATGATTTGGATAAAGACAACTAGGGCGTGGACATTATTTAAGGGAATATTGATTATATTTTCGATGGCTATAGTGTCATATTTTCTACAACTCAATACTGTATGGTGGATATTTACAAATACCATATCAGTGGGTATTATGGCCATTATAGTTGTTTTTCAGCCAGAGTTAAGGAGAGCACTTGAGAAACTAGGTACTAGCTATTCTGTTGTAAATATGTTTTCAGTAGAAAATGAAGAGTCTCAGCATAACGCTTTAACTATTGAAGTTGTCGATGAGATAGTTGATGCAGCAAAACAAATGTCACAAAAAAAGACAGGCGCATTGATTGTATTAGAAGAGAAGGTTAAGCTAGGTGAGTATGAAGAAACTGGTATACCAATAGATTCAAAAGTAAAAAGTGAACTACTAATAAATATATTTGAAAAGAATACACCTTTGCATGATGGAGCTGTAATTATAAAGAATAACAGAATTTCATCTGCAACGTGTTACCTTCCACTATCAACAGATGATAATATAAGCAAAAAACTAGGAACAAGACACAGGGCGGCGATAGGGATTACTGAGGTATCTGATTGTGTAGTTATTATAATATCTGAGGAAACAGGCGCTATTTCTTTGGTAAAAGATAATGAGATGACTTATGATATAAAAAGAGAAAACTTAAGGAACCAGTTAATAAATGAGCTTAAGAAGGTATCATTTAATCCGTTTAGAAAATTTGGATTATGGAGGGGGAAGAAAAAGAATGAAAAAAAGGTTGACTAATAATTTAGGGCTGAAAATCTTTTCTGTTTTTTTTGCTACTGTCCTATGGTTTATAGTAATAAATATACAAAACCCGATAGAGACAATGACTTTAAATAATATGCCCATAAAATTTCTAAATACGGATATTATAGATGAAAACAACTTGATTATAACTAATAAAGATGTTACAAGTGTTAACTTGAGATTTCGAGGAAACAGATTGGCATTAGAGAAATTAAATAAAGATATATCAACTGTAAAAATTTGGGTGGATATGAAATATTATACAAAGGTTGGAGGAAATAATCCTAATAATATGCCTATTACGATAGAGATACCAACTTATTTAAAAGAGTATGTTAGAGTAGAGGAAAATCCTAAATATGTCCAAGTTACACTTGAAGAAAATAAAGAGATTAAGAAAAATATAGAAATAGATTTTAAAAATAATGTGAAAGATGGTTATGAAATATTAACGGATAAGATAAAGATTATCCCATCTGAGATTATAGTAGATGGTTCAGCTACTAATGTAAATCAGATTGATAAAGTAAAGGTGAAAATAGATATTGGAAATTTAACTAAGGATTTCAAGTCAAATGTACCTATAAAATTTTATAATGTAAATGGAAATGAAATTACAGGGTTGCGTGCAAATGCTAATGTAACAAATGTTCAAATACCAGTAAATAAGATTAAAACAATTAATTTTAAAGTAGAAACAATTAATAGCTTAAAAGCTCCTCTTCAGTTAACGGATATTTCTATAACACCGTCACAAATTACAATATCAGGAGACGAAGATGTTATTAATAGGCTTGACGATGTAGTTACTATACCTATAGACTTGAGTACTATAACTGAAAGTAAAGCCATAAAACATGAGGTTGTTTTACCAGAAAGAGTTATAAACAAACAAGAAATAGATTTTCTTACGATAAATATTAATGTAAGATAGTATAAAAAATTTCCCCCTCTCATCTCTAACAATATGAGAGGGTAATACAGTATTTTGTTTTTCTAACTAAAATGGTGAGGTGATAATTATATGTGTGGTATTGTAGGATATGTAGGAAAAAAGCAAGCTGATAGTATATTAATAGAAGGTTTGAAAAAACTGGAGTACAGGGGATATGATTCTTCAGGTATTGCAATACATAATTTGAGTGGTATAAAAATAATAAAAACAAATGGGAGGATAAAAAACTTAGAACAAAGGATTTCAGAAAAGCGGATTGAAGGTTGTTTGGGGATAGCTCATACTAGATGGGCGACTCATGGTAAGCCATCAGATGAGAATTCGCATCCGCATTCAAACAAGAGTTCTACTATTGCAGTAGTGCATAATGGTATAATAGAAAATTATATGGAACTAAAAGAAAAATTAAAAGAACAGGGGTATGAATTTATTTCTGAGACAGATACTGAGGTGGTGGCTCATTTATTAGACTTGCACTATAAAGGTAATATTGTTGATGCGCTTATAGGTACTATAAAAGAATTAAAAGGTTCGTATGCATTAGGTGTTTTATGTAAAGATGAACCAGATAAGCTTATTAGTGTAAGAAAAGACAGTCCTCTTATAATCGGAATTGGAAAAGAGGGAAATTTTATAGCATCTGATATACCAGCTGTTTTAGAACATACAAAAGATTTGTATCTCCTAAGTGATAATGAGATAGCTATTATTACTGAGCAAAATATTGAGATAATTGATATTAATAAAAATAAAGTTGATAAGGAAATATTTAAAGTTACGTGGGATTTGGTATCAGCTGAAAAAGCTGGATACGAGCATTTTATGTTAAAAGAAATAGAGGAACAACCAAAGGTTGTAAAAGATACTCTATATCAAAGATTAAAGCCTGATAGCAATAAAATAAATCTAGATGAAATTAATTTAGATAAAGAAGTTTTAGATAAAATTAATAAAATATATATGGTTGCTTGTGGTACTGCGTATAATGTAGTTGTTGTAGGTAAGTATTTGATAGAAAGGCTAGCGCGTATTCCTGTAGTTGCCGAGGTAGCATCGGAGTTTAGATATAGAGATCCTATTATAGATAGTGATACCCTAGTTATTGTAATATCTCAATCGGGAGAAACAGCAGATACATTAGCGGCACTTAGACTTGCTAAGGAACATGGTGCAAGGACTATAGGTATAGTGAATGTAGTAGGTAGCACTATTGCAAGGGAATGTGATGATATATTTTATACACTTGCAGGACCGGAAATAGCTGTGGCATCAACTAAGGCTTATTCTGCACAACTTATAGCGATGTATCTGGTATCTTGTTATATCGCTATGCAAAAAGGATATATTTCGGATGAAGAATTTACTATGTTTAGGAACTCATTACTCAACATAAGTGATAATATAAAGCAGATACTAAAAGATGAGAATAAAATTAAAGAAATATCAAATAAATACAAAGAATGTTCCAATGTATTTTACATAGGAAGAGGACTTGATTATGCAGTTGCCAAGGAAGGCTCGTTAAAGCTAAAGGAGATTACATATATTCATAGCGAGGCTTATGAGGCAGGGGAGCTAAAACACGGTCCTATTGCACTTATACATGATAATACTCTAGTAGTTGGTATAGCTACTGACGAAAATTTATTCGAAAAAACAATGAATAACTTAAAAGAAGTAAAGGCAAGAGGAGCAAAAATACTTGCGATCACTATTCTAGGAAAGGAGGAAATAATGGATGTTGCAGATGACGTGATTTATCTCCCAAAAACAGAGTGGATATTCACATCAATACTTGCTAATATACCACAACAATTGATTGCATATTATATGTCAGTACTTCTAGGTCACGATGTAGACAAACCAAGGAACTTGGCAAAGTCTGTGACAGTGGAGTAAAAATACAAAACCTTTCTCTGAACAGAGTGGGCACGAAAAATAATAGGAGGATAAGAAAATGAAAAAAAGAATTATGGGTTTAATGTTAGTATTAAGTATGGTAGTGACTTTATTTACAGGTTGTACGAATGAAGAGGTAGGGTATTATAATTTAGCAAAAGAGGCTAGTACTATTGACATTATGGAATGTAATGCTACACTAGAAATAAATACTGACGAATTATTAGCTTATATAGAGGAGCAAGTAGGAAAAGATAATGTAGAACAAATAGCAGTACTACAAAAAGTAAGAACGTTATTAAAAGAAAAGCAAATTCAATTTTACATAAAATATGATGAAAATAATTTTGAATGTTACATACAAGCTTTTATAATGGATAAGACAACTAAAGAAAAAGAGCCTATTACTACTGTAATATATAAGAACGAAAAATTGTATTATAATGTAGAAGAGTTAATTGGATTTTTAGAAAAATATAATATAGTAAATCTAGATGAAATATTTAATGATAACGCAAAAAATATTAAATATGTTTGTATTGACCTAAATGAAGAGGAAGTCCCATCAATAACGGACATGTATTTAGAAACAAATATTCAAGACTCAGCTCAAAAGTATAAGATATACTATAAGCTTATTGATGAGATGATTAAAGAAGCTATGGCAGATTTTACAACTGGGAAGGTAACAAAATTAGGAAATGATAAATATCAGGTTGCATTTACAGGTGAAGATGTTGTAAATACAGGAATTAGTTTTTTAAAGCATGTTATAACTAATGTAGATAAATATAATGAAGCATTAAATACTTTTTTTGATAATATAACAGCTAAAGATTTAGAAAATCTCTTTGGTTCATATACAACATATAAAGATATTAAAGAAAGGCAAGAAGATACTCTAAACTATATAAAAGAACATAAACAAGAAACTTTAAATCAATTAGACGATATGAAAGCACAGTTGAAATTAGGAGACTATAAACAGATGATTAACAGTTTTAAGATTACTGAGACATTAGAGAAGGTAAGTAGTACATCATATGCAGGAAATGTTGAATTAAGTTTTGATGTACCAACGACTTTTATAGATAGATCCAATGAATCGAAAATGATAGCTGATAAAGCAAATCTAAGAGAGATTACTAATGCCGTACAAAGATATCTGTGGAATAATGGTACACCCGAAATAGGAGCAGATGAGAGATTGAATATAACACAATTTTTGGTGGATGAAGGTTATTTAACTTGGTTACCAATAAGCCCGTATGGAAATGGAAACTATAAAGTAGAATTAGTAGGTACGGAAGCGAAAACTGTAATAACACCTGATAACACTGCATTGTATAAAATAGAAATTGAAGATGATAAATCGTATAATATAAGTTTAAAATTATCTTCTAATATAAATTCACTGTCATCGGCTAATATAGTTGAGCCAACTGAAGGGGTAGTTGATGTAAAGGATATGGGGAAGTATGCGATACATCAATTAAAAGTAAATATAGATGATGGAAGCTATGAAAATTATCTAGCGAAAATGTATGATAATGATTATGAAGCAAAAAAATATGCACATAACGCTAATGTAAGAGCATTAACAAATGCAATTCAAAGATATGAATGGGAAAATAATGATAAAATTGATTCTATACAAACATTAATAGATGAAGGATACTTGAAAGAACTTCCTGTAAATCCTTTTGGAACAGAGGAATATAAAATAGTAAAGGATGAATTAGGTAACTCTAAAGTAACTCCAGAAGCGATTTCATATGACGATACTCTAGATATAAAAGTAATAGATGATTATTCATACCTACCAGCAAGAAAAGTAGTAGAAATATTAGGTGACGAAATAAATTGGGATGTTATTCAAAAGAAAGCTTATGTAGTAGTGAATGGACAAAATATATATCTAGATGGGGTAATAATAAATGACCATACATATATAAAAGTTAGGGAACTTGAGAAACTAGGGTATAAAGTAAATTGGAATGAAGCAACTAGGGAAGTTGAGATACAAAAATAAATGTGCGTTCTGCACTGAAAATAATAGGAGGATAAGAAAATGAAAAGAAGAATGATGGCTTTAATGCTAGTATTAAGTATGGTAGTAACTTTATTTACGGGTTGTACGAGTGATGAAATGGGGCTTTGGAATTTGGCTAAGGAAACGAATGATATTGCTATTTATGAAAGTAATGTTAATATTGATATTGATGTAGAAAAGCTATTTGAATTAATTGATAAAGAAAGTGAAAAATTAGGTAACGAATTAACGACTGAGCAAAAAGAAGTATTAGGCAAAGTAAGAATGTTTTTAAAAGAGAACAGTATACAATTTGTTGTGAAATATGATAAAAATGAAGTTCAAAGCACTATAGAAGTAAATCTTATTTCTAAAGCAACAGGTCAAAAAGAAGCATTTACGACAGTTATTGTAAAAGATGAGAAGATTTATATAAATGTTGAACAAATGATAGGATATTTAACTAATAAAGGGTTCTATAACTCTGATGAATTATTGAATAATTCAGGGGAAAGTATGAAATATATTATGATAGACTTAAATAGTATAGCTGCTGAAGGATTTACTGAGTTTAGTTTAAAAAATGAAATTAGTAAAAGTCAAGCACTACAAGAAAAGTATATAGATTTTGCTGATGAATTAGTTAAAACTGTATTTAAGGATTTTTCAACTGGCAAAGTAGAAAAGTTAGGTACAAATAGTTATAGTATGAGTATGAATGGTGAAGAAATGATAAATACATTGTTTGACGGAATTATTTATGTAATAAATAATTATGATGGTTTTGCAGATGCAGTTGTAAAATTTATAAATTCACTTACAGATGAAGAACTTAACCAATTAAATTTTGGGTCATCGAAAGAAGAGATTGCTCAAGGATTTACTGAATCTAAGCAATATGTAAACGAAAACAAAGCAATGACAATTGCACAGATAGAACAATCTAAAGAGATAATAAAAAATGAAGAGTATAAACCTATTCTTGAGAGTATAAAGATGGTATATCTATTAAACAAGCAAAACGCAACATATTCAGATAATCTTAATATCCAAATGAATTTGGTACCAATAATTAATATGCAAATAAAACAAACAAATGCTATGTTAGAAGCAGGATATGAAGGAAGAAAAACTATGAGAGATTTTAATATGTTAGGAAATAATGAAGAAAATGTAAATGAAGAGGTAGAAGAGCCTGTATATCAAGAATTATTAACAGGTGACTATAATATAGGAATTACAGTGACATCAACGACTAAAGCTATGTCTAACTTAGAGGTTACAGCACCTACGGAGGGTGTAGTTGATATAAAAGATGTTAAAAATCATGTGAAACAAAAAATGAATGTAAAAATTGATAATGGTGAATTTGATCAAATAGTAGCAGGAATGCCATTACCTAATGACGGTGAAACACTAGATATAAAAGTAGTAGATGATTATTCATATCTTCCAATGCGACAATTAGCAGAAAATCTAGGTGAAAAAGTAGGTTGGGATAACGATATGAAAAAAGCATATATAACTAGAGAAAATAATAATTTAATATATGTAGATGGTATAATAATTGATGACCATACTTATATAAAAGTACGAGAGCTTGAAAAATTAGGTTATAAAGTAAATTGGAATGAAACAACAAGAGAAGTAGGTATTGAGAAGTGATATACAAGGAGTGAGAAAAATATGTTGGATGTATGTTTGCTTGGCACGGGGGGGATGATGCCCTTACCTAATAGGTGGTTGTCATCTATGCTGATTAGATTTAATGGAAAGATGATACTAGTTGACTGTGGGGAAGGTACGCAGATTACCTTAAAGATGTTAGGATGGGGATTTAAAAATATAAATACTATATGTTTTACTCATTATCATGCAGATCATATTAGCGGGCTTCCGGGGATGCTGCTTACGCTTGGAAATGCGGAAAGAACTGAGCCTCTTACACTTGTAGGTCCAGTAGGGCTAGAGAAAGTAGTAAATGCCCTACGGACTATAGCAAATGAGCTGCCATATGAAATATACTATAAAGAAATAGATAATGAGAATGTACACGAGTTGATATTAGATGGGTATACACTTAAGACATGTGGTGCCAAACATGGAGTATCATGTTTGGCTTATAGTATTGAAACAGAAAGAACAGGTAAATTTGATTTGGATAAAGCATTAGAACTTAAGCTACCAAGAAACTTTTGGGGGTTACTTCAGCATGGGCAAGAAGTAGTCTATGACGATAAAGTTTATTTGCCTAGTATGGTTATGGGAGAAAGAAGAAAAGGATTTAAGATTACATATTGTACTGATAGTAGACCAACAAATGATATAACTTTATTTGCAAAAAATGCTGACTTATTTATATGTGAAGGAATGTACGCAGAAAAAGACAAAGAAGATAAGGCAAAAGAAAGAAAACATATGATGTTTTATGAAGCTGCAAATATGGCAAAAGAGGCTTCTGTAAAAGAGTTATGGTTAACACATTACAGCCCATCACTCACTAATCCAAAAGAATATTTGCATGTAGCAAAAGAAATTTTCGAAAATACAAAAGCAGGATATGATAGAATAGTTAAGTCATTTGTATATGATGATAAAGATTAAAATTTAATGAAAATATAGTGAAAAGTCAAACATTTAGTTGAAAAAGTTTGACTTTTATTGTTTTTAAGACGATAATATCTATAGTAAGGGTTAACGAGGGGGGCTGTCTATGGCTAAGTTTAATTTTAAACTGCAAAATTTACTAAATATAAAAGAAAAGCTTGAAAAGCAAAAGAAAAATGAGCTTGGACAAGCTATAGAAAAGCTAAATAGATATAAAAAGCAAAAGTCAGATGTAGAAGATGCTAAAAAAGATATTTTTAATGATATGAAAAAAGAGATAAATATTAAAATATCGGCTAGTATGATTAAAAGTAGTAATGACTATGTGGCTTTTCTAAAAAAAGTTTTGATTCAGTTGCAAAAAAACATTAATATTTGTGAGAAAGAAGTCGATAAAAAAAGAGAAGAATTACTTAAAATAGTTACAGAAAGAAAAATGTACGAGAAATTACGAGAAAAAGATTTAGAAGAATATACAAAAACTGAAAATCAAAAAGAACAAAAGAATCTAGACGAAGTAGCTTTAAGAAAGTACAAATAAAAGAATCTTGGGGTGATAGATTATGGCTGAAAAAAAGAAGAAAAAAGGTAATATTATAATGATTTTAGTTGGGTTGCTTATATTTGCTGGGGGAGGGCTTGCACTAATTATAGCATATAACCCAGGGGATGTGAATGGAAAGTTTTTTAAAAATATACCTGTTTTAAATAGTTTTCTGCCAACTGAAAAAAAAGCGGAAAGTCAAACATTAGAGGAAAAGTATTATAATTATACAAAGCCAAAGTTAAAAGAAACTGTTTTTGATTTAGAAAAAGAAAAGTTATTGTTGAATGAAAAAATCAAAACTTTAACAGACCAGAACACCGAAAAGGATAAAGAGATTACTAAGATAAAAGAATTTGAAAAAATGTATTCGAGTTTAAAAAAGGAAAACGAAACCTTTAGTACTATAGTGGCAAATCAAGATAAAAAAGCGTTTGCAGCTTATTATGAAAAGGTTAACCCACAGCTTGCAAAGGAGATTTATACTGAAATAACAAAAACTCAAGTTTCTGATGCACAGACTAAGAAATATTTAGCGATGCTTGAGTCTATGGATGTATCGCTTGTAGCAAAAATGTTAGATGATATGATAAAAACTGATTTTGATCAAGTAATAAAAATACTTCAAAATATGGATGAAGATAAAAGTGTGAAAATTTTAGAAACTATGGATTCTAAAAACACAACAAAAATAACAAAGAAGTTAACAGGGGGGCTGAAATAATGGAAGCAATAGCACTAAAAACGGATACTAACTTTCTAAATTTAAAGATACAAACGAGTTTTGAAAACAAAAATAAACAGGGGGGCTTTGAAGAAATTTTTAAAACAAGTAAAGCTGATTTGGAGCCGAATAAAAGTATTGATAAGAAAACAAAGGTTGATAATAAAAAAGAAAAAGATGTAAATAATGAAGATACAGAAAATAAAATAGATAAAAAGGAATCGCCGGGATTAGAGAAAGTAGAAAAAGTAGAAAAAGTAGAAAAAACAGAAAAAACAAAAAAAGTAGAAGAAACTGATAATACTGAAATTTCAGATGATGAAGAAAAATTAAAAGAAATAGTAGAGAAGCTTGGAATAACTGAAGAGGAGCTAACGAACATACTACAGAGCTTAAATATAAAGATTGATGATATAAAGAACTTAGACCAGATAAAAAGTATAGTTAAAGGAGTGTTTAATCTGCAAACTGATAATGATATATTAAAAAATTCAAATATTTCAGATGTACTAAAGTCTATTAAAGAAATATTAGGAGTAGAGGATACACCAGAAGCTGGTTTACAGGTTGTAAACCAAGATCTTCTAAGTGGCGAAAAAGATAATAATAAAAAGGTAAGTGCTAAGAATAATGAAACAAGAAATACTGACACAAAAAATATTGATACAGTAGAAGAAAATAATCAAGATACCAAAACATTAAATTTTGAACAAAATACAAGTAAAAGTGAACAACAAACAAGTGATAATAGTAATAATAAAGAGAAAGGAAAGGATGCTTTAGATAAAGCAGAAAAGGACAGTAATAAATCTATAAAGATAGAATTTACAGATAAAAATAATAATATTATAGAAACAAATGACAAAAGTATAATGAAAAATGAAAAAATTGACGATATAAATATTGTTACCAAACAAAGTAAAAGTTTGGAGCCACAAAATCTTATGAAACAGATACTTGAGAAGGCAAAGGTTACATTATCATCAGAAAAATCAGAAATAGTAATAAAGCTAAAGCCAGAAAGTCTAGGAAAGCTTACAATGAGTGTCGTAACAGAAGAAGGTATGTTAAAAGCAAAGTTTGTTGCTGAAACACAGAAGATAAAAGAAACAATAGAATCTAATTTAGAAGACTTAAAGCAAAATTTAAAGGAACGAGGGTTAAGCTTAGATTCAGTCGAAGTGTCGGTTAGACAAGATAACTCAAATGAGCAACAAAGTTTATTCAAACAAGAATTAGTAAAAAGTAAAACATATAAGAAAAATATAATTGATAAGCTAATGAATATTAATAGTTTAGATGAAACAGGTTTAAGGGAAATAAAAAATTCATATCTTGTTTCGGAAAATCAATTTAATTATATAGCATAGGAGATGACGTTATGTCAGATATTACATCTAGTATAGATTCAAAATATTTGTATAGTGGAGATAGTGCTAAAACAAATACAAATTCAGATTTGGATAAAGATGCATTTTTAAATTTATTAGTAACGCAGTTGCAATACCAAGATCCGCTAAATCCTACGGATGACAAACAGTTTATTGCTCAAATGGCTCAATTCTCATCTCTAGAGCAAATGCAAAATCTAAATTCAAATTCATCTAAGATGCTAGCGTATTCATTAATGAATAAGGTTGTACAAGCAGAAGTATCGGATGAAGCAACAGGCGATACAGAGACTGTCACTGGAACTGTAGATGGAATAACTACTGAAGAAGGAAAAACTTATTTACATGTAGATGGGAAAGATGTATCGGTAGATGACATAACTACAATTACTGATATATCACAGGCACAAATATTGCAAGAAATGGAAACGATTAATACAAGCATAACAGCATTAAAAGAAGAGGTTATAAAACTAAAGGCTAGCGAAGGTTCAATAGCTACAGAAACTATAGAATAAAACTAAATATAAAGTAACATAGTACACTAGATTTGTACAATGTTAACTGATTAAAAGGGGCGTGTGTTAATTATGATGAGATCATTATACTCTGCGGTTTCAGGTCTAAGAGTTCACCAAACAAAAATGGATGTAATAGGTAATAATATAGCGAATGTAAATACTACCGGATTCAAATCAAGCAGTGTTAGCTTCTGTGATGTTTTTAATCAAACATTAAGTGGAGGCACAGGTGCATCTGCTACTGGGCTTGGAGGAAGTAACCCTATGCAAATAGGTTTAGGAGTTAGTGTTTCATCTATAGATGTTCAAATGACGAATGGTGCATCACAAAGAACTGATAATCCACTAGATTTACAAATAAGTAATGATGGATTCTTTGTAGTAACTGATGGTGCTGGACAAAAGTTTACTAGGGCAGGATCATTTAGATTAGATGAAGCTGGTAATCTTGTAAATGCTAGTGGATATAAGGTATGTGGGTGGCAGGTTGATAAAAGCACTGGGGAGATTATTAAAGGAACGGTACAACCATTAGAGATTATGGGACCTAATACATATTCTATAGCACCTAATAAAACGACCAAAATAGAATTTAGTGGTAATATAAATTTGGCTGATGGTGACTCTACTGGAACAGGAATACCTATGACTATGAACTTTTTTGATAGTATAGGAAATAAATATACCGGTCAAGTAACTGCAAAGTTTAATACAACAACTGGAGAGTGGGAAATACCTACGTTTGATTATATAAAGGATTCTGATGGGAATGATGTACAGTTTGGTGGAGTAGATGTAGCAGGAGCAGTTTTATCGACACCTATTACGCTTGAATTTGATACAGATGGTAATATAACAGGTACAGAAAGCTTTAATGTAGATTTTAGTGCAGTGACACCTTTTGATGGTATAAATTCAGATGTAGGAGATACAGGAGTTTTGACTCTAGACTTTAGTGGTATGACCCAGTATAGCAGTGTTACTTCAGTTATGTTTGATAGTGATGGTAATGAAGCAGGAAGCTTCTCTAGCTTTAATGTTGGGGGAGACGGTATAGTAATGGCTAAGTACAGCAACGGAGATACAAAGGTACTAGGTCAAATAGTGCTTGCTACTTTCAAAAACCCAACAGGGCTAATTAAATCAGGTGATAATCTATTTGAAACCTCAGCAAACTCTGGACCATTTGATGGAATTGGAGTTAACCCATCAAATGTAGGTGGACTAAATTCAGGGGTGCTTGAAATGTCGAATGTAGATTTATCAAAAGAATTTACGGAAATGATAACGACACAAAGAGGATTCCAAGCGAACTCAAAGATAATAACAACTTCGGATGAGATGCTACAGGAGCTTACGAATTTGAAACGATAGAACCTAAAAAACCAACATTACTTGTTGGTTTTTTTAATCGAATCAAAATCTGTGAAATCTTCCTCTATGGCACTCTCATACATATATGGTTCTGAAAGATTGTGACTCTTAGCGATTTCCTTAGCAGATTGTTGTACAGAATCTGAATTTATATGTCTTGAATTAGGGCTAAATCTATCATATTTTTTCGTTTTAGAAAAGCTTAATCTCATAAAAATCACACTCCATTAAATAATAATCAAAAATAAAAATATTAATTAACTTTATTATCCCACGAATTTAAAAAAATATTTATCAGTATTTAGTATAAAAATAATACTTGAATTTTTTGTTGTAATAATGTATACTAGTATATAGAATAAAAAACGAAAGGGGAGAAGTTTAATGAAAGAATTTAATATAACAACAAACTGTATACCAGAAAAACATTATATGGTAGAAACAAGTAAAAAAATAGATGAAATAATAAGTATACTAATAGATAAGGGAAAATATTTTACAATAAACAGAGCAAGACAGTATGGAAAAACGACAACAATATCGAAACTTGAAGAGAAACTATACAATAAGTATATGGTGGTAAGTATAAGTTTTGAGGGGAAAAGTTATCTATTTAAAGATGAAGAAAGCTTTGCGAGTGGTATATTTGAATTATTTGCGGAAAGCTTCAGATTTACAGATAAAGAAATATATAATAAATTACTACAATATGGTAATAGTAATATGAAAAACATAAATGATGTATCGAAAGAAATAACAAGATTATGCGAAGAGTGCGAACAAGAGATAATATTAATAATAGACGAAGTAGATAAAGCGAGCAACTTCATAGTATTTATGGACTTTTTAGGAGAACTTAGAGCAAAGTATATACAGGCAAGTAAAAATAAAGATAAAACATTTAAATCAGTAGTTTTAGCAGGAGTAAGTGACATAAAAAATCTAAAAGTACATATGACAGAAAGAAGGGTGCTAACAAATAGCGAAGCAGAAAGGCTTCAAAAAGGGGAGTACAACTCACCATGGAATGTAGCAGAAGACTTTTTAGTAGACATGAGCTTTAATAAAGAAGAAATAGCAACAATGCTAGTAGAGTATGAGGTAGATTATAAAACAGGAATGGACATAGGTGAGATAAGCCAAGAAATATACGACTATACAAGTGGATATCCATTTTTAGTAAGCAAAATATGCAAAGTAATAGACGAAAGAATAGAAAAAGACTTTAGTAAAAATGGAGTGCAGGAAGCAGTAAAAATAATACTAAGCGAAAAAGGAACGCTATTTGACGATCTTATAAAAAATATAGAGCACAACCAAGAACTATACAATACAGTATACAGCATAGCAATAGAAGGACAGGAGCTAACCTATGATGTATATGCTGATGAAAAAGGATTAATGTATGGAATACTAAAAAAAGGTAAAAATGGAAAGCTTGCAATACACAATAAAATATTTGAGATATTAATATACAATTACATGTCAGTAAAAAAAGAAAGAGAAGGTAAGAAAAAAATAATAAACTACGAAAGTCGAAGTCAGTTTATAGCCGAAGACGGCAATCTGAAAATTGTGAACATACTAGAAAAATTTCAAGAATTAATGGAAGAAGAATATAGGAAAGAAACAGAAAAATTTAAAGAAAAAGAAGGTAGACTAATATTCCTAGCATTTATAAAACCAATAATAAACGGAACAGGCTTCTACTATGTTGAAGCAGAAACGAGGACAAATAAGCGGATAGATATAGTAATAACATACAACAAAAAAGAATATATAATAGAACTAAAAAAATATTATGACAAACCAAGAGAAGAAAAAGGATATAAACAGCTTGCAGATTATATGGAGATAAAGAAATTAGATGAGGGATATATGGTGGTGTTTAGCTTTAGGAAGGATAAGGAATATACACAACAGTGGTTGGAGATAGAAGGTAGGCGAATATATGAGATTGTAGTGTAATTGCGACATGAAGTCGCGTTTACCTGAATGGAGGTGTGGGTTATGAAAAAAAGTTGTATAGTTCTGGCTATTATAATATGTATAATAGGGGTATTCACTTCTTTTGCTGAAGTTGTTCCAGATTTGGGGTTTAGTTGGATTCGGGGGAATACTCTAGATAATTTTCTAAAGGAAACAACTGGGGCAGCAGATGATGAGGTAATGCTTACCTTTGATATTTCTGAGGTTAATACATATAAATTAACCTATAATACAGAAGATGGAGAAGAGACTCAAGTTATCATAAACAAAAGAAATCAGGATTTAGATTTTACTTATAAAGTGCTAGGCTGGGATGGTGCCGGCTTTAATACGGATATAACAAAGGATAACTACATAGACGGTGACTTTGAAGAATGGGATTTTAATAACCAAGTATATACAATCCCAGAAACACTTCCAGACCCTAATGTTACGTATACTATAAATAGAACTGACCCAAAAACAGGTAAGATATTTATAGTAAAAAATCAAACCATAAAGTTCTTTTGGGATACGTCTAAAGGTAAGGCATACTTTGCTACAAATGGTCTTAAAAAAGGTAATATAAATACCTTCAAAATATTTGTTAATGCAGAAGGGACAGAAAGGAAAAAGTTAGACGTACTAAGAACGATTGACTTAGAAGCAGTACCAACACATTGGATAACTGATGGAGGACTAGTTAATGAAGTAAATATTGAAATGACGAGTGATGAAACAAAGCAAACAGGTATGCATCCAGGGATTAAGGTAAATATAGGTAGACCTAAGGCTTGGGATGTTGCTACAAGGACTTTTGTACCTATAAGCGATGCTGAACAACCAAAGATAGGTATGACACTCAATATAAAACAAAAACCTGTAATAGGTGAGGAAACAAATCCGCCTAGTGTTCAGTATACCATGACATTAGCTGATATAGCAGATGTGGGTAAGCCAGGAGAATATGATGCGGTAAGCAAGCAGTATATTTTAAATATTGTTAAGGATGATCCGGCAACTCTTGATTCGTCTTTTCTTCGGTGGACAGATTTAAATTACAGTACTGTATATGAAACAGTAAATGTTATACTAGAAAACCTAGGAAATGCTACATATGAATATAATACTGAATATAGGTTAACAGGAGATGTTACCTATGGATATACATATTTAAACTATACGGTCGAAAGAAAGAATATAGATGATACATATATAGTTATAAATCCATATAGAACTCAAGGTATATATGAAGTGTATTATGCGAATTCAGAGGTCACTGACCCTAATTCGTTGTCTTTTAAGAAATGGGTATCACACGCTACAGATGCAAGCAGTGATCCTATCTATATACCTATAAATGTTTCAAGGACTGAGATTGGCACGCAATATTATACCTTTAGAATTGATTATAAAGTGACGGAGGAGTCGCCAAGTATTAGTTCGCAGCTTCTTTTATATGATGCAAATAGCGATGATAATTTTAATCCTCCAGTACCAAGCTTAGGACAGATAGAGGATTTGATTGTTGTACCAGCATTAGTTGAAGGGGTGACAGAGCCAGAGAAGGTATCTTTTAAGATTGTGTGGAAAAATACGGATAAAATAGTTAATATGCTTGGTGATAATAACAAAATTTACTTTGAATTATATATAAATACCATGTTAAATGATTATACAGACGCGACAAATTCTGAACAAAATCAATTTTATCAATTAGTAAAGGTAATATATATGCGTAAGCAGGGTGATGATATACAAATTAGTCTAGATGATACAAATTACACTAACGTGGATTTGACTAAGCCTAATTTTGAGACACAAATAACATTAAAAGATGACTCAGGTTGGATTGGTTTTATAGAACCTACGTGGGATGCAGATGGATACACCGTTTCATATGCAGACGGAGATCCACTGCTATATAAGAATGACTTTTTTGATAGCGCAAAGGGAAAAGTTCCAGGTAATTATTTTATTACTATGAGAGCAATTTTTGATGCAGATACAACAGATGATATAAATAAATTAAATTTAAGTGATTATTCTGTGCCTATAAGTTTTTTCTTAGATATAAAAGATGAAATGCTAAATATACCAACTAATATTGAACAAAAGGAAGTAACTGATAGTAGCTTTAAACTAGCTTGGGATGATACTGATATAACTGAGTATAAAAAATATATGCTAGATCCTATAGACATAACCGTGGATGAAAAGAAATATGAAGTGCTTATTTCGGAGTCTATAGGTAGTTTAAAAACTGTTATGAATGATGATGACGTAAAGGGTAATAAAGATATAGAAATTGCAGGAATTATAGGTTTGAACTATGCCGGAGAATTTACAAAACCAGCATCAGACCAGATAACGGATGTAGCCATGACGGCAGATAACATAGACGACTTACGGGACGATAATGTTTTAGCATTTAGAATAGAAGAAAATCAAGTAAAGATTTCAAATTTGGAACCTAATGTTGTGTATTATGTGGTTTTAAGGACGAGGCTTAATATGTATCAAGGTTTGGTAACAAATAAATTATATAGATTTTCGGGTGTATCTGCTGTTGAACCAGTTACTATACAAAAGGATATACAATTACCTGATGATAGCGAAAAAACACCTCCAGCACCAGAAAATCTTGAGGTGGTAGAAACAGCACTAGATTATATAGAGCTACAATGGACTCAGCCGATAATCACCTCGGCATCAGATGAAACTATTGGCTTTGATATAGTAAGGCTAGAGGGGTATCCTGTAAAAGATGAACATAGAGCTTCATTGACCAAGCTAGAGGATATAATAAGCAATGTGGATTATAGTGAGGTTAAAGCATGGAAGATTAGGCAAGACGATCTGTACATATATGACACAAGTACGGATGCTTTTGTAGCAGACATAGACAATACTATACAAAACGTATCAAATAGTAATGATAAACTATTTTATGATAATAAGGTTACTGAAAATAAAATATATTACTATTATGTAAGGACAGTAAGAGTTGGAGCGAGTGCTGATAAATCTAATTCTTCATGGAATGAGATAGCAGTAACTACAGATCCGATGAAAGCACCTATTAATTTGGCTATAGAGACCAAAGATTATACATATGATAATTATTATGAAGCGGTTATTGAGTTTGATGCACCTATAACAGATGAAAGCAAAATACCAAATGAGTATGAGTTTGGTATAGCGTTAAAATCACAAGATGATAGTGCATATATAGAAACAAAAGACTTGGGTGGAGATACTCAGCTTGATGTTTTAGACAATGCGGAATATGGTTATAAAAAGTATGTATACAAGCTTACTAATCTAAAATCAGGCAAAAAGTATAGTGTAAAGGTAAGAATATATGACAAGACAGGTGGTATCTTGGATGACGGAAGATATCTGACATCTGCATATTGTGGAAGGGTAGAGTTTAGAACTCAATTTAATCAAAATGATTATGATATAGAGAGTAAATATACTGATTATACCAATTATTATTTAGATAAAGTTAGGGATATATTAAAGAAAAGTTATTGGAGTCTTAATAATGGAACTAATTTAGAAATAAAGTATAAAGAGAATATGCTTAATGCAAAACTAGATTTGAGAAGTAATAATATATATGATTTAGACGATAAAACTACAGCTAGTGAATTCATTTATTATTTTCCAGCGAGCTGTGTAGAAAAGATAAATAAAGAAAAAATAAATTTACGAAAAATAAGGGGAAATCTTCAAGTGATACTACCACCGAATGTAGTTGATGAGGCTTATACAACAGAGCTTGCAAACATAATAAAAGGAATTAATATGGTGAATGATACTGATTTAACAGATTATTACTTAAAACTAACCTTAAAATATAATAATAAAACTACTACTGTAAATACAGATAAAGCACTTACAGATGAAGTCTCGCTAAAGTTTGATGTGATGACTTTAGGAATACTAGATGATATTATAGAGGAAGAATTTGTTACAAAGTATAATGATTTGGTGACAGAGTATAAAGGAGCTTTATTAGAAGATATAGAGGATGAAATGGGAGACGTATTAGACGATGAAAAATATTATACTCTTTTAGAGGACACGATGAAAAATTTAAATGATGATATAGCAGATGAGATAGGTAATATAATAAGTGATAACGATACCGGTACAACAAACATTGCAGGTTTATATAAAGCATTTATGCTGCAAGTGACTGATGCTACAAATGGGGTAAAAGGATATAAAAAAGTATCTTCAAAATGGGAAGAGGTTCCTGTTATCAAATATTTATCTCAGGCGTATATAAGTAGTACTGTACCAACTAGCTATATCTTTGGTTCTGCTGATGATATAGATTATACACAAATATTATCAAGTAATACAGGTGTAATACTTAATGTTTATAATAAATTTAATCTTTCAAGCATTATGGATGTAAAAGATCTAAAAACCCCATCTAATCCTATTGCGAGTGATGTAGTAAAGAAAATGATATTACAAGTATTAAGAGTAACCGCCAAAGATGATTTCGAAAGGTCTAGAAAAGAACAGGAATTAATAAATTCTTTTGATTTACCAGACTCAACACCAACAAAGCAACAAACCATATACAATGTAATTAAATTATATGAAAAAATAAAAGGGATTAACACAAATAATATGTATATAAAAGACTACAGCGTACTTAACTACCTACAAAATGTAGATGACAAATACAAACAAAGCATAATAGTAGCCAATGAACTAAAAATAATAGATGCAAAAACATTTAAACCAGACGAGGGTACGACATATGAGGATTTGTTTATGTATTTAGGTGGAATGTAGGGAAAATATAAAC
>Ga0154526_1101_pt4 | contig 21929 bp, 13 predicted proteins | sample RifGroE2_FD_105669 | JGI IMG/M metagenome (GOLD analysis project Ga0154526, IMG submission 105669) | Clostridiales bacterium GWE2_32_10
TATAAAGGCTAAAAAAACAAAAGGGCTAATAAATATAGAGGTATTAAGCTTTGAGAAGCTTATTTATAGGATTTTTGAGGATTCTGGAGTGTATACAGACGAAAAAATGGATAAACTGAAAAACAATATGATTTTGACAAAGATTCTACTAAAAAATAAAAGTGATAATATAAACAAAAACTATATAAATGAAGTAAGTAAAACAATTAAAGAGTTTATAAAATATAATATTAGCCCCGAAACACTAGCCATAAGTCACAGAATATCAGACATAAACAAAATATATGCAGACTATATAAAATATACAGATAATTTGGGTATAATACCTGAACAAAATATTGAGTTTATAGTAAATATAATAAACAAATCAGAGATCTTATTTGACTCAGTAGTTGTAATAGATGAATTTTATAATTTATCTCCATTTCAAATGGAAATAATAAAAGCTATTTTAAAAGTTGTAAAAGGTACTTACATAGCAATGACGATGGATAATGCTTATGAAAAAAAGTTTGCAAATATAATGAAAATAATTGGAGCATTAAAATATTATGCTATCACACAAGATATAAAAGTAGAGAAAGATATTTACCTAAAGCAAAACAAAAGATATAAAGACAAGTTAGACTTAGCACATTTAGAAAAAACTTTACTGAGTGATAAAGTTGAAAAGTTTGTAGAAAATACGGTTAATATACACTGCTACTCTACCTCAAATGTTTATGAAGAGGTTTATTATATAGGATATGAAATAAAAAGACTTGTACAAAATGAGGATTATAGATATAAAGATATAGTTGTAGCCTACACTAATGGAGCGGTATATAGAAGGGATATAATTAGATATTTCGAAAAAATGAATATACCTATTTCACAAACAAATAAAGATACACCCACTAACTATTCACTTATAAGATTTATTCTACTTATTTATAATATTGTACTGAAAGATTTTGAGTACGAAAGTATGAATAAATATCTAAAAACTAACTATACGAATGTATCATTAGCAGAGGCTGCTTTATTAGAAAAATATATTTTAGAGTATGGGATGTCTGGTTATAAAGCGTGGATAGAAGAAAGTGAAGATAATATAGGGGTATTAAAGAAAAAAGTGATGGAACCTTTTATTACTCTAAAAACTAAACTAGAAAAAAATCAAGTAGTCACGGTAAAAGAGTATACAGAATATTTATATGAATTCTTAGAGTATATCGAGGTAAGAGGGAGGATAAAAGAAAAATCAAATGATGAGATATATGGAGAGTATAATAAAAATATAGTGCAAATTTGGAATGAATTAGTCAAAGCGTTGGGGGTACTAGTTTCAATTTTAGGTGATGAGAAATCTACATTGGAGCAATATCTGTGTGTATTAGATGTTACAATAAATAACATAACAGTTGATGAAAAAATTGATTTGATAGATGCTGTTTTAGTAGAGGATATAAGCAAAATAATGACAACGGATAAGAAAATATTATTTTTATTAGGTGTAAATGATGGATATATACCCTCTAAAAACTCTAATACAGGGCTTATAAGCAAAGAGGAGCGGGAGTCACTTTCAAAAGTGGGCATAGATATTGGTGTATTTGGTGAGGACAAAATAAATGAAGAGAACATATATTTATATAATACTTTGATGAAAATAGAACAAAAGTTATACTTTTCATATTCACTACAAGATTCTGAGGGGAAAAGTATAAATCAAGCAATGCTTATAACAAAGTTAAGGAAGAATTTTGAGTCGCTTGTGGTACATAAATATGATGGTGTAGAAGATATACAGGAACAAGACATGACGGGCTGTATAAAGGAAAAATATATACTTTCCAGTGAAACAGTAGATAAAATTTATCCTAATAATATATATATGAGTGCATCAAGACTTCAAGATTACGCTATGTGTCCGTTTAAATATTTTGCAAAATACAATCTAGGAGCCGAAGAAAAACAAATATACAGACTTCAAATGCTTGATATAGGAAAACTATATCATGCTATTTTAAGTATGTTTTTTTATAAAGTAAAGATAGATAAAATTGATATGGCTAGTCTAAATAAGGAGATTATAGAGGGAATAGTTGACGGATTGATTATAAAATATATAGAAGAAAATAACATATTTAATTCAAGCTCAAAGTATAAGTTTATAACATCTAATCTGAAAAATATATTAGTTAAGTCTATACTTGCAATGACCCAGCATATAATAAATGGTAGGTTTATTCCGACTCATTTTGAAATTGGGTTTGGAGATAATGATTTAATTAATCCAATTAAGATAAATGTAGGGCAGAATAAAACTATGATAATAAAAGGGAAGATAGATAGAGTGGATTTGCTTAAAGAAGATGATAAAGTCTATGTTAAGGTGATAGATTACAAGTCAGGAAATCTAACCTTTAGCATGGAAGATATACGGAGTAATATTAATATGCAGCTTATGTTATATATGATGGCTATACTTGAAGATAAAAAGTTTGTAGGCGATTTTTTGTTAATACCAGCAGGCGTATTTTATTTTCAAATAGGTAATAAAAAGATAAAGTTAGAGGATGTAGATACTAATAACATAGAAGAAATAAGTCTAAAAAAATATAAAATGTCCGGACTTGTTATTGGTGACAAATCTGTAGCCAAGGCTATGGATAGCAAAATGGAAGCAAAATCAAATATAATACCAGTTGAATTAAAGCAGGATGGCGAGTTAGGAAAACGTTCGAGTGTACTTGACGTGGGTGATTTCTATAAACTGCTATCTCAAGTAAAAGAGAATATAGCAGAGATAGGTCGAGAAATCCTAGAAGGAAATGTAGAGGCAAAGCCATATAAAAATGGAAATATAGGTGCATGTGATTATTGTGAGTATAAGGATATTTGTGGTATGTAGGGAATTGTTACAGTTCAGGTCTGAACTGTAACGGAATTTTATAAATTTAAATTAAATAAAAATGTTGCAAAAAGGATAAAAATCTGTTAATATAATATAGGGAAATGAGAAGTGTGTAATTTGAATTAAGGAGGGATTTTAGTGGATGTAAAAAACGTAGAAAATGCAGAAAACAAAGAAAATAAGGATATTCCTGAGTTAAATCAGCCGTTTAATTTATTAGGAAAAGTAGCAAGTTTTTTTATTAAAAATACTAAGATAGCTATATTCTTAGTGATTTTAACTTTGTTTTGGGGTGTTAATTCATTTAGTAACCTATCCAGGGAGTTAAGCCCAGAGGTAATACTACCTTATGGCATGGTGACCACGATGTATACCGGTGCGGCACCTGGTGAGGTTGAAACATTGGTTACGGATAAAATAGAGGCAAAGCTAGACGAACTAGAACATGTGAAAAAGATAACTTCAAGCTCTGGATTCGGTTATTCTTCTGTTATGGTTGAGTTTGATACAGGGGTAGACATGGATGATATGGTACAAAAGATGCGGGAGAAGATTTCTTCTGTGGAGTCAGAGCTGCCAGAAGAAGCTACGGCACCTAATGTAATGAGTATAAAAACTAATAACTCACCTATAGTTGTAATTAATATCGGAGGGGAATATGATTTTATACAGCTAAAAAACATAGCCAAAGATATCAAGAAGGAAATAGAAAAAGTTCAGGGAGTGTCTGACGTTCAGATAATCGGAGGACTTGAACGAGAGATAAAAATCAAAGTTGATCCGCAAAAATTGGGTGTTTATGGAATAACGCTTGATGATATTAAAAATGCTATAGCCTCATCGGATATTAATTTCCCAGGTGGAAATATAGAGTTAGATAAGAAAAACTATAATATACGAACAATAGCGAAGATAGAAGATCCTAAAGAATTTGAAGATATAATAATAAAATATTCAGGCAATAGTCCATTATATCTAAGAGATATCGCGGATGTTGAGGATGGATACAGTGAGCTTGATTCTTATTCTAGACTATATATTAGTACAGGGGATGGAAAAAACAAGGTTGAAAATACTGTTGCAATATCTATAAAGAAAAAGGATGAGTCTGATATAATCAATGTAACTAAGGAGATAAAGGATACATTAAACGAAGGAAAAGGCAAAGTATATCCTGAGACTTTGAAACTAGAAATAACAGGAGATATGGCTAAATATGTAGACGATCAGCTTACTGATGTTATCCATGATGCGGGTGCAGGTCTTATCATCGTTGTTATAGTACTATTTATATTTATAGAACTAGCAGAGTCTTTAATAGTTGCGATGGTAATACCACTTACATTACTTATAACTTTTGGTTTTCTAAAAATGACAGATATGACATTAAATACTATTACTCTATTCTCATTGATACTAGCAGTAGGTATGGTTGTTGATGATGGTATAGTAATAATGCAAAACATAGACAGATTACGAAAGAAAGGGATTGATTCTAATACTGCAGCAAAGGTTGGTACAAATCAAATAGCGCCTGCTGTTTTATCATCAACGCTTACAACACTTGGTTCTTTCTTTCCGCTTATGCTTACTTCAGGTATAATGGGAGAATACATAAAGGGAATACCTATTACAGTAATATATGCACTGTCAGCATCATTCTTTGTAGCGATAACTACAACACCAGCATTATCGGCAATATTTTTAAAAGGCGATAAACAAAAGCAAGAAAGGATAAAAGAAGGATCAAGAAAATTTGGTAAGAGTGTTTCTAAGATTTTATCACTAGCACTTGTAATATTTTTAGCAATATATGCGTTCGTAGATACTACACGACCAGGATTTAATATTACAATAGCTTCGATTATTTCTGCGATTATATTTGGTGGGCTTATGTACTACAAGCTATATGTTGCAAAAACTAATGAGCATGGTGAATCTGAGGTAATAGTCAAGTATTCACAAATACTTAGATGGATAATAACAAAGGGAAGAAGAAGAATTTTAACTATTCTTATAGCTTTCGGTGCATTTATAGCTAGTATGTTACTTATACCACTTGGAATACTCAAGATAGAAATGTTTACAGCAGATGATTATACAAAATTCTATGTAAATATTGAAACACAAAAGGGCTCTAATATAGAACTTACCAAACAGGTAGTAGAGGACGTTGAAGTTGAGCTATTTAAGGTATCAGAAATTAAAGATTTTGTTTCAAATATAGGTATTACAGGAGCAGATGCATTTGATGAATTTGCTACAGCGAGCACAGGAACTACTCCTAATATAGCTAAAATAGCAGTTGACTTAGTGGAGAAAAAAGATAGGGTAAGGTCAAGTATGGAGGTCTCAGAGCAGGTAAGAAACATGCTAAAACAAATACCAGGAGCAAAAATAACAGTAGAAGAAGTCCAAAGTGGACCTCCTAGTAGTAAGCCTATTTATATTCAATATGAATCAGACAGTTTAGAGGATTTGAAGGAATGTACTAGTTTTACTGAAGGGATACTAAAGGATATGTCAGAAATACAAAACATAGATAACTCAATGCAAGAAGGAGACCCAGAGATACAAATAAAAATAAATAAAGAAAGAGCAAGAGCATATGGATTAAACAGTGCGATGATTGCTATGGAGGTTAGAAATGCAGTAAATGGTTTAGAAGCAACAACATTTAAAAAGGATAAAGAAGAAATAAGCGTTATTATAAAACCAGTCTCATCTGAACTAACAACAATGAATGACTTAAATAAACTGACATTCCAGTCTATGGCAGGCAGTCAAATTCCATTTAATCAAGTGGTAGAAGTTATAGAAGGAAAAAGCTATAGTGCAATAAATCACACAGATCTTAAGAAGATAGCAGTAGTTTCCTCAGATGTAAAAACAGGTGTAAATGCATATGAATTAACACAAGCTATACAAAAAAAGATTGAGGCACACGGCTTGCCTAAGGATGTCGAGGTTATATATGGTGGAGAAACACAGGAAGTAGAAGAAACATTTACAGATATGCGAAACAATATGATAGTCGCTATTTTGATAATATTTGCAATATTAGTAATACAGTTTAACTCGTTTACGCAACCAATCATTATATTAGTGGCTATACCACTCGCGATGATAGGTGTAATGCCAGGTTTAGCTCTAATGGGATACAATTTTGGTTTTGTAGCATTTATTGGAGTTGTTGCACTTATTGGTATAGTTGTCAAAAATGGTATAATACTTATTGATTACATAAATTATCTACGTAGAAGTGGATATAGCAGGGAAGAAGCGGTAATAAAAACAGGTATGACTCGTTTTGAACCAGTTCTAGCCACAACTATAACAGCAATCGGTGGTATAATACCCATGACACTAAAAGCTGATTTCTTTGCACCACTTGGATATACTATTATATTTGGGCTAATGGTGTCAACGATGCTTACACTTATTATAGTACCAGTTATATATATTATGTTTGAAAACACAGCAGGTGGAATGTCAAGAATATTTAAAAGGAGGAAAGTATGATGAGATTGAAAATATTATCAGTGTTATTATTAAGTTTAATATTTGTAGGATGCTCTGCAAAAGCAGATAAAATAGAAAAGCAAAAAGTTAGTTATGTTAAGACTACAAGTATTGAGACTAAGGATTTTCAAAACAAGTTAATTATTCCAGGGAAGCTTAACCCCAAGGAACAGGTTACAGTAACATCCAAAGCTTCAGGAACTATACAGAGTATAAATATTGAGGTAGGTAAAGCTGTAAAGAAAGGTCAACTAATTGCAAAAATCGACGACAGTATGTATAAAATACAATATGACGCTGCAAAGGTTGGAGTTGACAATGCCAATCAAACTTTAGATAGGATGACAAATTTTAGCGATGAAACAATGAAATCACAGGATATAGAAATGGCAGAGGCAGCACAAAAATCAGCACAAACAAATTTTGAAAATGTCGAGAAAAATTATTTAAATATGAAACAGCTATATGAAAAAGGGGCTGTTGCAAAGACTGACTTTGATTCTATAGAAACTCAATATAATCTTACAAAGCAAGCACTTGACACATCCAATGAAGCACTAAAGCAGGCGACAAGAGGATATGAATATAATCTAAAAGGTGCTAATATAGGAGTCGAAGCTGCAAAAAATACATATAAGCAGGCAGGCGAAAATCTAAAATATACGCAAATTTTCTCACCAATATCAGGAATAGTAAGTGAGAAAAATATAAGTGTAGGAGAAAATATTAATCCAGGTGCACCCATATTTACGGTAGTAAATATTAATGAAATGTATGTAGATGCAGGAGTTTCAGAAATAGACATCTCAAAACTAAAAGTTGGTCAAATAGTTAAAGTAACGGTAGATGCATACAAAGGGGAAGTTTACGAAGGCAAAATATCAAACATAAGCCCAGTGATTAATGAAAATTCAAAGACATATCCTATAAGAGTAACTATTCCCAATAAGGAAAAGAAATTAAAGGCAGGAATGTTTGCACAACTAGAAGTAATACTAGACGAACATAAAGGAACAAAAGCAGTGCCTAAGGAAATAGTACTTAAAGAAGGCGCAGAAAGCTTTATATTTGTAATAGATAAAGAAAAGGCAAAAAAGAAAAAAATACAAACAGGTTATCAATCAAATGATTATATAGAAGTAATTTCAGGACTTACAGGAACAGAAAAAATAGTTTTTGTAGGATATGATGCATTAATAGATGGGGAAAAAGTTATTGAGAAAAAATAATTAACACGATTTAAATAGATTAAAAGAGGGGGATACAAAAGATATGAGAATAAAAGTGAGAACAGTGGATCAGGAATATGCTAAACAAAACTTAGAAGAAAATAAAAATATAATATTATTAGATGTAAGAACTGTTGAGGAATACAAAGAGATTCACATACCAGGAAGTATACTAATACCGCTGGATGAGATAACAAAAGAAAATATGGAAAAGAAAATACCAGACAAACAAGCACTTATATACATCCATTGTCGAAGCGGTGGCCGAAGCAAAATCGCATACGGTTTGCTTCGTGAGCTAGGATATACCAATATGTATGATATAGGTGGTATAAATACTTGGAGCTATGAGACGGAGCGAGGATAATAGAATATAACTATTCAGAGATCATTTTGAATTATATGATTATGAGGAATAAAAAAATCATATAATATTAATATATTATAACATACTTATAGGCTTGACATAGATGGTGAAAAGTGTTATAATATGTATATAACTAAGTAATGCAGTGTGTTTCGCCACAGTAAGAGCGAATTGTACATTCAAGGTGTTTCGCCACAGTAAGAGCGAATTGTACATTCAAGGTGTTTCGCCACAGTAAGAGCGAATTGTAATTCATGCATGTAAGCTAGGGAAACCTAGCTTACAATTATTTTGGAGGATAAACATATGGAAGAAATTAAATTTTATGATGTAAGTAAGGAGTACATAAAATATCTAAAAGGATATGATATAAAAATTCCAAATATAAATTACAGTAAATATGAAAAATTTGTCTGTGGAGTTGTGCTTGAAATAAACGAACTTAATTATTTTGCACCGATTTCATCGTTTAAAACACAACAAAGAACGAACATACTTATAAATAATGAAGATGGAGTGCCGATAAGTTCAATCAGATTTTCTTTTATGTTTCCTGCACCAAGCGAGGTATTGATTATTAAAGACTTTAATACCGAAAAAGAAAAATACAAATATCTTTTAATGGCAGAGCATGATTTTTGTAATAAAAATAAAAAGGAAATATATAAAAAAGCTGAGTATATTTATAAACGGGCAATTGGTGAACACGATTTGGTTATGAAACAAAACTGCTGTGATTTTAAGCTTCTTGAGATTAAGTGTCGGGAGTATAAAATATAATAAAATATTACAAGAAATTTACAAATTATAGTAATGGGTTGACAAAATAGGATATATTATATTATAATGAGAACTATAAATTTAAAGAGGGGGTGTCTATAATGAATGGATTAGAAATTGGTATAGCAAATGAATATTTAAATTATATTATAGGCACTAATTGTCGGGTTCTATAAAGCTGAGCTTTATTTCTAAATTAATACAAACCTACAAATCGCACTGTGTCCTTGTAAACACGGTGCTTTTATGTTGACGATTAGTGTGATATGGATTGGAGGATGAGAGAGTGGATGAATTGGAAGAGGGGAAGAAGATTGATAAAAGAGAAATGTTAGCTTTGTTAAAGAAGCTATGGGTGTATATAAGGGAATATAAAAAGTTGGTTTATATTATTTTGCTATTTACGATGCTACAAATTATTGCAGATGGTATATACCCATTGCTTTGGTCTAACGCATTGACAAGATTGACTGAATCTAATTATGAACAATTTTTTATAGCACTTATCTTTTATGTTAGTGTAGGGCATTTTTTTATGGAGGGAGTTAGTGTCATAGGGGAATATACTTATTCAAGACTTGAGCAAAATTTTATAACAGATATAAAAAAGAAGATGTATTTTAAATTGATGGATGTAAATGTATGTGTTTTTGATAACAAAGGGAGTGGAGAAATAATAAAGAAAGTTTATTCAGAGCCTCATAATATATTGAATAACTTAAAACAAATATTTATGACATGTACTAATTTATTAAAATCAGGAATCCTTATAATATGTTCTGTAATATTATCTCCATTACTTGCAATATGTTATTTGATAGCGTTAATACTAATGGTTATACTATTTAAAATAAATGGGAGAAAGGTTAAAAAAATAAAAAGGGATATAAGTGAAATAGATGACAGTGCAGTAAGCATATTAAACCAAAGTATAAATGGAGTAAGAGAAGTGAAGGGATTAGGTATAAAACATGAGGTGGTATCAAACTTTTTTGCAAAGATAGTAGAGTTGAAGAAAAAAGAAATTAAGAATTCAAATATAGATATAATGTATGGGGCAAACATGAATTTTATAATAACTTTGTTAGCAACAAGTGTCTACCTTACTACTGGATGGTTAGTGTATCAAGGTAAACTATCAATACCTTATCTAATAGCAATAGATATATACACATGGCAAATAATAATGGGATTTCAAAAGATTCGAACTTTTAATCAATATGTACAGAGTACAGGTGTTTCACTTTCTAGAATATTTGAAGTGCTTGATGATGATGTATATACAGTTGAAAAATTTGGAGATAAAAAAGTAGAGGAAATACAGGGAAATATAGAGATTAGAGATGTATCGTTTGCATATGACGGTATAAATGAAGTTTTGTCTAATGTGAATGTACCTGTACATAAAAATAAAAAGCTAGCCATAGTAGGCCGAAGTGGAAGTGGAAAAAGCACATTATTTAGCTTACTACTTAGATTCTATGATTTTAAATCAGGAGAAATACTTATAGACGGAATAAATATAAAAGAATTTGACGAGGACTCACTAAGAAAGCACATATCAGTAATAAGACAAGAACCGTTCTTATTCAACTCAACAATAAAAGAAAACCTAACAATGGTAAAATCAAATGCAACAACCGAAGAATTAAGGGAAGCATGCAAGATTGCATATATAGACGAATACATAATGAGCCTACCAAAACAATACGACACACTAATAGGAGAAGGTGGAGTAAACCTATCAGGTGGACAAAAGCAAAGAATATCAATAGCAAGAGCAATGCTAAAAAAATCAAAAATAATGCTATTCGACGAAGCAACGAGTGCATTAGACAACGAATCACAATACAACGTAAAGAAGGCAATAGACGAGGTAGCTAAAGACCACACAGTGATAATAATAGCCCACAGGCTAAGCACTGTAATAGACTGTGATGAGATGATATTATTAGACGCAGGTAAGGTAGTAGCGAGAGGTACGCATGCGGATTTGATAAAGCATAATGAGGTGTATAATAAGCTGTATAATGTGGATTTGATAAATGGATGAAATAAGATGTGACAATTTGCATTTTATTCTAAAAAACTAATGGGGTGATATTTTGAGTAAGAAAAGGAAGAAAGATGAGAAGAAGGTAACGTTTAAGGAAAGTATGTATTATTTTAAAAGATTATGGAGTTATATTAGAAAATATAAGGCAAGAGTGTTTATATACATAGCAATTATGATTACTTCATTTTTTATGGCTATAGTTTATCCTGTTTTCTGGGGTAAGGCTGTTGTAAAAGTAGTAGAACATGATTTTAATGCTTTCTTATTATTTTTTGGAATTTATTTAATATTATATTTGATAGATAGTATAATATCAATAATGATAGGTTTTTTGGCTTCTAGGATATATGGGATGGTGACAGAAGATTTAAGAAATGATTTATATAAGAAGATAGTTGATCTGCCAGTTGAGGCATTCGATAAAACTAAAAGTGGTGAGATTATAAATAGAGTTTCAGAGAGCACTAATACAGTAGTAGATATAACTGCTAGATTGTTACGAGTAGGGATAAGAACTATAAGGGAATTAGTTTTAATAGTTATCGTATTTTTTATATGTCCAGAAATAGCAATGATGTATTTGGTAATGATAGTTTTGATGTATGCAATTTTTAAGAAATACGGGGCAAAAATAAAAACAATTACAAAAAGTATGAGAAAAAATTCGGATGCATATGTAAGCAATCTACAACAAACGATACAAGGAATAAGAGAGGTTAAATCTCTCGGACTAAAAAATAACAGTTTATTAAAATTTAAAACGGTTGTTAGAATTATAAGAAAGAAGGAATTTAAAGCAAGTGATATACGAAGAGTTTTAGGAACAATGATTGCGATGTTAAGAATGTTAGTACTTGGGGTAGTATTAATTGCAGCAGGGTACTATGTATATATAGGTAAGCTTTTGGCAGACTATTTTTTCGCAATAACCAGTTATACGCAACTGATAATGGGAACTGTTGATCTTATTACAGAAGTTGGTGTCGATGTACAAAAAGCTTCAGTTGCACTGGAGCGTATATTTGAAATTCTCGACAACAAGCTATACCCAGATGAAAAGTTTGGAGATAAAAGTGTAGAGTATATCAAGGGAGATATAGAGCTAAGGAATGTGTCATTTGCCTATGATGATACAAATGAAGTATTAGAAAATTTAAGCCTACACATACCAAAAAATAAAAAGCTAGCCATAGTAGGACGAAGTGGAAGCGGAAAAAGTACATTATTCAGTCTACTACTCAGATTCTATGACTTTAAATTAGGTGAAATACTTATAGATGGAGTGAATATAAAAGAATTTGACGAAGACTCACTAAGAAAGCATATATCAGTAATAAGGCAGGAACCGTTCTTATTTAACTCAACCATAAAACAAAACCTAACAATGGTAAAACCAAATGCAACAATCGAAGAACTAAGGGAAGCTTGCAAGATTGCGTACATAGATGAATATATAATGAGCCTACCAAAACAATACGACACACTAATAGGAGAAGGTGGAGTAAACCTATCGGGGGGACAAAAACAAAGAATATCCATCGCAAGAGCAATGTTGAAAAAATCCAAAATAATGTTATTTGACGAAGCAACGAGTGCACTAGACAACGAATCACAATACAACGTAAAAAAGGCAATAGATGAAGTAGCAAAGGATCATACGGTAATAATAATAGCCCATAGACTAAGTACGGTAATAGACTGTGATGAGATGATACTACTAGACGCAGGGAAGGTAGTAGCTAGAGGTACGCATGAGGAGTTAATAAGGCATAATGAGGTGTATAATAAGCTGTATAATGTAGATTTGATAAATGGGTAGATGAGGTTATTGCTTGTTAGTTGTTGACTGTTGGTAAAAAATATTTAGATTAAACATAAAACTAGAAAAATGTTCATAAAATTATTTATAGAATAATTTGTAGTTCAAAGAAAAGCAAAAATCTGAACTATAATACAGGGGGGAGCAGTATGAAACTAGTTGTAAAAAAAGAAAGGTGTCCACAAAATCACCCGTGTCCGTCTGTTAAAGTATGTCCGGTGAAGGCACTGAAACAAAAGAAATTTGAAGCACCTGAGGTAGATGAGGAAGTCTGTATAAAATGTGGCAAGTGTGTGAAGACCTGCCCGATGCGTGCACTTGTGATGGAAGAATAAAATTATAGACCTACCACTGTCATCGCGAGGAGGGCGTTTTTACCGACGTGGCGATCTGTCTTTAAAACTAAAAAACAGATTGCCACGCCAAAAACAGGCTCGCAATGACAGTTATAGGTCTGAACTGTAACACGTGTCCAGAAATCTGGACTTATTTTTTTTATAAAAAACTTGAAAAAGAAGTAAGAATGGAGTATAATGAATAAAAATGAAAGTTAAGTAGAAAGGAGACAGAAATTATATGCAAGTGGCAAAAGAATTGCTTAAAAAGTATTTTGGGTATGATGAATTTAGAAAAGGACAGGAAGAAATAATAAGGAATATTTTAAGTAAAAGGGATGTGCTGGGTATTATGCCTACGGGTGGTGGTAAATCAATATGTTATCAAATACCAGCACTTATTTTCGAGGGGGTTACGATTGTGATATCACCTCTTATCTCGCTTATGAAGGATCAGGTGGATTCGTTAAATATAGTTGGCATAAAATCAGCTTTTATTAATAGTACACTATCTAATATGGAGCTTAGGGAGATAGTTAATAACATAAGGAATAATATATATAAGATTATATATGTAGCACCTGAAAGACTTGAAAATGAAGGATTTATAGAATTTATAAATAAAATAAATATATCACAAATAGCAATAGACGAAGCGCACTGTATATCACACTGGGGGCATGATTTTAGAAAAAGCTATACCAAAATAAAAGCATTTATAGATTCTTTTACTAACAGACCCATAATAACAGCATTTACTGCTACAGCCACAGAAGATGTAAAAAAGGACATAATAACTCAATTAGGACTTAGGTCTCCGAGTATTACGGTTACTGGCTTCGACAGGGAAAACCTAAAGCTTATAATAGTGAGAAATGCTACTAAACAAAAATTTATACTAAGCTATATAGAAGAAAATAAAAATGTTTCAGGTATAATATACTGTGCAACAAGAAAAGAAACAGATGAACTTTACACTGTGTTAAGTAAAATCGGCTATAGTGTAGGGAAATATCATGCAGGAATGGGTGAGAAGCAAAGGAAAAAAAGTCAAGAAGAATTTTTATATGATAATATAAGTATTATGGTGGCTACGAATGCATTTGGTATGGGAATAGACAAATCTAACATACGGTATGTAATACATCATAGTATGCCAAAAAATCTAGAAGCATATTATCAAGAGGTGGGTAGAGCAGGACGTGACGGTGAAAAAAGTGAATGTGTACTCTTGTTTAACAAACAAGATATAATTTTGCAAAAGTATTTTATAGAAGAACTTGGGGATAGTTCAGAAGCGGTTAAACAAAATAAATATGAACAGCTACAAAGAATAATAGACTACTCATATACTACAAACTGTCTTAGAAAACAGGTACTAAGCTACTTTGGACAGGAATACGCACAAGAAAAATGTGATAACTGTAGTAATTGTAATGACTATTTAGAAAAACAGGATATAACGATTGAAGCACAAAAGATATTATCATGTGTACATAGAATGAAAGAACGATTTGGAACAACTATGGTGACAAAGGTACTAAAGGGCTCAGCATCACAACCAGCATGTTTATATAGAGATTTGTCTACATACGGAATAATGAGGGAGTACTCGGTAAATGACATAAAAGAATACATGAATGTGCTAATAGCAGATGGTTATTTGAAAATGGGAGGTGACAAATATCCTATAATAAAGCTTACAGAGAAATCTATAAAAATTCTAAAAGAAAATGAAAAGGTGTACATACAAACTATGAAACATAGAGAAATATCAGGAAACGAGGGCTTATTTGAAATATTAAGACAACTACGAAAAACTATATCAATCGAAGAAAGATTACCGCCTTTTGTAGTATTTAGCGATGCAACACTTAAAGAAATGTCAGGAAGATACCCTATAAGTAAAGAACAAATATTAAATATATCAGGAGTAGGGGAGGCTAAATACGAAAGATATGGGAAAAAATTTATAAATGAGATACAAATATATGTAGATAATAATAATATAGACACCTCAAAAATAGTATATGAAGAAAAAACAACAAATAATAGAATGCCAAGAGAACGAAGAGTTGGGGAAACATGCGAAAAAACATTGGAGCTCATGAGAGAACTAGGAAGTATCCCAGCAGTAGCCAAAAGAAGGGAATTAGCTACAACAACAATAGAAACACACCTTGCAGATGCTTACAAATGGGGATTATATGACGAAGCCGAGGAATATCTAAATCAACAAGATGAACAACAAATTTTAGAAGCTATTAAGAGTGTAGGAACTGAAAAATTAAGACCAATAAAAGATTTGGTATCTGAGGATATAAGTTATTTTATGATAAAACTAGTAATAGCAAAACACGAAAAGAACGGGGGTTAACTAATGAATTTAAATAATATTAATTTAGAGATGACAGCAGGAAGAATAGACCAATTTCCAATTGACGAGATACCTGAGATAGCGTTTGTAGGAAGATCAAACGTAGGTAAATCATCACTCCTAAATACTATGATGAACAGGAAAAGCTTAGCCAGAACTAGCTCTGCACCAGGAAAGACGAGGACGGTAAATTTTTATAACATAGACGAAACAATTAGACTAGTTGACTTGCCTGGATATGGGTATGCCAGTGTATCGAAAAAACAACAGGGAAGCTGGTTAAAGATAGTAGACGAGTATCTAACTGAACGCGAAAATCTAAAGTGCATAGCACTCCTATTAGACATACGACATGAACCAAATACTGCCGACAAGCTTATGTTTGAATTTATTAGGGAGATGGATATACCACATATAATAGTGATAACTAAAGCGGATAAGCTAGGGAAGAACGCTCAGATAAAGAATGTAGGACTTATTAGGAAAATATTAGGCATGGATAAGGATGATAATGTAGTATTGTTTTCTTCGTTAAATAAGACAGGTAAAGATGATTTGTGGGAGATGATGACGGAGATTTTGGGTGTGGAGTAAAAAATTTAAGTTTTACGTATTGACGAAAACGAAAAAAATAAGTATAATATATAAAGATGATTAGAGCAAGGAGTGGTATTATGCTTAGCATAGAGGATAAAAAAAAAGAATTGGTAAAATACTTTGAAAAAAAGTCTAATATAATTGCTGTTTGGATTGTAGGGTCATACGGAACAGAATATCAGCGAGAAGACAGTGATGTTGATTTTGCTATTATTTTTGATGGTGATGTAGATTTGATGGACGAATTGAGAATCGGAACAGAAATAACGGACATTATAAAAAATGAAAATGTAGATATTATAAATTTAAAGGAATCTAGTCTATCACTTCAATATAATGCAGTAAGTGATGGAACAACTTTGTACGAAAGAGACTTCATACAAGTTTCTGATTATATTGAGAATATATATAGGCTATACTTTATAAATAAATATTATATAGACTCGTATAATAGGGATTATTTATATTCGGGATATAAAAGGGGTGCAGTGAAAGTATGATAGAAAATGTAGATATTGATAAAGTTACAGAAAAATTGTCACATATAGAAGATAATGTTAAAAAGTTAGAGGATATGAGATGCTTTTCGGAGGAACAATTTTTAGAGGATTATAGAAATCCAGGTAGTGCGAAATATTTTTTGCAGGTAGCAATTGAAGCTATGATAGATATAACGAATCATATAATAGCGAGGAACAGACTGGGTAAAGCTGAAACAAATAAAGAATTATTTAAAATACTTGCAGATAATAACATTATTGATAAAAAGATGGTAACGAATTATTCAGATATGACTAAATTTAGAAATAAAGTAGTACATTTATATAACGAGATAGACGATAAGCAGATATATAAAATACTAAAATTTAAATTAGAAGATTTTTATATATTTTTAGATGAGATAAACAGGGCTTTAAAGTAATTCCAAGTTGTATAAAAGAGACTTAACATGCAAAAAAACAAAAACTTTGCGTGTCAAGTCTTTTTTTAAATATTTTTTTATGGTATAATTAGTTAATGACAGTTAGAGATTAAAAGATTACGGAGTTGATTATTTATGCAAGAGGTACCTTGTTTTTTGGATATGTTTAGTTTTGTTAATATAGATAAGATATATAAAGATGCATTTTCGAGTGCAAAGGTTGAAAAGGTGAATATGTATAGCAAGGATAGAAAGATAGAGCTTAGCTTGAGTTTTTGTAATGTTGTACATGAGGATGTTATAAGTGATATAGAGAATCAGGTTTTAAATGGATTAAAAGGGATAGATAATGTTAAGATTTATGCGAGATATGATATCCCTGAGAATGATATAAATAAGCTTGTTTGTTTGTATTGGGATAATATCTTACGTATGATTGAAAAGAAAAGTCCACTTTGTAAAACTATACTGAGTGATTCAAAATGTGATGTGCTAGGAGACAAACTAGTAATAAAGGTTCATAAAAGCTCTATTGATTATCTGAGGCGACACAAGCTAGAGGAGAAAATAAAAGCTACGATAAATAAAAGCTTTTCGATAAATGCGAATGTATTATTTTGTGAATTAGAGCTGTCAGAAGAAGAAATAAAAGAATACAACAACAAAGTGGAAGCAGAACAAGAGAAGATAATGAAGCAGGCAGCTTCAAATGTCTCTCAAAATATGAAAAAGGAAGATACAAAGTCTGAAAATAAAGCAGGTAATTCTGAAGAAAAAGAGGATAGTCCTATAATATTTGGAAAAGAAATAAAAGAAGTGACTATGAAAATAGATGATATAACTGATGAAACTTTAGATGCGTGTATAAAAGGGGAAATAATAAAGCTTGAAGAAAAGGAAATAAAAGAAGATTTGATGCTTATTACATTTGATATAACAGATAAGACTAATTCAGTAACATCAAAAATATTTCTGAAAAAAGCACAACATCAAGATATAAAGGACAAGCTAACGGTAGGTGCATGGATAAAGATAAAAGGTCAGATGCAATATGATAATTTCTCAAAAGAAGTTATACTTATGGCAAGACATATAATGAAGGCAGAATCACCATTAAAAAAGAAAAAAGATTTAGCAGAGGTAAAAAGGGTAGAACTACATATGCATACACAAATGAGCGAAATGGATGCGATACCTTCGTCGAAGGCAGTTATAAAAAGGGCACTAGACTGGGGTCATCTGGCTATCGCTATAACAGATCATGCTGTAGTGCAAGGCTTTCCTGAAGCTATGCATGCATCAGAAGGGAAAGACATAAAGGTTATATACGGAGTAGAGGCATATATAGTAGATGACATGAAAAAAATCGTTCAGGACGCTAAAGACATGGAAAATATAGATAGTACCTTCGTAGTATTTGATATAGAAACAACAGGTTTTAGCAACCAAGCGGATAAGATAACAGAAATAGGGGCGGTAAAAGTAAAGGCAGGGGAAATAATAGATAAATACAGTACCTTTATAAACCCGGGAGTGCATATACCAGAGCATATAACAAAGCTTACGAGTATAACAGATGAAATGGTAGCAGACGCACCTAGTATAGAAGTTATATTACCTCAGTTTTTAGATTTTGTAGGTGATTCAGTGCTTGTAGCACATAATGCGGGCTTTGATATGGGGTTCATAAAATCCAATGCAACAAGGCAAAATATAGAAGTTGAAAACACAGTAATAGATACCGTATCGCTTGCAAGAGCAATATTTCCTAGTTTGAAAAATCACAAATTAAACATTATATCTGAACATCTGGGGATTAAACTTTTAAATCATCATAGGGCAGTTGATGATGCAGGTGCAACTGCAGAAATATTTGTAAAGTTCATAGAAATATTAGAAAAGAAAAAAATATATAATCTTGAGGAAATAAATAACCTAGTAGGTGATCTAGACCCTAAGGTCTTGCCGATGTCACATGCGATAATACTTGCAAAAAATAGACAAGGTATAATAGCTATAAATAGGCTCGTATCTATTTCACATGTGAAATATTATAAAAGACGTGCACGAGTACCTAAAAGTGAGATTGTAGAGTATAAAGAAAATCTAATAATAGGTAGTGCCTGCGAAGCGGGAGAAGTATTCAAGGCTGTATTGGGCAATGCAGATGAGGATGAAATTCAAAGGCTTGTTGATTTTTATGATTATCTAGAAATACAGCCGATAACGAATAACAAATTTATGATAGCTAGTGACAAGATTCCTGATATAAATTCTGAGGAAGATTTGAAGGAAATAAATAAAAAAATAGTCGAGCTTGCAGACAAAAATAATAAGCTTGTGGTTGCGACGTGTGACGCACACTATTTAGACCCTGATGATAAACTATACAGACAGATTATTCTTGCTGGCAAAGGGTATAAAGACACAGACGAGCAGGCTGATTTGTACCTTAGGACTACAGATGAGATGCTTGAGGAGTTTAGTTATTTAGGGGAAGAGAGGGCATTTGAGGTTGTAGTGACGAATACTAATAAGGTTGCTGATATGATAGAGACGACAGTGCCGATAGATGAAAATGATAAGGCAGCTCCAGTAATAGATGGAGCAGAGGAAGAACTAAGGAATGTATGTTATGATAATGCAAAAGCTCTTTATGGGGAAAATATCCCAGAAGTAGTTGTAGAAAGATTAGAAAGAGAGCTCAACTCAATAATAGGCAATGGGTACGCTTCTTTATACATAATAGCTCAAAAGCTCGTTCAGAAATCTATATCCGACGGGTATTTAGTTGGATCACGTGGATCTGTAGGGTCTTCATTTGCAGCTAATATGGCAGGGATTACAGAAGTTAATTCATTACCAGCGCATTATGTATGTCCAAACTGTAAATATTCTGATTTTGACTCAGAGGTTGTAAAAAAGCATGGAAGTAACTCAGGCTGTGATTTACCAGATGCACCATGCCCTAAATGTGGCACTAAGCTGGATAAGGAAGGACATGACATACCATTTGAGACCTTTCTCGGATTTGAAGGGGATAAAGAACCTGATATTGACCTAAACTTTTCTGGAGAATATCAAAGTAAGGCACATGAATTTACAGAAAAAATGTTTGGAAAAGGTCATGCATTTAAAGCAGGTACAATAGGAACTCTTGCTGATAAAACTGCATATGGATATGTAATGAAATATTTTGAAAAGAAAGGAATAACGCCTAGAAAAGCTGAGATAAATAGATTAGCTCAAGCTTGTGTTGGCATAAAAAGAACCTCAGGTCAGCATCCAGGAGGAATAGTGGTAGTTCCAAGTGATAGAGAGATATATGAATTTACTCCAATACAATGGCCAGCAAATGATGACACAGTGGCACTTGAGACCACGCATTATGATTATCACTCAATCGATAAAAACCTACTCAAGCTAGATATACTAGGACATGATGATCCTACGATGATACGACGACTTGAGGATCTAACTGGTGTTGATGCAAAGAAAATATCACTTGATGATAAGAAGGTTATGTCTATATGGGAAAGTAATGATGTACTAGGTATTAAAGAAGGAAGCGAGGTAAGTTGTCCTATAGGAACCTTAGGGATACCTGAGATGGGGACAAATTTCTTGATACAAGTTTTACAGGATGCAAAGCCGAAATGTTTTTCTGACTTAGTAAGGATTACAGGACTTACGCATGGTACCGATGTTTGGCTTGGAAATGCAGAAAAAATAATAAAAGAAGGAAGAGGAACACTAGAAGATGTTATATCAGTGCGTGATGGTATAATGCTATTTCTTATAAGCAAAGGAATGGATAAAAAGCTATCATTTGTTATAACTGAAAGTGTAAGAAAAGGAAAAGGACTAAAGCCAGAATGGGAAGAAGAGATGAAAAAATATGATTTACCAGAATGGTACATATGGTCATGCAAAACTATAAAATACATGTTCCCAAAAGCCCACGCTGTTGCCTATGTTATGATGGCGTTTAGAGTAGCCTACTTTAAAGTATATTATCCAGAAGCCTATTACACTGCATTCTTTGGTATAAGAGCTACAGACTTTGACTACGAGCTTATGTGTAAAGGCAAAGAAAAACTTGATAACCATATAAAAGAATATATGGCAAAAGGCTATTCGATGACCAAAAAAGAAAAGGATACGCTCGGAGATATGAAAATAGTCCAAGAAATGTATGCAAGAGGCTTTAATTTTGTCCCAATAGACATCTACAAAGCTAAAGCAAAGCATTTTCAAATATTCCTAGAGGGAATAATGCCATCATTCACGGCGATACAAGGACTAGGAGAAGCCGTAGCTGAGAACATAGAAAAGGCAAGAGACGATGGGGAGTTTACGTCAATAGAAAATTTTGTGGCTAGGACAAAGGCGAATAAGACGGTGGTGGATATACTAAAGCAGAACGGGATACTAAAGGGCTTGCCGGAGACTAGTCAGTTGTGTTTGTTTTGAGTGGGATGGGTAAAGTTGTAAAATTTGGTTGACAAATGTAATAAGGTGGGGTATAATGGGTGGAAATTAAGAAATTAAATAATAAATTGATAGGAGAGTGTGTAAGGATGAAAGAGGAAAATGTGGGACTATAAACATAATTACATCTCCCTTATAATCTAGATGCCAAAGAACAGTCATATTTATTCTATACATAAATTTTAATGTTTTGTAACAACATTACCACTACCCTTCAAAATGCTATTTTCCTGAAGAATCCCTCTTACAGAGCTTAATGGATATACAATACTATTTCTTCCAACTATAGTACCTGGATTTAGAACTGAATTACAACCGATTTCAGCATAATCACCGATGATTGCCCCAAGCTTTCTTAATCCTGTCTCAATAACCTGTGAATCCGTTTTTACTTTTATTAATCCTCCATCCGACTTAAAGTTAGAAAGTATAACTCCTGCTCCTAAGTGGGCTTTATAACCTAATATTGAATCTCCTATATAATTATAATGAGGAACGTGTACTTTATTAAAAAGAATAGCATTTTTTATTTCTG
>Ga0154526_1104_pt1 | contig 21118 bp, 22 predicted proteins | sample RifGroE2_FD_105669 | JGI IMG/M metagenome (GOLD analysis project Ga0154526, IMG submission 105669) | Clostridiales bacterium GWE2_32_10
CAAAAAGAGTTTGGAAAAGGTGCAATAATGAAACTAGGAGACTCAATGGAGCATAATATAGCTGTAACACCAACAGGGTCTATAAGTCTCGATATTGCATTAGGTATTGGTGGTGTACCTAAAGGAAGAATAATAGAAATATTTGGACCAGAATCTTCTGGTAAAACAACAGTTACTTTGCATATGATAGCTGAGGTACAAAAAACAGGTGGGATTGCTGCATTTATTGATGCCGAGCATGCTCTTGATCCTACGTATGCAAAAAAACTAGGAGTGGATATAGACGCTCTTTATATTTCGCAGCCAGATAATGGTGAACAAGCCCTTGAAATTGTAGAAATAATGGTACGTTCGGGTGCAGTTGACATAGTAGTTGTTGACTCGGTTGCAGCACTTGTACCAAAAGCAGAAATAGAAGGGGAGATGGGAGATTCTCATATAGGGTTGCAAGCAAGATTGATGTCCCAAGCTCTAAGGAAGTTAACTGCAATAGTTAATAAATCTAAAACGGCTGTTGTATTTATAAATCAGTTGCGTGAAAAAGTAGGGGTAATGTTTGGAAGTCCTGAAACTACAACAGGTGGTAGAGCACTTAAATTTTATTCTTCAGTTAGACTTGATGTAAGAAAGTCTGAAACCTTAAAGCAAGGTGAAGAAGTGATAGGAAATAGAACAAAGGTAAAAGTTGTAAAAAACAAAGTAGCTCCCCCATTTAAGGTGGCTGAGTTTGATATAATGTATGGGACAGGTATATCGAAGGAAGGGGATATACTAGATTTAGCAGCAAAATTAAATCTGGTAAATAAAAGTGGAGCATGGTATTCCTATGGCGAAACAAGAATAGGTCAAGGTAGAGAAAATGCGAAGCAATTTCTAGTTAATAACCAAGACGTATGTAAAGAGATAGAGAATACAGTTAGGGAACATTTTAATCTGAATACTAGTGTGAGTTCAGAAGAAGAACAAATAACAAATAACAAAGAACAAAGAAAACATAAATGATATAGAGTATTAATTTTTAAACTTTGTACTTTGAACTTTGTACTTTGAAAAAACGGGGGTGATAGTCATTGAATTATTAGTAATATCATTGGTAGTTGTAGTTGCTGCCGGTGTATCGTTTATGGCTGGGATAATGCTTAGAAAAAGGATTGCTGAAAATAAAATAGGTAGTGCAGAAGAAAAAGCAAAACAAATCATAGATGATGCTATAACGCAATCAGAGGCAACAAAAAAAGAAAAATTGCTTGAAGCAAAAGAAGAAAAAATAAAAATGAAAACAGAGATAGAAAAGGAAATTAAATCTAGAAGGGATGAATTGCAAGCAACCGAGAAAAGAATTATTCAAAAAGAAGAAAGTTTAGATAAAAAATATCTGGCATTAGATAAAAAAGAAGATGCACTTGAGAAAAAATCAGAAAAATTAGAAGAAATCAAAAATGAAATTCAAAGCCTTAAACTAAAGGAAGTTGAATTATTAGAAAAGGTATCTAATTTTACAACAGAACAAGCAAAGGAATATTTAATAGAAACTGTAAAAGAAGATATGATTCATGAGATGGCTATTGTTATAAAAGAGCAAGAAACAAAAGCTAAAGATGAAGCTAATAAAAGGGCTAAAGAAATTATTGTAGGTGCAATACAAAAATGTGCTGTAGATCATGTAGCTGAAACAACAGTATCAGTAGTAGCGTTACCTAGTGATGATATGAAGGGTAGAATAATAGGTAGAGAAGGAAGAAACATACGGGCAATAGAGACACTTACAGGTATAGATTTGATAATAGATGATACACCAGATGCAGTTATTCTTTCTGGGTTTGACCCAGTTCGAAGGGAGATTGCTAAAATTACACTAGAAAGACTTATATCTGACGGAAGAATCCATCCAGCGAGGATAGAAGAAACTATTGCTAAAGTTGAAAAAGAAATAAAGGATGAAATAAAAGAAACAGGTGAACAAGCACTTATGGAACTAGGGATTACTTCGATGAACACAGAACTCACAAAGCTCATTGGGAAATTAAAATACAGGACGAGTTATGGACAAAATGTATTGAAACACTCGATAGAGGTAGCACATCTTTCAGGGCTGCTAGCTTCTGAATTAGGAGAAAATGTAGCACTTGCAAAGCGTGCGGGTTTACTGCATGATATAGGTAAAGCAGTTGATTACGAAAAAGAAGGAACACATATTGAAATTGGGTTAGAGTTATGCAATAAATACAGGGAAAATGAGATAGTAATAAATGCTCTAGCTTCACATCATGGAGATGTGGAACCAAAATATGTAATTTCTGTTTTAGTACAAGTAGCAGATGCTATATCAGCCTCTAGACCAGGTGCGAGAAGAGAAACTCTAGAATCATACATAAAGAGATTGCAAAAGATTGAGAGTATTGCGAATTCATTTAAAGGAATAGAAAAATCATTTGCTATTCAAGCTGGTAGAGAAGTTAGAATAATGGTAATTCCAGAAGAAGTTGACGACGATGCAATGGTTGTATTATCAAAAGAAGTGGCAAAACAAATAGAATCTTCAATGGAATATCCAGGACAAATAAAAGTTAGCGTAATAAGAGAAACAAGAGCAGTAGAATACGCTAAATAGTTAAAACCTACAAAAGATAGCCAATAAAATTATTTTTAGAACCTAAAAATAATTTTAGAATAAATTACACACATGCTAGGAGGTAATATTTATGGAAGTATTAAAAGTAGCAACAAAATCTAATCCAAATTCTGTAGCAGGAGCATTAGCTAATAGTGTTCGTGAAAAAGGTACGGCTGAGCTTCAAGCGGTAGGTGCAGGTGCTATAAATCAAGCATTGAAGGCAATAATCATCGCAAGAGGATATGTTGCACCAACTGGGATAGACTTAATCTGTATTCCAGCATTTACAGCTATTGAGATAGATGGAGAAGAAAGAACTGCAATAAAGTTAATAGTAGAAGCAAGAAAATAAAAAATCCCCATATGGGGATTTTTTATTTTTCTAAATCATCGGGATTACTTTCATCGTCTATATCGTCATCAGTATCATCATCTACATCATCACTTGGCTCAAAACTAGCACATACAGCATCAAGTTCCATATCATCGTCATATGTTACATTAATATCATCTAAAGTACAATAAGCGTTATCTACATCATTATAAATACATTCATCTACAGAACATTTAATAGACTTGTTATTCTTCACTTTAAAATCACTCCTTTTAAAAAATTTGTAATTCAATAATAATTATTGGTAATATGGTTTTGTTTTATACTTGTTATGATAAAATTTAAATTTTTGCAGTTGACAAAATATCTGGTTTGTGGTAATATTTACTGAAATGATTGGCTTTAACTCACCTATAACCCTTTCTAAAAACAAATAGAGCTAGGAAGTTGTATATTGCATAGGGAGGAAAATAATATGAATACGCTAAAACAAAGAAAATTGTTTACTTTAAGGGAATTTGAGTTAGTAAGTAAAGGAGTGTTATTAAAATATAAAGATATAAGCGGATATTATGAGCTTACAAAACCATACATAGAAATAACAAAAGATATTAAAATTATAAAGACAGGTGGTAGAGGCTGGTTAATTGCAAGTGGAATTTTTGTAATAATAGCATTAATACTTTTTATTGACAGGTTAACAGGGGGAAGTGTAGAAAAAAATGCAGAGATTATATGGATAAGTATTTCATTGATATGTTTTTGTATTTTCACAATAAAGCATACAAGTATTATGCAGTTAATGTGTACAGACGGAGATGCTATAGTATTCTTTTATAATGAAAAGAATAGAGAAGAATTAGGTAAGTTTATACAAAGTATATTTAAAGAAAGAGATAAATATTTAAAAGATAAGTATACAAAAATAGATATGGATTTTCCAAAAGAAGAAAATTTATATAAAATAGAATGGTTAAAAAATCAAGAAATAATAAGTGAAGATGAATATAATGAATTGAAAAAAACTATATTAAACTACGAAAAACTAAATTGTGAGGATGAAGATAAATAATACGAGGAGGAATACCCATATGAATAAGCTAAAACAAAGAAAATTATTTGCTTCTATGGAAGTTGAGATATTAGATAAAGGCTTATCAATCAAGGAAAAGGAAATAGGGAAATATGTTGAGTTCAGCATGCCTTATGAAAAAATAACAAAAGACGTGGCTGTTCGGACAAAAAATAGCGAAGGGTGGTATACTGTAGCAATACTTTTTATAGTGTTTACTTTGCTTTTTAGTATACCTAAATTAGTTAACGGCAAAATTGAAAATATAGGAAAGGATGGGGAATTTATATGGTTGACTATATCTATAATTTGTTTTTGTACTCCTACTATATTAATTACAAAATTTAAGTACATAACCAATACTGATAATAAAGCGATATATTTTTTTTATGATAAAAAGAACCAAGAAGAATTAGATGAATTTTTAAAAAGTGTATTTGAAAAAAGAGATATATATTTAAAAAAGAGATATTCTAAGATAGATATGGATTTTTCAAAGGAAAAAAATTTAGATAAAATTGAATGGTTAAGAAATGAAGAGGTAATAAATGAAAGTGAATATAATGAGTTAAGGAATAAGATAATAAATTTCGAAAAAGACAATAGAAATCAAACGGGATTTAAAATATAGGGGGAGAGTTATGAAAAAATTAAGACAAAAAAACTTATTTACTTTTAAAGAGTTTGAAATATTAGATAAAGGGTTATTAATAAAAAGCAAACAGATAAATAACTATTTAGAATGGATTACGTCTTATAATGAAATAACGAAAGAGGTTTGGGTTCAAAAGGTAGGTGGTAAAGAATTTTTTAGTGTAGCAGGAATATGTGCATTAAGCGTAATTATAATTTTTATAACTAAATTGGTTGGAGGAAAAATAGAAACTATAGGGAATGATGGAGAATTTATATGGATAGTCATCTCAATAATATCCTGCTTTATTCCCATACTAACGACTAAACGTTATAAGCTTTTAATGTGTACTGATGATAAAGGAATAGATTTTTTATATAGTGAAAATCAAAAAAAAGAAGTAGATGAGTTTATTCAAAATATAATCAAGGAAAGAGATACTTATTTTAAAAATAAGTATGCAAAAATAGATATGACTTTTTCTAAGGAAGAAAATTTAAATAGAATTGAATGGCTAAAAAATGAAGAAATAATAACTGAAAGTGAGTATAGCGAGTTAAGAAAAGAATTATCAAATTATGAAAAAGAAAACAGAAATCAAGTAGGATTTCAATAAGGAGGAATAAACATATGGTAAATAACGAACTACATCAAGCATTAGAAGAACAAGCAAAAACTAAAGTAGAGGTTACTATGGATAAAATAGTTGCACTTGCTAAGAGTAGAGGATTTGTGTATCAGGGAAGCGAAATATATGGAGGGCTTTCGAATACTTGGGATTATGGTCCTCACGGTGTGGAGCTTAAAAATAATGTGAAGAGAGCATGGTGGAAGAAATTTATACATCAAAATCCATATAATGTAGGAATGGATGCAGCGATACTCATGAATCCACGTGTTTGGGAGGCATCTGGGCATGTAACTAAGGCGACAGATCCTCTTATGGATTGTAAGGAATGTAAAGAAAGATTTAGAGCTGATAAGCTTGTAAAACAGTACTTAGTAGAAAATAATATTAATCCAGAGAAAAATCCCGATGCGTGGACAGAAAAAGAACTTGAGGATTTTATAAGTGAAAATAAAATCAAATGTCCATCGTGCGGAAAAAGTAATTTTACAGGTATACGACAATTTAATATTATGTTTAAAACCTTTATAGGTGTAACAGAGGATAGTAAGAATACAGTGTATCTAAGACCAGAAACAGCACAAGGGATATTTGTGAATTTTAAAAATGTTCAAAGAACATCAAGAAGAAAGATTCCTTTTGGTATTGGTCAAATAGGAAAATCGTTTAGAAATGAAATAACTCCAGGAAATTTCACGTTCAGAACTCGTGAGTTCGAACAGGCAGAGCTAGAATTTTTCTGCAAACCAGGTAATGATTTGCTATGGTTTAATTATTGGAAAGATTATTGCATGAAGTGGTTATTAGATTTAGGCTTGAAAGCTGAAAATGTGAGATTTTATAATCAGTCAAAAGAAGAATTGTGTCATTACAGTGCAGCTACTTCGGATATAGAATATAAATATCCATTTGGTTGGGATGAAGTATGGGGAATTGCAGATAGGACTGACTATGACCTAAAAACACATATGGAAACCTCTGGAGAAGATATGAGTTATTTTGATCAGGAAACTAATGAAAAATACATACCATATTGTATAGAACCAGCTATTGGAATAGATAGAGTAACGCTTGCATTCTTATGTGATGCATATGATGAAGAAGTAGTTGAAGATGGTGATATCCGAACAGTACTTAGGCTTCATCCATACCTTGCACCAATTAAAATAGCAATATTCCCACTATCTAAAAAGTTAGCTGAAGGTACACAAAAGGTTTTTGAAAAAATGAGTGAACTATATCATACTGAATATGACGATACAGGAAGTATAGGGAAAAGGTATAGAAGACAAGATGAAATAGGAACACCATTCTGTATAACATATGATTTTGAATCAGAAAACGATAATTGTGTAACGATTCGTCACAGAGATAGCATGTTACAGGAAAGAATAAACATAGATAATCTTGAAGAATACTTTAAGGAAAGATTAGAATTTTAAAGGGGTATGCAAAATGGATTTAAATAGATATTATATAATTTATAAAAAATCTTGTAGAGATAAGATAAATAAAATTGTTAACGATTTTAAAAATATAGGATTAATAATTATAAGGAATGAATTAGATAAAAATAAGATAAAGATTCCTAAAAGGGGCTTTGAAGATTGTAATTTTATAGTTTTTGTAGATAGTACTATGTTAAAACAAGAAAAAGATTTTGATAAAGTTTTAAACAGCAATATGAAAAATGTATTATTTGTATGCGATGACGAACTTGATATGAATTTAAGAACTAGCTATATAAATTTAGCAAATTTATATAAAGAGAAATATAATGTTATATTTGAAAAATTTGAAGAATGCAAAAAAGACGAGTATAAAGAGCTTCTTTATATAAAAGAGATAGAGAACCTGGACTTAAGGGTTAAAGGTCTTGAGAAATTTAAGGAGGAGCATGGAGAGACCAAAAACTACTTAGTTCTTAAAGCTAATACTATATATAGAAAGAAAATGTTTAAGACAGCTAGAGACTTAATGGATAAGGCATTAGATATTGAATTAAAAACATCAAAAGAAAATTTTGAGTATGCTAATTTATTAGAAGAATATTATGGGGAATATACAAAGGCTAAAAAATACTATGAAGAGGCAATAAAATTAAAGCCAAATTATTATGATGCGTACTATAATTTAGCTGTTTTAATGTCTAAAATTTTTAACGATTATGAAAAAGCAGAAGAGTATTATGATAAGCTTATAAGTATGGATTCAGAAGATGAAAGAGCTTACTACAATAAGGCTATAATAGTTATGTCGCAAACCGGAGATAAGGATAAAGCAAAAGCTCTGTATGAGCGAGCGATAGAGATTTCTCCTAAGTGCTCAGCAGCTTATAATAATTTGGCAAATCTATATTTAAGCAAATTTGAGGATTACGAAAAAGCTAAGGAATGTTATGAAAAGGCGATAGAAATAGATAAAAAAGATTTTACTTTCTATTTTAATTTAGCGAATATCTATAAAATACATTATAAAGATTATAATAAGGCAAGAGAATATTATCAAAAATCAATAAAATGTGAAGATAATATATATTCTAGGATGAATCTTGCTATGCTTCTTGAAGAAAATCTAGGCGATTATAGAGAAGCTATAAGAAATTTCGAAAAAGTATTAGAGATTCAACCGGGTAATAAGGTGATTATTGATAAGTTGAAATACTTAGATGAAAAATTAATGAAAAATTTAACGATAACACTTGAAAAAAATAAGTAATAATATAAAATATTAATATATTAGTTGTTTAAAAATGAAATTGCTGATGTAAATTTATTATGTTAATTTGAGAGGAGAGTTTTCATGGCGAAGATAGCAATAAACGGGTTTGGAAGAATAGGTAGAAATGCTTTTAAGATTGCAATGGAGAGAGGACTTGAAGTAGTGGCAATTAATGATTTGACTAGCCCTTACGTACTTGCACATTTGCTTAAATATGATACTTGTTTCGGGAAATTTGAGGGAACAGTAATAGTAAAAGAAGATGCACTTATAGTAAACAGCAGGGAAATAAAAGTTCTATCAGTAAAAAATCCTATATCATTACCTTGGCAAGATCTTAATATCGACATTGTTATCGAAGCTACAGGACTTTTTACAAGCAAGGATAAGGCAGGAGCTCATATTCTAGCTGGTGCAAAACAAGTCATAATCTCAGCACCTACAAGTGATACTGATGTAAAAACTATAGTTATGGGTGTCAATGAAGAAAGTTTTGATCCTATAGCGGATGATATAATAGATAATGCATCGTGTACTACAAATTGCCTAGCACCAATTATAAAAGTTTTAAATGACAAATTTGGTATTAAGAGAGGCATAATGACTACTATCCATTCATATACAAACGACCAAAGAGTGCTTGACTTGCCACACAAAGACTTAAGGAGAGCAAGAGCAGCAGCAGAATCAATCATACCAACAACTACAGGAGCTGCAGAAGCAGTAGGTAAAATCATCCCTTCTGTAGCAGGAAAGCTAACAGGTATTGCTATGAGAGTGCCAACTCCTACTGTATCAGTCGTTGATTTAACGGTAGAACTTAACACAAATGTTACAACAGAAGAAGTAAATAAAATTCTAAAATTATCAGCAGACGACAAAATACTAGGATACACAGATGAACCACTTGTATCAATAGATTTCAGAAAAGACCCAAGGTCAGCTATAATAGACGCACTTTCTACCATAGTTGTAGACAACAACATGATAAAAGTTATAGCTTGGTACGACAACGAATGGGGATACTCAAATAGAATAATAGACCTCACTCAGTATGTGTCAGCGAAGTTTACGATGTGAGCTTGGAGTTTTTTGTCATTGCGAGGAACGAAGCAATCTCTTGTATTGACAGTAACTTGAAATCTATATAAATTAGGAGGGGAAATACATGAAAGATATAGTAAGTAAAAAATTCAGACATTATAAAGGAAATGAGTATATGGTGCTTAATATTGTAAAGCATTCAGAAACACTTGAGAAGATGGTAGTTTATCAAGATTTAAGTGATGAGAAGAAATTATGGGTAAGACCATACGATATGTTTGTGGGAAATGTAGAGATAGATGGAAAGATGGTAAAAAGATTTGAAGAATGTAAATAGAACGGAGAGATAACAACATGGATAAAATGTATATTGACATTATCAGTTGGTCTGGAACGATATTATCTATACTGGGACAAGTACTAATAAATAGAAAAATGATAAGTGCATATTATTTTTGGATTGTAGGCTGTATAGTATGGGGAGTAGTGGGGATCTTAACTAATAATTATGCATTACTTGCAATGTACGTAGTTTATTTAATACTAGACATCGAAGGTATAATGCACTGGAGAAAAGAAAATATAATAAAAAAGGAGAATAAATAATTATGGATAAGGTAACTATTGGTGATTTAGATGTAAGAGGAAAGAGAGTATTAGTAAGGGTTGATTTTAATGTACCTATGGAAAAAGGGGTAATTACGGATAATACACGTATTGTTGAAGCATTACCAACTATTAAAAAACTTATAGCAGAGGGTGCAAGGGTTGTACTTTGTTCGCATTTTGGCAGACCAGATGGACCAGATAAAAAATATTCACTAGAACCTATTGCAAAGGAACTTGCAAAGTTTTTAGGAAGCGAAGTAAAATTTGCAGATGATGATAATGTAGTTGGAGCAAATGCAAAGAGAATAGCAAATGAGCTTAACGATGGAGGTATAATGCTTCTTCAAAACACAAGATACAGGAAGGAAGAAGGGAAAAACGAAGAAGGCTTTAGTAAAGAGCTTGCAAGTCTTGTTGGTAACGAAGGTGCATATGTAATGGATGCATTTGGTAGTGCACATAGAGCACACTGTTCTACAGAAGGGGTAACCAAGTTTATAAAACATTGTGCAGTTGGAAAATTAGTAGAAAAAGAAATAAAATATTTAGGTGATGCAATAGATAACCCTAAAAGACCGTTTGCAGTAATACTTGGGGGAGCTAAGGTAAAGGACAAAATAGGAGTTATAGAGAATTTACTTGATAAAGGAACTGTTGATAAAATTATAATTGGCGGAGGAATGGCAAATACATTTTTAGCAGCAATGAATCTTGACATAGGTAAGTCAATGAAAGATAGTGATGATATTGTAGACTATGCTAGAGAATTGATAAAAATGGCTAAAGATAGAGGAATAAAAATGATACTTCCTGTAGATGTCGTTGTTGCGACAGAGTTAAGTGATGATGCAATAGCAACAGTTGTGGATGTAAATGAAATACCGAGTGATTCTATGGCATTGGATATAGGACCGAAATCTGTAAAAGTATATGAAGAAGCATTAAAGGGTGTAGAAACTGTAGTATGGAATGGACCGCTTGGTGCTTTTGAAAAGGAACAGTTTGCAAAAGGAACATTTGGTCTTGCAGAAAAGGTTGCAAATCTTGAAGCTATTAAAATTATATGTGGAGGGGACTCAGCTGCGGCTGTAAACCAAATGGGGTTAGCTAATAAAATGACTCACATATCAACAGGAGGAGGAGCCGCACTTGAATTTTTAGAAGGCAAAGAACTTCTAGGAATAGCTGCAATACCAAATAAAGATTTATCTATGTCAATGTAGAATTAGATTGATGAACTCACCCCTAACCCCTCTCTAAAAGAGAGGGGGACGAAAACTAAATAAAGGACAGGCGATGCTAATGGATAATAATTCAGTAAGAGTAGTAAGGTTTGATTGGGCAATTAAAAACATACTTAGAAACAAGGCTAATTTTGATATACTAGAAGGGTTTTTATCAGCCCTTCTTAGAGAAGATGTTAGTGTGGTAAATATTATAGAAAGTGAGAGTAACAAAGGAAGAGAAGAACATAAATTTAATAAAGTAGATCTTCTAGTGCTAGATGCAAAGAAACGAAAAATAATAATAGAGATACAAAACGCATCAGAAACAGATTTTATGGATAGGCTTATTTGGGGTGCAAGTAAGGTTATAACAGAAAGCATAGAAAAAGGACAGAAATATAAAGACATAGCAAAAGTAATAAGTATAAGTATAGTATATTTCAACATAATGTCAGGAAGTGACTACATATATAAAGCATATACAACAATAGAACCACAGAAGTATCAAGAATTTATAGTAAAAGAAAGAGAAGCAGTAAGCTGGTACTACAACAAAGACGATAAATTTCCAGAATACTATATATTAGATTTGACAAAATATAAAAACGAGTTAGAAAGCGATATAGATGAGTGGATATATATGCTAAAAAATAGTGAGATAAGAGATGACTTCAAATCTAAGAATATAAACAAAGCAAGAATAAAGTTAAACGAACTAAAAATGACAGTAGAGGAAATGCGGGTTTATGAAAAATATATGGATGAACAAGTAGTATTACGAGATAATATAGAAACAGCAAGGCGTGAAGGAATGGAAGTAGGGATTGCAGAGGGACTTGAAAATTTTAAAAAGGAAAAAATGAAAATAGTAGAGAATATGATGAAGAAAAATCTTGAAGTTGAAGTTATTTCTGAGATTACAGGGGTAAGTATAGATGAGATACATTCTTTGATGCAAAGGAAGGAATGATGGATTTAGGGTTTAATAAAAGCATATGAGAGGATGGTTTTGATGGATAAAGTTAATATTTTAGGTGTTAATATTGATAAAGTTACTATGAATGAAGCAATAAATAGGGTGATGGGTTTTCTAGACTCAGACAAGCTTAACACTGTATATACTCCAAACCCTGAGTTTATAATGAATGCAAGAGATGATGAAGAATTTAAAAAGATACTTAACGAAGGTGACCTTGTAATACCTGATGGAATAGGGGTTGTGTATGCATCACGGATTTTAGGTAATCCAGTATCTGAAAGAGTCCCGGGGTATGAATTGACAGAGAATATATTAAAAGGAATAAAGGATAAAAAGTATACGGCGTATTTTTTGGGGTCTAAAGGTGATACTGCAAAGTTAGCAGCTGAAAATATGATGCAAAAATATACGGGACTTAAAGTAGCTGGATATAGAGATGGATATTTTAAAGTGGAAGAAGAAGAACGAATAATAGATGAAATAAATAGACTTGAGGTTGATTATCTTGTGGTTGGCTTAGGGTCACCAAAACAAGAGCAGTTTATATATAGAAATAAACAGAAATTAAAAGTAAAGGTAGCAATTGGAAATGGAGGAACTCTCGACATAATGGCAGGCAAGGTAAAACGTGCGCCGGTAATATTTCAAAAATTAGGACTAGAATGGCTATATAGACTCCTAAAAGAGCCTACAAGGTTTAAGAGAATGTTGAAGCTGCCACAGTTTATGTGGATAGTGATTATGACAAAGAACAAAGAACAAAGAACAAAGAACAAAGTATAGAGAACAAAGTGTGTGTTATTTTTTTGAAAATAGCAAAAATTGGTATATTACATTTTTATAACAAAAAAACATATATATCTTGACAAAATTATATAAAAGTATATAATTAAGAATATGATATATAAAATAAATTAAAATTAACATTTTGGGGGTCTTGTAATGAAAAAGGAAATTAGTAGAAGAGATTATTGGACTGATACAATTGGCAAAGTTACCTCTGCATGGAATTTAGTTTCAGGAAAAACTTATAAAGAAATTAAAGCGGAAAAAAGAGCTTTAAAGGATAAAGTAAGTGAGCTTGAAATAGACATAGAGACATTGAAAATAAAACTTGCATCCACAGAAATAGATTTGAAAGCTTCGGAAATCGAAAAAGAAACTATTAGGATGCATTTAGAAGAAAAGAAATTACAATTAGTTGACTTAAGACTAAAGCTAAATCAATTTGAATCAGTAGCGGTGACATCTGATATCGAAATGAATCAAATATTAAGAAGATTAAAAATGAATGAGGACGAAAATGAAGAATTAAAAGAAAAGATATTTAATATAATATCTATGTTGTGTATGATGTCAGAAGATGAAAAGTACCAAGATATTATTAAAATTCAGACTAACACTATAGATGAAATTGGAAATGAAAGTCATACTATAAATGTTACATATGCTGGACAAACTGTTGAAATACAAACACACGATATTATGGAAACAAAAGAAACAAGACTTGATGCAAGAACAGAATTGAGTCCGAAAATTATTAACTTTACGTCAAAGACAACATATGCTTACGATGAGGAAGAAGATGATGATTTATTAGAACAGGCTGAATAAGGTAGGATACACATAAAAACAAAGATTAAGAATGCTAGTAAGTACTAGCATTTTTTTAATGCTTTCGCATACTATGTTATAATGTAGAACTATATCTAGTATGGAGGTTTGGTGTTATGTGTGGAATTATAGGATGGGTAAATTATAAGGAAAATATAAAAGGGAAAAAATATATGATAGAAAAAATGACTGAAACCTTAAAAAGGAGAGGTCCTGATGCGGGTGGAATATATGAAAAAGAAAATGTATTGTTTGGACATAGGCGGCTTGTTGTAGTAGATCCCGAGGGGGGCAAGCAGCCAATGATTAAGCGGATAGGCGGGCATGAGTATACATTGATATATAACGGAGAACTATATAATACAGAGGATCTGAGGAAAATATTATTAGATAAAGGATATAGCTTTGAGGGTTACTCTGATACCGAGGTTTTGCTAGTAAGTTATATAGAATTCAAAGAAGCTTGTGTTCATTATCTAAATGGAATATATGCATTTGCTATATTTGATGGATACAACAACCAGATATTTATGGCTAGAGACAGATTGGGAGTAAAACCACTTTTTTATACATTAAAACAGAATAATTTTATATTTGCATCAGAGATAAAAGCAATACTAGCCCATGATATGATAGAACCCATAGTAGGAGAAACTGGACTTTGCGAAATATTTGGTCTAGGACCATCTAGAAGCCCAGGTTGTGGCATATTTGAAAACATAAACGAAGTTTTACCAGGTGAGTACATGATATACAATAAAAGCGGCTTGTACAAGAAAATATATTGGGAAGTAGAAAACAAAGAACACACTGACGATCTAGATACAACGGTATCAAAGGTAAGGGATCTTGTCGTAGATGCAATAGAAAGACAACTAATATCTGATATGCCTATATGTACATTTTTGTCAGGAGGACTTGATTCAAGTGCAATATCTACGGTAGCATCTAATTATATAAAAGAAAAAGGATTGGAAAAGTTAAAAACATTTTCAATAGATTATGCGGATAATAGCAAATTTTTCAAACCAAATCTGTATCAACCTAATTCGGATAGTGACTATATAGATATTATGGTTAATGATATTGGGTCTGAGCACTCTAAAATAATTATTTCACAGGATGAATTATTTGAAGCACTAAAGGAGGCTGTACTAGCAGGCGATTTACCAGGAATGGCTGATATAGACTCGTCATTATTGCTATTTTGTAAGGAAATAAGGAAAGAGGCTGTGGTCTCGCTATCTGGTGAATGTGCTGATGAAATATTTGGGGGATATCCGTGGTTTACAAATGAAGGTAATAGTGAGATATTCCCTTGGCTAAAGAGCTTAGAAGAACGAGAAAGGATGCTATCGCCAAACTTGAAGAATTTAAAATTAACGGAATACGTAAGAGTTAGGTATGAGGAAACTATAGGCAGAATGCCAAAGATAACTAAGAAAGACGGTAAAGAAGCAGAAAAGAAAAAACTATTTTATATAAATAGGCTTTGGTTCATGCAAACATTACTAAATAGAAAAGATAGGATGAGTATGTATAACAGCTTAGAGGTACGTGTGCCGTTTGCTGACCACAGGATAGTAGAGTATTTATGGAATATACCGTGGGAGATGAAATACCTACACGGACAAGAGAAGGGACTACTCAGGGAAGCTATGAAAGGGCTACTACCTGAGGTAGTGAGAATGAGAAAGAAAAGCCCATATCCGAAGACTCATAATCCACTGTATACTAATATAGTGAAAGTATGGATGAAACAGATACTAGATGACGTTAATTCACCTATTTTGGAGATTGTGAATAAAGAAAAGATTAGAAATATGGTTGATAATGTAAGTATGAACGGAGGAAAAACTTTCTTTGGGCAGCTTATGACTGGGCCACAGACACTGGCATATTTGATACAGGTGAATATGTGGATGAAGGAGTATGGGGTGAGGGTGGAGGCTTGTGAATAAAATAATTTCTAATAAATGAATTATAAAAGAAATAGTAGAAAGGGAGTTGGTATAATTGTTTCTTTTCTACTATTTTTAAATTGAACATTTTATTGTAATAATCCCCACACCCTCCGAATATAAATAAAACGTAGGTAAAACTAAATATTTTATAAGGAGCTGGTGTTTTGAATAATGAAATGCACGAGAATATGAGTGGTATGGAAAATAAGGAAAATAAGGAAAATATGATGATGATTGTAGAGGGATTAAATATGTGTTTGGCAAATTTGAATATAATGTATGTGAAGCTACATAATTTTCATTGGAATGTAGTAGGAATGGGATTTTTTGATATGCATGAGAAAACTCAGGAATTATATGAACAAGTGGCTGAGATGTTTGATAGGGTGGCGGAAAAAATAAGGATGTATGGATATAATCCGTTAGCTTCGATGCACTCATATTTGAGAGTCGGAACTATAAAGGAAGCACCAAGTGAAGAGATAAATGCAACAACAGTAGCAAATATTTTAGCAGATGACTTTAGTCAAATGCTTATGGAGCTACAAAACTTAGATGAGATAGCGGTAGATACGCATGATGAATGTCTGATAAACCTTATAGCAGATGGCATGTGCTTCTTACAAAAAAATATTTGGATGATGAATGCATATAAAACAAGATAAACTGTTAGCTTTTTGCTAATAGTTTTTTAAATGTACTTGAAAAAATATAATAATTTGATATAATAGTTATAAAATGATAAAATATATTTGGAGGGGCTAATTATGAAACTTACAACTTCTAATAAAAAGACAAATGCTGCACTTTTGTCTATAATATCGAATACATCGTTAATAGCACTGAAAATTCTCGCGGGGGTTATAAGTGGATCAGTGAGTATAATAAGTGAGGCAATACACTCAAGTATTGATTTAGTAGCATCATTTATTGCATATTTTTCAGTAAGAATGTCATCAAAACCAGCAGATCGGGAGCATCCATATGGACATGGTAAAATAGAAAATTTTTCAGGACTGATAGAAGGAGTTCTAATATTTATCGCGGCACTTATAATAATAAAAGAAGCTATAGGTAAAATGATAAATCCTAGTCAAGTAGGTGAAACATGGTTAGGGATAACCATAATGTTCATATCAGCTATAACTAATCTTATTGTTTCAAAAAACTTGTATAAAGTTGCAAAAGAAGAAGATTCTATGGCACTAGAGGCAGATGCGTTGCACTTAAAAACAGATGTATATACTTCTGTAGGAGTTGGGGTAGGGCTTATAGTACTAGAGGTGACTAAATTAGCGATTCTAGACTCACTAATCGCTATTGCAGTAGCACTTCTTATAATAAAAGAAGCGTGCACATTGTGCGTGGAGGCGTTTAAGCCACTTATAGATACCAAATTATCTGATGAAGAGGAGGATAAAATATGCACAGTAATGAGAAAATATAATGACCAGATAATAGATTATCACGATTTATGTACAAGAAAATCAGGAAATATGAAATATGTAGAATTCCATATGACAGTAGATAAAATGTTGTCTGTACAAAAATCACACGAAATAAGTGAAAATATAGAAAAAGATTTAGAAGAGACATTAAAAAACACATATGTACTTATACACATAGAACCGGGAGATAAGGAAGGTAAGTATTTGTAAGGTATGATTAGAACGAAAGGATGATGCTAGAATGAAGCTTGCAGGAGAAGTGTGTGAAACTATTGACTTATGCGGAGTGAGAAAACCTTTATCTGAGATAGAGCGTAGTTTAATAAAGACGTATAGAAAGCAATTGTGGTCTAGATTTACTAAGGCAATAAAGGATTTCAAAATGGTAGAAGAAGGAGATAAAATAGCAGTTGGGATATCTGGTGGCAAGGATAGTATGCTTATGGCTAAGCTATTTCAAGAACTAAAGAAATATAGCAAGGTTAAGTTTGAAATTGAATTTATTGCTATGGATCCTGGATTTAATGAAACAAATAAAAATCTTATTATTAACAACTGTGAATATCTGAATATACCCATAAATCTATTTGAATCAGGGATTTTTGAAGTGGTAGAAAAACTTGCGAGTGATTATCCCTGCTATTTATGTGCAAGAATGAGGAGAGGTGCGTTATACTTAAAGGCTAAGGAATTAGGATGTAATAAATTAGCTATAGGGCATCATTTTGATGATGTTATAGAAACGACATTATTGAACGTTTTATATGCTGGAAATTTCAAAACTATGAGACCGAAGCTAAAATCAACAAACTTTGAAGGACTTGAGCTTATAAGACCACTTTATTATGTAAGAGAGGATGATATAAAAAGATATACGATAAATAGTGGAATAACGGCAATGAATTGCGGATGTATAGTAGCAGCAGAAAAAACTTCAAGTAAAAGAAAAGAAATAAAGAATCTTATTAAAAATCTTAAAAAAAGTTTTAAGGATGTAGATAAAAGTATATTTATGTCGGCACAAAATGTAAATATGGATTCTATTATAGGCTGGGAAAAGGATGGGACGAAGCATTCGTATTTAGATTTTTACTAGGACAAGATTTTTTTCCAAAAAATAGTTGACAACAAATCATATTTTATGGTAAAATATGTACGTTGATACTAGACACATGTTTTGATATTTCAGGAGGGTGCCGAGTATATCGGTTTTCTGGGATGATGAAAAACATGGAAGAATTTTTTATAAAACCAAGGAGGGCAAAAATATGCCAGTAATTTCAATGAAACATTTATTAGAAGCAGGTGTTCATTTTGGACATCAAACAAGAAGATGGAACCCTAAGATGGCTGAATACATCTTTACATCAAGAAATGGAATCTATATTATCGATTTACAAAAAACATCAAAAAAGATTGATAATGCATTCTCATTTATCAAAAAATCAGTAGAAAAAGGTGGAACAGTTCTTTTTGTAGGGACTAAAAAACAAGCACAAGATGCTATTAAGAAAGCAGCTGAGAAATCAGAGATGTATCACGTAACAAATAGATGGTTAGGTGGTATGTTAACTAATTTTAAAACTATAAAATCTAGAATTAAAAGGTTAAAAGAGCTTGAAAAAATGCAAGAAGACGGTACATTCGATGTACTTCCTAAAAAAGAAGTTATACAGCTTAAAAAGGAAATGGAAATATTAGAAAGAAATATAGGTGGCATAAAAGAAATGAAAAAGCTTCCTAGTGTGATATTTATAGTTGATCCTAAAAACGAAAGAACAGCTATATTAGAAGCTAGAATTCTTGATATACCTATAGTTGGTATAGTTGATACAAACTGCGATCCAGATGATGTTGACTATATTATACCAGGAAATGACGATGCAATAAGATCAGTTAAGCTTATAGTAGATAGAATGGCTGATGCTGTAATAGAAGGAAAAATGATGTGCAAAGATGAAGATGAAGAGACAGAAGATGAAGGTTCAAATAAAGATGATATCGAGGAATAAAATTATATTATAAATATTATGAAAGGATGGTTGAGTATGGAAATTTCAACGAATGCGATAAAAGAGCTTAGAGAAAGAACAAGTGCAGGTATGATGGATTGTAAAAAGGCTCTTATGGAAAATGAAGGAGATATGGAAAAAGCTATAGAATGGTTAAGAGAAAAAGGATTATCAAAGGCAGCTAAAAAAGCAGGTCGTATAGCAGCTGAAGGTATTGTAGATGTTTGTATAACTGATGGTGCAGCAGCTTTAGTTGAGATAAATAGCGAAACAGATTTTGTTGCTAAGAACGAAGATTTTAGAAGTTATGTTAAAGATGTAGCTACTCAAGCGGCAGTTACAAAAGTTAATGATTTAGAAGAATTTTTAAATGAAACATGGATAAAAGATCAAACTAAGACAGTAAAAGATTCTTTAACAGAAAAGATAGCAACAATTGGCGAAAATCTAAACATTAGAAGATTTACAAAGCTAGATACTAAAGATGGGGTAGTAGCTTCATATATACATGGTGGAGGGAAAATAGGAGTTCTAGTAAAATTTGCTACAACTAATAATTCGGATATTGTTCTTGAAGCAGGAAAGAACATAGCAATGCAAGTAGCGGCTGTAAATCCACTGTACTTATCATCAAATGAAATACCAGCTGACTACGTAGAAAAAGAAAAGGCTATACTTAGAGAACAAGCTCTAAGCGAAGGAAAACCAACTGATATAGTAGAAAAAATGATAATAGGGCGATTAAACAAACAACTACAAGAGGTTTGTCTACTTGACCAAAACTACGTAAAAGACCCAGAAATGACAATAACAAAATACCTTGAGTCAGTTTCTAAACAAGTAGGAACAGATGTGAAAGTTGCTTCGTTTGTAAGATTTGAAACAGGTGAGGGTATCGAGAAAAAAGAAGAAAACTTTGCAGACGAAGTTGCAAAGCAAGTAAGCAGTATGAAATAAAAAGTGCCAAGGGCACTTTTTTTATGAAAATATATTGACATGACTTACATAGTTTGGTAGAATTAAAAGTATAAAATTTAAAACAAATAGTAAACAAATGGAGGAAGCTAATTATGATAAAAAAGATTGGATTAAACGATGCACAGGTTATAGAATCAAAAAATATGTACGGTGATAACAGACTTAGTGAGGTTGCGACTGAAAGCTTTTGGGACAAGCTAAAGGGGAACTTTGGTGACCCGATGATAAAGATTTTGTGTGTAGCTCTTATTATAAATGTAGTCTTTGTTTTTCTTGGACAGACCGAATGGTACGAATCAGTAGGGATTGCATTAGCTGTAATATTAGCCACTTTTGTATCAACATTTTCGGAATACCGAAACGAAAATGCATTTCAAAAGCTTCAAGAGGAAGCCTCAAAGATTAAATGTAAGGTTTATAGGAACGGGGATATTATAGAAATCCCTATTGATGATATAGTAGTAGGTGACTATATTATGCTTCAATCTGGCGATAAAATCCCTGCAGACGGAATACTAATTGATGGAAATATCAAGGTTGACCAGTCTGTTTTAAATGGAGAAAGTAAAGAAGCAACTAAAAAGGTAATGCCAGAAAATTATGTTGAAGAGAGTACAACAATGGATTTTCTCAATCAATATAAAGTATTTAGAGGAACAGTTGTCTGTTATGGTAATGCGATAATGTGCGTAACAACAGTAGGCAATAAATCGGTATATGGGCAAATAGCAAGCGAATTGCAAATAGATGATGATCGTGATTCACCACTAAAGGTTAAGCTAAGTAGTCTTGCAAATAACATCAGCAAATTTGGTTACATAGGAGGTATTGCGATAGCAGTTGCCTATATGTTTCAAAAGATAGTTATTAGTAATGGATTTGATATTACTAGAATTATGAACTATTTTTCTGACTGGATGACGGTTGTAAATGATCTAGTTGGAGCAGTAATCCTTGCGGTTATTATAATAGTTATGGCTGTGCCTGAAGGCTTGCCACTGATGATTGCTATTGTTTCAGCACTTAATATGGGAAAAATGTTGAAGGATAATGTTCTTGTTCGTAAGATTGCAGGAATAGAAACAGCAGGTAGTTTAAATATTCTCTTCAGTGATAAAACAGGAACTATTACAAAAGGTCAGCTTGAAGCTATTGTTTTTGTAGATAGTGAAGGCAAAGAGTATCACAATTATAAAGAGGTTGTAGGTGAACTTGGGAATTTATTATCATTAAGCATTCAG
>Ga0154526_1092_pt2 | contig 20775 bp, 20 predicted proteins | sample RifGroE2_FD_105669 | JGI IMG/M metagenome (GOLD analysis project Ga0154526, IMG submission 105669) | Clostridiales bacterium GWE2_32_10
TTTAGCTTCTCTAATTCCTCATTATTTATATTCCCCACATACCCAATCATATGTGCAAAGGTTTCACCATTAGGGTAATATCTGATAGGGTCTGCCTCAACATATACACCTTGAAACACAGAATTATTTTCTTCTACAATTGTAATTATTTTCTTAGAAACATCTAGTGCTACATCTATCGGGCTATATTTTCTATATCTTTTTGCGTTTATTTCATTTCTAAGTCCTACTAAAAGTCTTATTTCTTTATCTGTATATCCTTCTGTCTTTATATTGAATTTTTTAATAAATTCTGAAATCACTTTATCTGCTGTGAGCTTTTCATCCAATTCATTATCCTTTTTCCACTTTTTTTCTTTATCTTCTGTAGCATATAAAAATTCATAAGGCTTCTCTAGAGATATAGGCATATTATCATTTATTTCTTGTCCATTTTCTTCTAACACTTTTATGAGGGTTAATAACTCTTCATTAAGATTTTTTAAATTCTTACTGATGTCGAACTTAACGTTATAAACTATTCTATTTGTAGCTATAGGAACACCATTTCTGTCATATATAGAACCTCTAGCAGATTTTATAGGAATATTTCTTGTTATGCTTAGCTCGAACTTTTTTGCATTTTCTTCACCTTTAACAATCTGTAGCATAAATAATCTGCTTGAAAGCACAAAAAAACATATAAAAACTATAAATAAAAATATGTATAATCTATCTGAAAATAGCTTCTTTATATCATAATTCATATATCCTCACCCCTGTTAGGAATTTAAAAGCTTGTACGTTTTCTAAATAAACCCATTAAAGCATATATAGTTAAATATATCCCTAGCGTATATACTGCTTCCGGAAGTAGCAGTCTTATAGCATACTTTAAAAAGCCATAATCCTTTGGTAGATAATACGTAAAATATATTACAACACTATAAAATATATCAGCTAACATTATTGCTACTGCAGATATAAATATATTCTCGTTGTACATTTTTTTGGCTAGAGCACCTGAAATATAACCTATATACATATAAATTAATGCATTAAGACCTAAGTTAGTTCCTATAAGCATATCAACTAAAAAACCTAGGTATAAACCATACCACATGCCTTTAGTCATTCCCATATTAAGTCCAATAAGGACAATAATTATAGCATTTATATTTGGTTTAATACCCATTATATCAAAATACCGCACATATATTGTATTTATTATAGCATATAGAAAGATTGCTATAACTATTTTAAATGCATCATTCAAAAAATCAACTCCGTCTTACTTATTTTTTAGAACTAATACATCATTAAGTCGTCTAAAATTAACATTTGGCTTTACATACACTTTTCTTATTAGGCTAGATGAGTCTGTTTCTATTTTTACTACTTTTCCTACTGGTATCCCTTCTGGGTAAATTTCACTAATATTAGAGGTTAATATATCCTCTCCCTCAATAATATCTGTATCTGTCGTTATGTAATCAAGCTTGCATATTTCTCCGTTTTCTTGCAAGTTTGCCCCTTTTAGCATAACTTCTTCTTTACTTCTTTGTAGCATACAGCTAACTGCGCTTTGCTCGTCAGCAATGGTCATTACCTTGGAAGTAACATCATTTACCTCTACTAATTTACCTACAAGTCCATTGTAATTTATTACTACCATGTTTAAAGAAAGTCCATTATTCTTCCCTTTATCTATTATAAAAACTTTTCTATAGCTACTTGGATCAACTCCAATAACCTCAGCTGCGGTTACAACTGGATAAAGTTTCTTTTCTTTCATATTTAGAAGCTTTCGCAAATTTTCATTTTCATCTTTAAATTCATTAAGCATAAAATTATCATATTTCAATTTTTCATTTTCTTTTAACAACCTTGAATTATCTGTCTGTAATGTTCCTATTTTAACTACATAATTAAACCCTCCACCAATAAAATTATTTATACCATTAAATAATCTATAAACGGGTGTAGTTATATATAAAACTATATTTGTTGCAAAATTTGCCTTTTCAGCTGTTATAGATATAAGTATTATAAGTACTATAGTAATAATTATTATATATATACCCTTTTTCTTATTTCTGTTATACACATCCATCATCCTTTGAATAGTTTAGTTATTATAGTCTTGGCGATACCAAAACCCTGCTTAATTTATCTATATGCTCTAATGTTAGACCAGTACCCTTTGCCACACAATACAACGGATCTTTAGCAATATAAACAGGCATATCAGTTTCTTTGCTTATTAACTTATCTAAATTTCTCAATAAAGCTCCTCCCCCTGCTAGTGTAATACCATTTACCATTACATCAGCTGATAATTCTGGTGGAGTTTTTTCTAACGTAGACTTTATACAATCTACTATAGCATTCACAGAATCACCTGTAGCTTTGCATATTTCCGAAGATGATACATTAATCGTCTTAGGGAGACCCGAAATTAAATCCCTTCCTTTTATAGTCCTTGTATAGTCTTCATCATCTGTATCTATATATGCAGTACCAATTTCCATTTTAAGCTCTTCTGCTGTTCTATAGCCTATCATTAGGTTATATTCTTTTTTAATATAATTTATTATATTTTCATCAAGCACATCTCCTGCTACCCTTAGTGATTTGCTCGCCACTATCCCTCCTAAAGATATAACCGCAACCTCAGAAGTTCCTCCGCCTATATCAACAATCATGTTTCCTATCGGAAGCTCTACAGATAATCCCGCACCAATTGCTGCAGCCATAGGTTCTTCTATAAAATAGGTAAACTTTTCATTTCCTCCTGCCTGTATTGTTGCCTCTTTAACAGCCCTTTTTTCTACCTCAGTAACACCATATGGTATACAAATTATTACTCTGGGTTTTGCTGTAAAAATACTTTTTTTATATGCCTTATTTATAAAATACTGTAGCATAGCCTGTGTAGTATCAAAATCTGCAATAACTCCATCTTTCATTGGTCTTATCGCAACAATATTTCCTGGAGTTCTACCTATCATATTTTTTGCTTCGGCCCCTACCGCTTTTATTTGTTTTGTAATCAAATCCTGTGCAACAACAGAAGGTTCATTTATAATAATCCCCTTGCCTTGTAAATATACAAGCGTATTAGCTGTACCTAAATCTATCCCTATATTTTTAGTAAAAAACATATATTATCAACCCTCTCATGTTAAATTACAAATACCTTATCTCTAATAACTACTTGCTACCTTTATTATAAACCAACATTAGGTTTTTATCAATAAAAAATTTAAATATATTTCATCACTCCACTATTTCCCATACAGCATATTTCCTTCCTACAGTTATTACTACTAGCTTCTTTAGTTCCTTTTCGCTGTCGTTTATTATGTTATATTCCTCCATGTATCTTTCTATCTGCTGCTTAGCTTCATCTTTATTTCGCTCTATTATATCTTTGTTTTTCTCTAGTATAGCTTCCTTACTTTCTGTTTTCGTATCACCTTTTAATTCTTTTTCTTTTATATGCTTGAATTCTATCATATACCTATATTTTATATGCTCTTTGTATAGTACATTTTCTTTTATATATAAGTCCGTATATCCTCCATCTGCACTTTTTTCGCTTTCTATTAGATATAGTCCGTCTGTATATACTAGTGTTATGAATATTCCTTTACTTGTTGCTTCATTGTAATATAGCAAATCTCTGTTTGACATTCTGTTTATTACTCTACTGTATATTTCCATTATGTGTTCTAAATCTGCGTACAACCTCATTTTTTTCATAGCTTCTTTTAATTCATCATATTGTGCTGAGTTTTCTATTTCATACATTTTACTCATATATTCCCAGTATAATGCTGATATTGCATAATTTGGTACTTTAAGCATTACTGCATTTGCGTCTTGTTTACTTATTGTGAGTAATCCTAAGTAGTATAGCAATGATCTTATATTAGTATATTGAGATTGCTCTTCTTTTTGCTCTTCGTATAGGCTTTCTAGGTTAAATCTTTCTTTTATTTGTACTGGTCCTACTTCTGCTCCTTCTATTAGTTGCCTCATTTCTTCTTTACCTACAAAATTTTCCGCTATGTTTCGTAGCCGTGTGTAATCTGTTTTTACATTTTCGTCTATTAAATTTTTAGGATATCTTTTTGTTTGAATTATATTTTTTATTAGGTATAATACCATGTCTGTATTATATACTGTTTCTTTTGTATTCTCATTAAATTTATATCCATTACAGTATTTCTTTAGTGTATCCATCAGTTCTTCTTTGTTTACTAGTTCTGCTAACCTATAATAATCTACCATTTCTTCTACTTCGTTTTGTGTAAATCCTAGTATACTATTTAGATCCTCATCATTTGACATATATGTAAATATATTTGCTCCACTTGTTACGTCATCTAACATTATTGGACTTACTCCTGTTACAAATACTTTTGTTATCGCTGTTTCTGTCCCCATTTTTATTGCTTTGTAAAAGGTTCTTATATAACCATCTTTATGTAATAGTTCTTTATATATAATATCTTGGCCTTTTATCATATTGTTCGCAAAGTTATCGTATTCATCTACTAATAGTATCATTTTGTATCCTTTTATCCTTGCCTCATCCGCAATATACTGTAGTGCATATGTTGCTGTGTTTTTATCCTGTGGCAGTCCCTCTTTTCCTAATATATTTTTATATTTTCTTATAGATGTGTTTATTTCTTGTACTACGGTCATATCAAAGCTTTCTATTAGTTTTTCCTTCCCTTGGTCTGATATTACAGCTGAAAAGTTTAGTTTTAATACTATATATTTATTCGCTTCTGCTGTTTTATTTTTCCCTATGTATAGCTCTCCAAAGTACTTTTCAAAGTTTTCTTTCTCGTTTATATCATAGTAACACTCCATCATTGTCAAGAATAGACTTTTTCCAAATCTTCTTGGTCTTATAAAAAACTGATATCTATCTTTTTCTTCTAATACCTCTATATATTTTGTTTTATCTACATAATACATGTTTAAATCTCTTAATTCTTTATAATTACTTATTCCATATGGTATCTTTTTCATACAATCATCGCTCCTTTTTTAAATCAGGTTATTGTTTCTATAGTTTTCATCGGTTTCTCTGGTGCAAATATTGAAACTAGTCCACCTACTATAATATTCATATATAGCGTAACAAATCTCCATAAAAATATCGCAGGTAATATCTGTCCTTGAGCAAAAAACATATTAAATAGCATCCCAAAGCTTACCTCCGCTCCTCCAGAGCCTCCTGGTAGCGGCACTGCTGATATTATCATAGATACAAATGCACCCGCAACAAATATATTAGAGATGCTTTCGCCTGATAATCCGAAGCTTCTATATATAAAATAAGCTATCATAAAAAAGCCAGTTAACTGTATAACCGTAAGTCCTCCTACACCTATTAGCATCTTAAAATTCGACTTAATATCATTAGAGTGATCCTTAAAATATTCTAGTTCTTTTTCTACCTTTTGTTCCATCCTTTCTGGATAAGTGCATATTTTCAATTTGGCAAATATTTTAAAAGCGGAGTGAATCATCGTTTTTGTCATTTCTGTGTAATTTATAAATAAGTATAATAAGACAACTACAACTAAATTCACTGAAAAACCTATAACTGCTAAATACACAAACCTATCAACCCTATCCGCAAAATATGTAAGCTTCCACAGAATAAGTACAAGAGAATATAATACTAATGTCACCTGATGAACAATAAATTTCATTGCGAGCATTGAACCTGCCTCACCTGAACTTATTCCATCCTTTGTTAGCACATAAAACTGTATTGGCTGTCCTCCACTAGCAAATGGAGTTATCGCATTAAAAAATTGCCCTATCATTGATGCTCTAAATGTTGCTCTAAAACCATATTCTTTATATTTTTGTCTAACAAATATATAAAGAATTAATGCTTCAATAAACCAATATATAACTATCATTAATATTGCTCCTAAAAACCAATATATATTAATATTTCTTATACTTTCTATAAACTTATCAATCCCATCCGTCAGAATTACTATTATAAAAAATACAAGTAAAGCAACTAAAAATAATATTATATTAAACCACTTTTTCTTCATTACCTTCATCCTCGTTTCTAGTATTTTTAATGTTTTTTATTTAAAGTCTCTTCATATATACTAATCAATTTTTCACCTATCTTTGTTATATCTCGTTCTTTAACAACCTCATATCCCTTTTCCGAAAGGTCTTCCAATCTATTTTCTACTAGCCCTACAATCTTTTCTTCAAATTCATTATTATCCTTTGCCATGTAGCAATTAACTCCATCTGACATCCAGCCTTCATATGCTCCTATATCCCTAATTAGCACCTTTTGTCTTGACGCAAGAGCTTCTAGAAGAACAATACCTTCACATTCCTCATATGATAAAGTAATAAATAAATCCGAACCACTATATGCTCCTCTCATCATTTCCTTTTCAACATAACCCAAGAAATGTACGTTTTTAGGATGATTTTTTAATACCTTCTTTACTTTTGCAGGTAAGTATAATGAATTAACATGTCCACACCAGACAAATTTATATTTAGGAAGTCTTTTAGCTAATTCAACAAAGTCTAATATTCCTTTTCTTTCTATTGGTAACCCAACAGCTATAACTATTTTATCCTCTTTTGTAAAACCATATTTTTCTCTAAATGTCTGACCAAGTGCTATATCCTTTTTAAAATATTTGAGATCTATACCATTCGATATGTATTCAATATTTGGATTAAGCCCATAGCTTAATAATATTCTTTTAGAATACGGAGTAGGAGTTATTAACTGATCAGCTAAGCTATATACAGTAATTATCCATTTCTTAAATATCTTTGATGCTAAATTAGACCCTACAAATGAGTTTCTAAAATCTTCTTCAGTAGAATGTGCGTGTATTATTACTTTTTTTCCTAATTTTTTATTTTTCCTTGCTAAAAGATAAGATTTCGGGCCTAGTGTATTAATATGTACTATATCAAAATCGTCATTACAATCAGTAGTATAAGCTATATTATTTTCCTCTAAGGCTTTTTTTTGATGATAAACAGCTCTACCTATTCCAGATATTGATATATACTTCAGCCATTCCGCATACAACAATACTTTCATATTACTTACAGTATTTCTACTTACATTATTTTCCTCTTGATTTCTTTCTTCTTTTAAATTATTCATACCTACGCTCCATCTCCCTGTAATATGTTTATTTTAAAGTTACATTATCTTTTAAAATTAAATTTCAAGCAAGTCTATAAGCCGAGTTCTGTATTTGATGATCATCTATCTTGGCATACTGTCACCAGCATGCTCCTGCGATACTATCGTGAGCTCTAGCGGGCAACCATGGTGAGCTCACCATCTTGCTCCAGGTGGGGTTTACAGAGCCCCCTTTGTCACCAAAGGGGCGGTGGTCTCTTACACCACCTTTCCATCCTTACCGGACTCATCCGGCGGTTTATTTCTGTTGCACTATCCTTAGAGTCGCCTCCACTGGTCGTTAACCAGCACCCTGCCCTATGGAGCTCGGACTTTCCTCAAGGGAGTTATCCCCTGCGATCATCTGACTTACTTGAATTACTATATAGTTTATCATATCTCGTTTAAAAAATCAAGTGTCCTAAAGCTTTGATTTATATTTATTTTTATTAGTCCATCTATTACTAGCCTTAATTCCTTTAGTATTTCAGGTGTAAGAGTAAATAAAAATATTTTATTTAATTCTATGTAGATTATATATTGCATTGCATAAACCGTTGTTTTATTTAGTTTTATAGCTTTATCAATTGGTTCTATACATTTTTCGCACAGAAGTCCACAATCCTCAAAGCTAAAATGATAATTATCACCTTCTATTTCTTTATCACACTTTACACAACTTGTTACTTCAGGAGTATATCCTAAGAGTGATATCATCTTTAGTTCATATATAGCTCGTATTAATTTCACATCTTCTTTTGCACCATCTAAGGTATATAAAGTATTTACTATAAATTCGAACATCATCTTTCCTGGGTATTCAAGTTCAACTGATTTATCTAAAAATTCTAAAAAATACATTGCATAATAAATTTTTTCTATGTCAAATTTAATTTTTTCAAATCCATTGATTATACTAATTTGATTTAAAAAATTTATACTATTTTTAGAGCTATATATAAAACTAGCATAAGTGAAAAGCTGGGTTCCTGCCAAAAAAGGGCTCTTTATATTCTGAGCCCTCGTTGCATATAGTTGGACTTTACCCATTTCTTTTGAGAATATTGTTATTATTTTATCAGCTTCTTTTAGTTTTACCTCTTTTATAACAATCCCCGTTATTTTACCTATACTCACATTATTCATCCTCTTTCGTCTTATCCTTTATTAATTTTCTATAGTCCTTATAGCATAAGTAAGCCTCAATAGAGCCTGTCCTGCTAAATAGATTCCAAGCAAAACTTTTCATATAAATCAACTCCATATATTATTAGAAACTAGAATTATTTAATCTAGTCCCTAATAACTATCCTTCCCATTTTACTTCATTTTTATATCATATCCAAAATTTTTCAACAAAAATTCACTTTCTCTCCAATTAGCTTTTACTTTTATCCATATCTCTAAGTATATTTTGCTTCCTAACAGTCTTTCTATGTCTTGCCTTGCAAGTGTACCTATCCTCTTTAGCATCTGTCCTTCTTTCCCTATTATTATTGCTTTATGTGACTTTTTCTCACAATATATAATAGCGCTTACATCTATTATATCTTTATCCTCTCTCTTTTTTATTTGTTCTATCCCGACTGCTATTCCGTGAGGTATTTCTTTATCTAAAAACTTGAGCGCCTTTTCTCTTATGATTTCAGACATTAGTTGCCTTTCTGGTTGATCTGTTATCATGTCATCTGGAAAATATTTTGGTCCTTCTTCTAAATAGTTTGATATCACCTCAAGTAATGAATCAACATTTTTTCCATTTATTGCGGCGACGGGAACTACTTCCTTAAAAGGGTAGAGTTCTTTGTATTTAAAAATTATACTCAACAATTCTTCTTTTTTTATAGTATCTACTTTATTTATAACTAAAATCACTGGACTTGTTAGACCTTCTAAGCTTGGTATCAAATCCTCACTTTCTTTAAAATCAGACGCATCAATTAGGAGCAATACAACATCCACCTCATTTAAAGTGCTATTCACTGCTTGCATCATGTATTCGCCTAGTTTATTTTTTGGCTTGTGTATCCCCGGTGTATCTATAAAAATCATTTGACTGTTTTCTGTAGTATGCACTGCGGTTATTTTGTTTCTAGTAGTTTGTGGCTTATTTGATATTATGGAAATTTTTTCTCCCATAATACAATTAATAAGTGTAGATTTACCTACATTAGGTCTTCCTATTATAGTTATAAATCCTGATTTAAATTCATTTTTATTTTGCATGTTTCTGCTCCTTTTTATCATTTAGATTTAGTTTTAGTTTTTATTCAAATAATGCTTCTACGAAAGTGTTTGCATCAAATTCTTGCAGGTCTTCTATGCCTTCTCCTACGCCTATATATTTAACAGGTATATTAAGCTCTTTATTTATCGCAACAACTATTCCGCCTTTTGCTGTTCCATCTATTTTGGTTAGTATAAGTCCATCTATGTCTATTATTTCACCAAATAGTTTTGCTTGTTGTAATGAATTTTGACCTGTTGTTGCGTCAAGTACAAGCAACATCTCTTTTATTGCTTCAGGATACTCTTTTTCGATTATTTTATATATTTTCCTGAGCTCGTCCATAAGATTTTTCTTATTATGAAGTCTACCTGCTGTATCACATATAAGCAAGTCGATTTTCCTCGCTTTTGCAGCAGCTATTGCATCAAATACTACTGCACCTGGATCTGCACCTTCACTATGCTTTACTATATCTATATTTGCCCTGTTTGCCCACTCTGTTAGTTGCTCTATCGCCGCTGCTCTAAATGTATCAGCCGCTGCTAGCAGTACCTTCTTGCCACCTCTCCTATACTTACTCGCAAGCTTACCCACTGTGGTGGTTTTCCCTACTCCATTTACACCTATTATTAGTATAACCTTCTTTTGATTATCATCTAATATTTTTTCTTTATTAGATGTATTTAAAATTTTTATTATTTCCTCTTTGAGTAAACTTTTTATTTGGCTAGGTTCTTTCAACCTGCCATCTTTAGCCTTTTGCCTCATATCAGCTATTATGGCCGTAGTTGCACTTACCCCTATATCAGCCATAATAAGCTGTTCCTCTAACTCTTCAAAAAGCTCCTCATCTATTTTTGTAAAGCCTTTTAAAAGATTGTCTATATTTCCTATTATATTACTTTTCGTTTTAGAAAGACCTTTAACTAGCTTCTGGAAAAAACCTTGTTTTTCCTCCACTGTATATAGCTTATTCTCAATTTTTTCAGGTGTAGCGTCTTCTATTATCTCTACTATCTCTACTACTTCTGGTTCTTGCAGTTCTTGTGTTTCTTGTATTTCTTCTACATCCTCTTTTTTCTTAAATATACTTTTGAAAAATCTCATGCCATGCCTCCTAGTCTTTTATTGTTTTTATTTAAGTAGCAGTTTTCCTTATTCTACGTCTTATCTTCCTTAATATATTATTTACTCGTCATTTTCTAAAAGAAAAATCGGATTAATAACTTTAAAGCTCATATTTTTAAGATTATTTCTAATTACTACACCTTCTCTATTAACTGGATATAATTTCGACTCTCCTTGTATAATGTAGTCATGATAAATACTTATCATGCTTGTACTCAACCAGTCTTATATAGTATAATATTCTCATGTAGAGGATAACCTGTCACTCTCCTGAGAGCCCGTAGGGGCTATACTCTTAGTAAAGACTGGTTCTCCATAAGGAATTTTTATTCTATTTAGCTGGTTGGGTTCTATTTTTTAGTAGATTACTCTCATAACTAGCAAGGTTGACTACTTTCCTTTACCGTGGAGTTTCTACATTATTATTAATTTTATTGAAAGGTGGTGATTTTTTGTCTAAGTACCGTAATTCTATTGTTTGTGGACTTGATGTGGCTTCTGAGTTTTCTATTGCTTGCATCCTTGATCCTGAGGGTAATGTTGGTTTAAGAAGTTACAAGATTATTCACTCTCTCCAAGGATTTAACTCTTTTTTATCTATTGTCAATGACATAGTAAAAAGCCATAATCAAGCACCTATTGTATTCGCCCTAGAATCAACTGGTATCTATCATATGACTTTACTTACTTTTCTTAAGAATAATAACTTCGAGGTATTGCTCATCAATCCTCTTATTACTAATTCTAACAAAAATAATTCTATTCGTAAAGTCAAAAATGATAAAAAAGATGCTTTTTCTATTGCGAATCTTGTTAAATATCAAGATATTAAAGTTTCTTTCTTACCTTCTCTTGATATTTTGAGGCTTAGAGCTTTTATTAGAGAATATTTTTATTTAGGTGATGAGTATGCCAAGTTCAAATTGAAACTAGGTAATGTTCTCGCCTATACTTGGCCTGGCTATTCTAATGTATTCTCTGATATTGCTTCTCTGGCTTCTATTAATATTTTGTCTACCTATCCATCAGCTACTTCTTTTCTTAATGCTGATAAAGCTGATATCCTTAAGCTTTTATCTCCTTCAAGAAAGGGCTCAAAATGGTGTGAGACTAAATATTCACAATTACTTTCTTGTGCTAATGATACTTCTAGTCTTTCTAATGTGGATCAACCTTTCATTGTTCAATCTTTTGTTTCAATGATTTCTTCATTAGATAAAAACATTGGTATTTTATTTAATAGCTTGCAGGATTTTATTAATTCTAAGGACTTCGACCAGTCAGTTAAGTATAATATTGACCTTATAAAGTCAATTCCTGGCTGCGGTTTTATTTCTGCTGTTGCTATTATTGCTGAAATTGGTGATTTCGCTAGGTTTTCTAAACCTAAGGAACTTATCGCTTACTTTGGCTTAGATCCCGAGGTTAACCAATCTGGTAAGTTTACTGCTGACAAAGTCAAGATTTCTAAGCGTGGACCTCGCATCGCTAGACGAGCTTTGTTTTTTATCGCTTTAGCTTCTATCAGAAAAGGGAAAAACAAACAACCTATCAACTCTGTACTTAAAGCTTATTACGATAAAAAATGTGTTTCAAAAGTTAAAATGTCTGCTTTAAGCTGTGTAATGCACAAGATTGTAAAAATACTATTTTCTGTTCTCAGAGAGCAAAAAACTTTTTCATTAAGGACCCCTGAAGATCATATAAATCAGTTTTTAAACAACCAAGCTGCTTGATTTTTTTAAAATTTAAGTCATTAGCTTTTATTTGCATGCGCAAATATCCAGATCTGAAAATATTTTAACTTTTTTTGATTTACTACTTGACTTTTATTAGCTGGTCTTATTTTCAATTTTGCCAAATTGTCGACTCCCTATCAAACTCTATAAGACAGCACATATATAGTAAATCAATAGCTATATCCTTCTCCTAACATACTTCTTCACTTCCTTTATGTGTATATGTCAAGCATTCAATTGCGACTTTAGTGTGAAAGCTTAACCGTCCCATTTATTAAATACAAGCTAGACACATAATTCACCTTATCTACATTAAAATCTATTATACATAATTATATTGATTAGGTCAATACTTCAAGAAAATTTCTTTTCTCTTTCTTTGAAAATTAACATTTCCCCTTTCCATTCTCAAAAAATATCTCAACATGCAAAAATTTATTGACTTTACTTCTATTTTCTTATATAATTTCTTGTATATTAACCGTTCTACTTACGAGGAGGTTTTTGCGTGGAAAATATTTTTGTAAAAGATCCCTTAATGTCTGGACTTACAGACGAGGAATTATCTTGTGTTGATTTACCTTCGGAATATAAAGAACTCCTTAAAATTCAGGATGGAGGATTTTTAAGGAATAATCATTTTAGAGCAAAATCTGGTGATATTTATGTGTTTTCTCATTTATTTGGGCTAAAACATAACCACTTGATTATAGCCATGGATATAGGTCTTTTCGAGTATAGTTTGGCATTTTGCGAAGAATCTGACGGTTTGGTTGTAATCTCCAAAACGGAATGGGATGAAACCATTTACCTTGACTATCGTGAAAATAAAGTAATTCCAGCTGTTTTAATTCCAGCTGTTTCTTATAAAGGGGATCAGCGTTACGATATTATAAAAATCGCTGGCTCATTTTCTGAGTTTATAAATGGGCTGTATAGAAATTTAGAACTTGTGAAATTTGATGTCACAAGTTTTTTTGACTCTATTGATGATAATATAATCAAGAACATTAACGCATGCTTCAACTCGAATTTATCACATAAAGTAATTCCTGTTAATCAGGACTTATCTATAGATATAATCGATGGCTTTAGTAATGATGGATATAAAATGTTCCTTGGTGATAACTTACAAACTCATTCAAAGGATGAGCATGTAAAATTTTATTTGGAGTTGTCTGCTATTTTATTGATAAAGAGGGACTCTGTTTATCAAGGGATTAATAAATTGAGGGTGTTATATGATATACAGGTTTTTGATACGGAGGACTAAAATGGTATACACTCTTTCATTTCTTTAAATTTCCATATCCACATTAGGTAGGATAACTGTTATTTCTTTTATTTGTTCCTTGGAAAGCGATACTCTATATTCTTCAATAGTTTTTATTGCTCTGTCATTAAATCATATGCAGTTTGTTCTCTATGTACTTGCTTCGTTATATCTAAAGCTCTTTCTACAGCACCTTCTTGTATATTACCACTTAAAGGTTCTCCCATGATTTCTCCATCATTAATACATGTTGGAACCCATATTCGACAATCATGCTGTTTAATTAAAGTCCCCATATAAAATAGCATTAATTCTTTTGGAATTACTAAACTTTCAATAATACCGGTATCTTCTGCAGTCTCCTTACCTCGTTCATCTACAAAAGTAGGTTTTACATAATCACCGTTTTGTGTATCATAAATTGTACCTGCTCCACAAAATCTAAGTGAACATTTGATAAATTCATATACCTGACTCGCTTGCTCAGTAGTATGTTCTGATTTAATAAACGATAACCTATACCTTTCTGGTGCTTCTTCCATACCCCCTCTACTATCAACTTCTGAAGGCACTTCATGCTCATAACCTAAAGCTACTTCTAAATATCTCTTAGACATTCTATCCTCTCCTTTCGCTAAATCTGTTGATATTATATAACATTATTTTACATTTGTCAATATTTTTGCAATTTTTTACATTTTTTATTCTAGCTCCTAAAGAAGTATATAAAATAATTGTATATACTCCTATTTCAAGCTATTTTAATCAACTGGTTCTTTATACTTCCCCAGAATATATCACTACTTAACTCATCTTTTATAAATATATGAGGTTCTATTCTTGTATCTATTTTTCTCCTATATCTCATATATTTTAGTTGTTCATCAAAAACATCTACTTCTTTTCTATCTATAACTATCGCAACATCTATATCACTATCACTACTACTAACTCCCTTTGCATATGATCCATACAAATAAATCCCGGCTACCTCATTTTCCCTTTTTCTAATTTCTCTTGCGTAATCCTCAACAATTGTCACTATCAATTCAATAACTCCATCAGCCATACTCTCAACTCCTCCTCCAATGATAATCTCGACTCTCATAAGAATGCCTCATAGCTTTATAGTCTTCATCCTCTGTTTATGAAGGGATTAATAAATTGAGGAAATTATATGATATGCAGGTTTTTGATACGGAAGACTAAAATGGTATATCATCCAATGATTCCACTCTTGGTAATCTATAACTCTCTACAACAACGGGTTCTTCTTCCTTCTTAGAAATTCTTTGCTGTTCATCTTCAAGTTTCATTTTTGAATACATATTGTTCTTATATTCAAGTGCTTGTTCTTCTCCATGTAATCTACGCACGTTACTGAGCATTGTTCCAGTCATATTGTCTATAAAAACGACATTTTCGAGTAGCTTATAAATACTTTTTTCCCCAATTACCTCTTCCATACGTATCGCTATTTCTTCCTGCACCCAACCAATACGTTCTCTATTTCTGCTTTCTTGAACTAGCTTTTGTCTAACCCTTCCATGTATTTCACCTATTTCATCACTTAGTGCTTCCAATTTACAGATGCTTCTGACCTCTAGTTTCCCATCTTCTCTTCCATCCTTTTTCTGAATCGATTTTAAGAGCAATTCTGATATTCCGCTTTCAAAATTTGTATCATCATCTTCTAACATCTTTATTGCTAGGTTTCTATCTGCAACTAATCTAGCCATTGTATAGAGTAAAGCTTGTTCATAATCCACATCTTTTATTTCTGCTCTTTCTGGGTCTATTTTATTATCATTCATAATTTCTTCTATTTTTTCTTGATTTATGTAACCCTCAGTATTGCAAAGTATACAAGCTAGAATAGTTTTATTATGTTTATAGTTATCTAATAAACTAATTACATTGTAATCTTTTAAAACCCCTCTTTCTTTCAAACAATGGTATATCCAAGTTGTATCTATTCCTTCTTTGATACTTATTTCTAATCCCTCTACCACTTCTTCAACGGAATATCGGTCTCCTCCATCTTGATATAAAAGACGAAAGTTTTCCTTTGATGTTTTCAGAAGTTCTTGCATATGTTCCAAACAGAAGTGCTCAAGTTCAAGATAAGGAAAAAATATATCATAAAATTGCATATGAAAATATATTTCCTTATCTGACAAAATAGCCTCTTTAAAATCTTCAGGGCTAAAATCAATATCCATTCCTTCAAGTAAGTTTCTACCTTCCTCATCCAAAGTACAGAGCAAGGTCAAATCTTTCTGTAGTATAGATTTTATTATTCTTTTAGAATATTTGCGTAAACAAACCTTAAACTCACTTGGACTACTAACTCCAATAGGTATTGCTGTAAATTCACTCATTTTCTTTCCTCCTATCATATTTTTACATATATTATCATATTTTTACATTTTTGTCAATAAATTAGAACAAATTCATATATTTAATCTATTTAACTTTTGGCGTTCCAGTTATATTGTTTACTACAATTGTAGTTTTTAAGGGCATACCAAATAGACAAACAAAAGTTTGTCTGTTTCCCCATTTCACTCCTCCAATTCCCCCATCATCCCCACTATCAAATCCCTCTCAATCTTTCTCGTCAACCGCCCATCCTCAAAAGCCTTTACCCTCCCAATCTCCTCTATCAACACAAACTCAATCTCATTATCACAATTCTTTTTATCCATCACCATTATATTTATCAATCTATCTATATCCTCAACCTCAAAATAGCAAGGTAGCTTAAATTTCTTTATCAGCTCCACTATCCTATCAAAATCCATTCTCGCTAGATAACCAAGCTTATGTGAGAACCAAGCCTCGTAGACCATGCCTATTGCGACAGCCTCTCCGTGAAGTAGATCGTAGTTTGACATCATCTCTACCCCGTGTCCTATGGTGTGACCATAGTTTAGTATCTTCCTTAAGTTACTTTCTGTTTCGTCTTTTATAACCACTTCTTTTTTAATGACACAACTTTTTCTGATTAGCTCTAGCATTAGCCTTTCATATTCTGCCCCTTTTCTACTTAATATAGCTTCGCTATTTTTCTGTAAAAAATCAAAAAATTCAGGATCTCTTATAATTGCATATTTTATAATCTCCGCAATTCCATTTATAAAATTTCTCTCATCAAGTGTATCAAGAAGCTTTATATCTATGTATACTGCTTGTGGTTGATAAAATGCACCTATTAGATTCTTCCCTTGTGGCATATCTATCGCAGTTTTTCCACCGATGCTACTGTCTACTTGTGCTATGACTGTAGTAGGTATTTGTATAAAGCTTATCCCCCTCATGTATGTAGCAGCTACAAACCCTGCTAGGTCACCGACTACTCCACCACCAAGTGCTATTATACAGCTTTTTCTGTCTAGCTTGTGTGATATTAGTGCTTCATCTAAATATTGCTTTGTAGCATTATTTTTATTCGCTTCACCTGCTGGAAATTCTAGAAGCTCTACATTTTGCTTTTTATTTTGGAGCATTTTTAGTAATTTCTGACCATAGATATTTCCTACGTTACTATCTGTTATAATGATGTACCTGTTGCCATACCTTTTTTCACATATACCATCTACTATTTTATCGATTATGTCATGGTCAATATAAATCGTATAACTCTTCGGCTTCTCATTTATATACATCTGTACTTTTTCCATAATATTTATTCTCCTTCTGTCTGTAACCCTCACCCTAGCCCTCTCCCTTTTTAGGAAGAGGGGAACCTTGCATAAGTCCTTGCAAGTATTAATAGTATTTATATTTTAACTCTTACTTAATCTTTTTTCAATTTTTGTCGTTGCGAGGTACGAAGCAATCTCTCTTTTAAAGACGGGATTGCTTCATTCTTCGCAATGACAGCGTTTTACTTTATTATCGTATCGAATACTTCGAAATACTTTTCAAAGGTCTTTTTTGTACAGCTAGGGTTCAGGATTTTTATCCCTTCTGTTCTTAACCCAACCAATGAAAATGCCATTGCCATTCTGTGGTCATCGTACGTTTCTACCTCTGATTTAGTAGGTACTCCGTTGTATATTATAATCCCGTCTTCATAGTAATCCGCTTTTATACCCATTTTGTTTAGCTCTGTTATCGTGGCTTCTAGTCTGTTTGTTTCTTTGTATTTTAGGTTTTCTATGTTTCGTATGATAGTATTACTCGTTGCAAACGGTGCAATAGCAGATAATGTCATTACTTGATCACATATATCATTCATGTCTACATCTATACCCGCAAACTCCATGTTTTTGTCGGCTTCTACTTTCACTCCGTCTGGTATATATGTAACCTTTGCACCAAGCCTTTCTATTATTTCTAGAAATTTGATGTCGCCTTGCAAACAGTCCTTGCGTACATTTTTTACTATTCCACTCCCCCCTGCAAGTAGTGGCATTGCAAAAAAGTAGCAGGCTGATGAAATATCTGCCTCTATAGTGTATTTGTTTAAATTATATACCTGTCCTTTTTTAATCGTAAATGTTTTGTAGTTATTATTTATAACTTCTACACCAAACCCCTTCATCATATTTAATGTTATATCTATATAAGGCTTTGAGGTTAGTTCCTCTTCTATTTCTATCGTTACATCGTCTTCACAGTAGCTAGCCACCATCAAAAGTGCACTTATAAATTGACTGCTTATGTCGCCTTTTATTTTGATAGTACCACCTTTTAGACCAAAAGTGTTTATTTTCACTGGTAAGTGTCCATTTTCACCTAAGTAGGTTATTTTTGCTCCCTGCTGCTCTAAAACATCTAGTAATATCTTCATAGGTCGCTTTTTCATCTGGTCTGAGCAGTTTATAATATACTCCCCACCTTTTTTTATTGCTAACATCGCTGGCAAAAATCTTGCTGCTGTTCCTGCACTGCCTACATTTATCGTTTGCACATCATTTGGTACTATACCCTTTTCTGACTTTATGCGAACCTTTTTACTGCTCTCGTCTACGGTTACATTATATCCCAAATCTATCAAGCATTGTATAAAATGCCTGCTATCATCGCTGAATAGAACCCCTGTAAGCTCCGCATCTTCAGAAGACAATGCTGCCATAAGCAATGCCCTATTAGTCACGCTCTTTGATCCTGGTAGCTCTACTTCAAAATCTAGTTGTTTCTTATTTAATACTACTTCATATATATCTGTCATAATCTTTCTCCTTTTTTATATTAGGTTAGTTATAGCATCTAGTGCCATTAGATAGCCATTGTTTCCAAATCCGCATATTTGTCCTACACATACTGGAGCTGTTACTGATTTGTGCCTGAAATCTTCTCTTTTGTGTATATTAGATATATGTACCTCGAGCGTTGGAATATTTACGGAAGCTATTGCATCCCTTATCGCATAGCTATAGTGGGTGTACGCTCCTGGGTTTATGATTATCCCATTTACTTTATCCATATATGCTTGCTGTATCGTATCAATGATTTCTCCTTCTGAATTTGATTGAAATATTTCTATATCAAGCCCTATCTCTTTTGCTTTTTCTTGTATCTTGGCTTTCAGCTCTTCATAGTTTTCATTTCCATATACGCCAGTTTCTCTGATTCCTAAAAAGTTTATGTTAGGTCCATTTAATACCCAAATTTTATTCACTTTAAATCCTCCTCTTGTTTAGAATTTCTAGTATTTCATTAACTATATCATCTACACATCTATTTGTTACATCTATAACAATATCTGCGGTTTTTTCGTATAGTGGACGTCTTTCAGACATCATTTTTTCTATAACTTCCATCTTATTAGGTACATTAAGCAAAGGTCTTGTAGTATCATTTTCTGTATTTTTGTATATTTGCTCTTCTGTTGCTTTTAAGTAAATGCTAATACAAGCATCTTTTAGTAATTTTCTGTTTTCTTCTTTTTTTACTATGCCTCCGCCTGTTGCAATGACTATATTGTCTTGGTTAATGCTATTTTTTAGGGTCTTAGTTTCTATATCTCTAAAACCTATCTCACCATAGCTTTCAAATATTTGTGTCACTGAAAGCTTCATTTCAGTTTCTATTATGCTATCCATGTCTAAAAATGTGTATCCCATTTTATTCGATAGTCCCTTTGATATGGTAGTCTTGCCAGAACCCATAAAACCGATTAGTGCTATCTTCATATTCTCCCTCCAAACTATCTTGTTATTATTAAACTAATTAATATGCACTTCTCCAGTATCTCCGTTTAGGTAAATGTATTCTTTATCCCAAATCCTTTTAATCGAATCCTCTCCAATTCCAGTAACACAGGGAATATCGAATTCTCTAGCAATGATTGCAGTATGGCACAGAAATCCTCCTACAGCTGCTACAATTCCTGATGATTTTGACATAATTTCTATCCAATCCGGATCTGTATACCCAGTCATTAAAATATCTCCTTCATTCCACTTATCTAAATCACTTAATTTATTCACAAATTTAGATTTTCCAAAAGCCTCCCCTCGTGAAGCTGGTATTCCATATAAAATTTCTTTATTACCTACATTCATTTCAGTTATTTTAATATTTTTGTTAATTAACAGCTGTTTTGTAACTGGACGGTATTGCAACATTACTAATTCATTATCTAATATGCACCATTCAAAATCAGCTATTTTCATATCATCTTGAACAACTTTCTGTTGCAGTTCAATTAATTTTTTACCTATTGATACTCCTCCAACTTTTATTTTCTCACTACTACTATTATTATCTATCCATATTTCATTAATTGGAGTTACTTTGCCAGAAACTAATTTTTCTCCATTGCCTTTTACCCATTCAAGCATTCCCGAACTTTCATCATCACCAATCCAAACACCTGAAAAATCCGGTTCTTTAAATTCTTGTACTATAACAGCCATATGTGGTTGTTGTGAGCCATTTTTTTCTATATAACTTCTTGCTCTACTATTATTAGCAGATTCCTTAACTTTTTGAGCATATTCTTTAATTAAATCATATTCTACATCTAAATAGGATTCAAAAATTCCTGCAAAAGAATTATTTATGCCATCCTCAATATCTGCTGAACTTCTTACTGCATACTTAATATTTTTTTCTATTTTGGGAAATTGATTTGAATTAGTTAAATTTTTTACAGTTGAAATTACATACGTTTTAGGAATATCAACTTGATGAGCATTTAATATTACTAACCCATACGCTTTACCTCCAATTAATTTTATTAATTCATTTCTAC
>Ga0154526_1084_pt2 | contig 20446 bp, 17 predicted proteins | sample RifGroE2_FD_105669 | JGI IMG/M metagenome (GOLD analysis project Ga0154526, IMG submission 105669) | Clostridiales bacterium GWE2_32_10
ACTGCTCCTCCTGTATCTTCTGTTTTTGTAGCACTTTGTGTCACTTGGAAAGTATAATTAGCTGGATTAACAGTATCACTCATTGAAACTATATCAGCAACATTAGAGTTTGTTGAGAACGCTCTTCTATCAATATTTCCATTTAGTAATTTCATTTCATTAAATTCTGTTGTATCTGAGATTCTTCCTATCTCCTCTTTCAACTGAACTACCTCATTATTTAGTGCATCTCTATCATCTGATGATAATGTACCATTTGAAGCTTGTATACATAGCTCTCTCATTCTTTGTAGCATTGAGTGAACCTCTGTTAGCGCACCTTCTGCTGTTTGTATTAGACTTATACCATCATTCGAGTTTCTGTTTGCTATTTGCAAACCTCTTACTTGAGTGTCCATTTTTTGTGCTATAGCAAGACCCGCTGCATCATCAGCCGCACGATTTATTCTCTTACCTGATGACAATTTTTCTAATGTTTTATCTAACGATGCATTTGTAACGTCTAATAAATGCAACGACCTTAAAGCTGGAATATTATTATTTATTTTCATACCTGCACCTCCGTATTGGATGTCAGAAATCTGAGGTCAGATGTCTGACTTAATTTTCTATGATATTTATCGACAGCTTTTATGATATACTTAATGTTGTTTTTTATTTTTCTTATCCACATTATCTACAAACTTTACTAGACTTATTACAAGCTCGTACATTTTATCATCAAAACTCTGTTTATCATCCTCTTTTTTTCCCTCAACTTGCATACATAATCAGCCCCCTTAAACCACTTCCTCGTATTTACTTTCCTTATATTTTCTCATTTCCTCGTTTATCGTATCAAAAATAGGATTGCTTAGTTTCTGGTTCTGCCAAGCTATCTTATCTGTTTTATAGCCTAGATTACCAATTAGCTTTTGAATTTCTCCTAAATTTTCTCGTATAAACTCCTTATCTTGTTTATTTTCCGTATTTATCTTCAAATCCACTACATTTCCAGTTTTTATTTTTATATCTATCCTGACATCACCTAAGGTTTCCGTATCCATTGAAACAAATATATTTTTACCGCTATTCTTATTTTGATTTTTGTTTTGATTTTTATCATCATGCATATATATATTTAAATTTGTCAACCTATCGCCTAGGTATATAGGTATCTGATAAAATTCATCTTGTTTTTGAAAGTTCTTTGATATTTCTAACATTTTTTGCACATTTTCTATTCTATCTACAACACCATCATTTCTGTTTTTTTGGTTGTCTATATATTCTTGCTTTATTATTTCAATTTGATTTCCTATGTTTTCATCTAAATATGCATGTTTTATGTTATCTAAATTATTCCTTAGTAGCTTTTTACTTTCTATATTTAAATTTTTCAATATATTATTTATATTCTTATACTCTTTATTTATAAAATTAAAATCCTTCTCAAAACTCTTTATCATTTCTATATTTTTCACTGTAGTTTTTATATCATATTTCTTCAAAGCGTACAATACACTATCTTTTGTTTCATCTAAAGATTCTATATTTTTTAAAAATTTGTTTATCTTCTCATCGTTATATATTTTATTATCTTCGTCTGTAGTATCCATTTTCTTAAATTCAGCGTTCACATTGTCAATAGACATATGCATTATATTAGAGTTTTTATCTATTAGTTGTTGTAATCTTTCAGGATTAGCAAGGTTTTTAAATTCATTTAATATATTCTTTTCATTGTAAACTTTATATATATTTTCGTTATTTATTTCGAGTCCTGCATTTTCTATAGATTTTATAAATTTTTGATTATTGGATGTTAACCCAAAGTTTGCGTCACTTAAAGCTCTCTGTATTTTACTTGAGATAGTATTATCTCCATTTTTTAGTTCTTCAAGCATACCAAAATCATCATCTATGCTTAAGTCGATACTCCCCGTTTTACCTCGAGTCTCTTGTATATACTTAGTAGCCTCAAGCAGATTATTTATAGTAATAGGAATATTCTTTTTAATTACTAAACCAACCGCTACATTCTCTGCCTTATCTATTGTGCTTAATGCTCTATATACTGCAATTATCGCATCTTTTTGATTTTTATCTATAGTATCAGTTTGTTTTAAACTAATCAGTGAATCATATAATTTTTCCTTAGTCGTAATCCCGTACTTATCTTTAAACCCATCTATGTATTCAATCATTTCATCTAGGTGCATTTCTATAGGATTTTTATTTTCATTCATTATCTCAAGCGAAATAGTCGGGTGCAATTTACTAACCACCTCACTTACCTTACTTTCGTAAACCTTTATAGCTTCTATATTTTCTTTATTAACTTCCATATTATTTTTTATTAATGTTTTAGAACATTTTATATTTATCTCACTTTGCTCTATATCTTGACTTGAAAGTAAGTAGTTTATTTGAGACTCTACTTTTCTAAAATTGTCTCCAAATCTTGCATCTGGTCTAGTTTCCATCTGTTCATATGTTTTTATACTTTTTGCTGCATCAATACTCGGATTACTTTGATCATCTTTTAATACTTCGTTTGATAAATTATCTATATTTAAAAATATCTTATTTTTTATAACATTTGTATACACATCTAATTTTCTTGTTTTTAGAATATCAATCTTTTCATACAATTCTTTTAACTTATCTGCACTACTTTCACCCACTGTTATTTTACTTCCACCGATTGTTATATCCACTTGTTTTTCTATTTGTTTTAGTTCATCGATAACTTTTTTTACAGGCTCTGTCTCTATATTTATGCCTTTATCTCTTAGCTTTATAGCGGACTCTACTGTTAGTTTTAGCCTTATTTCCTCTATTTGTAGTTTTATTTTTACTGCCTTAATATCCACTTCTGCACTAGATATTATTATATTTTCTGTTTTTTTACTTTCATTAACTATATTTTTTATATTTACTATTTGTTTTTTTACTATGATACTCTTGATGTCATCAATATCAACACTTTTAATATTTTTCTGTATTTCCGTTACTTTTTCCTCTATTTTTTCTTCGTTAATTTTCTTTACGTCATCATTTATATAAATATTTTTAATGCCTTTTTTTATGTTACCTACAGCTTCTGTAACAATCTTTGACTCATCGATGTTTTCTATTACGTTTTCAATAGTTTTGTATTCTTTTACATTTTGAGTAGTAATGTCTATTCTATTTTCCAAAAATACTTTTGCAATTTTTTTATTTTCCTTTGTATCTTCTATATTCTGGGCTTTGAATATTTTTCCAATTTCCTCATCTACGTTTTCTATATTTCCGACATTCTCTACATTCGACATATATGTAGTTGATGTGTATTTTGCTCTATAGAGATTTTCTAGAGTTATATCATCATCGTTTTTTATAAGCTGCAATATATCAGCTTGTTTCATATTTTTAACTTCGTTTGCTTGATTCAAAGCATTTTTTATGTACTTTACATTTTCCTTTGTATTTGGTAAATCATTTTCTGCAAGGATATTCTTTATCTTATCCGTTATTTTTGCCGTGTCCTCTTCTATTATTTTAATCTTATCATTAAATTCTATTTGAACCTTTGCTTCTAGATTTCCTACATCCTCTTGTTTTAGATTGACACCCAATATTTCAATCGTAACTTTATCTAACGATATCTCATTCTTCTTTAATATTTCCACCTTGTTTTTTGTAATGTTATTTATTATTTTACTTATATCATTTTTTAATAATTGCACTTTTTTAAAATTATTTTGTGTAATTTCCATTTCATTTTTATCCATTACATCAGCTATTTCCATATTTTCCTTAGTTAAATCTATGTTTATTTTTGACAACATAGATTTAAGCATATCAATCTTTGCTACATTTCTTGTTTCTACTATCCCATGCTCCTCTATTTTAACAACCTTCAGTTCTATCTTATTTTCATTTACACCTTTAAACTGAAATACTATCTTATCCCCTACCTTTATATCCTCACTTAAATCCCCTAATTCTTCTATAGGTACTTTCTGATCCTTTATCCTATCACTATCAAAAGCAAGCCTTACATGTCCTCCATCATTTGCAACTACTGTAGCACTGACTACACTACCAGCCTCCATACTTGTCTTTTGTATATCACTTACATCTATATCAACATCTATCTTCTTTGAGCCAACCATATCCAAAATCATAAATACTCCCCCCACCTATCCAATGTAAAATCACATTAATTGTCTTTATATATCTTATCGGAAAAAAACATGGCATGTTAAAGTATTTTATTGAAAGTTAGTTTAATTTTTTATTTTTTCTCTTGCCATTTTTAAAATTTTATGTTATACTAACTAAAGTGACTAACACTACTCTTGCCGAAGTGGTGGAACTGGCAGACGCGCTGGACTCAAAATCCAGTCTCCGCAAGGGGGTGCGGGTTCGATTCCCGCCTTCGGCAGTAAAATCAAAGCTTTGAGGGGTGTCTCACTTTTCAAACAAAAACAAAACACCCACTGGATTATTAGACTCAAAATCATATAATCCAGTGGGGTGTTTTTTTATGGAAAAACTAAAATTAAAACTAACAAAAACCAAAAATTTTGAAGACTTTCTCTCATGGTGCAAAGTCAAAAACTTAAGAAAGCCAACAGTCAATAGCTACATCTTAGCTTGGGATATGTTTAATCGCATCTATGATGGTGAAATAGAGGATATCGACCAATCAGACGTCAACGCATTTGTACTAGAAACACACAAACGCGTTAAACCTACAACTGTCAACCAATATTTACGACACTTGCGCGCTATATTTAACTATTTTGAGTTGCCTGTAAAAGTTAAATTGCTCCGTTATGACTATGAGCCGAAGGTACCCTATACCAAGTCAGAGCTTGCCAAGCTACTCGTAAAACCAGATCTCAAGACCGAGTCATTCCTAACCTATCGCAACTGGGTCATAGTCAACCTACTACTTGCAACAGGTGCTAGAGCCAATACTATCGTTAATATCAAAGTTGAAGATGTAGATTTAGATGATTACTTTATCACATTTACAACACTAAAGAATCGTAGAACCAAGAGACTACCTATCCCTGCCGTGCTTGTTGATATACTACGAGAATACATCAACTACCGAAACGGCAAGCCCGATGACTACCTATTCTGCAACAGCTACGGTGCCAAGTCCACAGTAAACGACCTCTATCACACCATGTGCGACTTCAGCCAGTCCCGCGGCGTAGAAAAAACCGGGTTACACCGTTTCAGGCATACATTCGCCAAGGAATTCATGCTAAACGGTGGGGGACATCCTGAGCCTGCAACATATGCTAACACACTCTACAATAGAGCAAACAAGGCAGTATATCAATCTGTTAGATGTAGATATACAGAACATGATTAAGATCAATCCACTAGAGGTGCTGCTGGATAATAAGAAGAAACTTAAACTAAAAAAAGCGTAAACAAATACCCCTCGAGTAATATGAGGGGTATTTGTTTGCTACTTAGAGTTCCGTAATATCTAATTTTTTATCGTGATTATCAGTTTTCACTGGTGTTCTAACAACATTATCTATATCATTATCGATTATTTCTTCAGCAGTTGATGTGACAGGATTTACAGTTGTTACTATAGATGCTTCTTTAAGTTTCTCAAATGTGTGTATAAACCCGTCAAAGTCATATATTTTTGATCCATCAACATTACTTTCTAATGACCATTTATGTATATTTTGAATGTTTTCGTTTGAAGTGATAATAGCAACCAATCTGTCTGGTTCACTCTTGAAATTTACATTTCCCATTAGTAAAGACTCTCCTGCCTTCTCGTCTATCTCATCTTTAGGTAACATTACAAATATACATCCAGCTGGAAGACAAAAATCTCCTATTAAATCTGTATATCCACTGACTGTAATATCTATTGATTCTTTAGTTGTTACTGAGACTTGATCTTCAACGTCATAGCTTGTACTAATACCTCTTCTATCCACTGAAGAAGATAGTTCTCCTTCATGCAAAATATGCTTTGCATTGTAAATTGAAGTTCCATGAAAACGTAGAGGTAAGTCGTCAGGTATTACTTCTTTAATTTTCGAAGAAAATTCATCATATTGCCTTAGTCTATATGTTTTATCTTCTTCACTTTCTGGTCTTAAAAACTCTAAACGATCTAATGTCTGAGTAAGTACCATCTCACACCTAGCAATATTTTTTCTAGCTAATTCCAAACGAACTGCTTTCTTATCAATAGAACTGCCTTGTATATCTATTAGCTTTTCTATAGCTCTTTGTAAGTTTTCTTCTTGTTTTGTGGCTAATCCCATATATGTACTTCTTCGTTTTTCAAACTTACTTGAATTATCACTCATTTGTTTTTCACTTATTTCCTTTGATTTTAGAATAGGTTCCTCTGAATACTCAAAAACTATACCTTTTGCTTTCAATTTTTCAATAGAGCTTACTATTATTTCTCTGTCAAGCTGTTCAGTAGCTAAAGTGCTGTCTTTCATTTCTAATCGTTCTACTGTATGGTGTCCTGTATCTTTTAAATCATTCAAAGCAACCATAATATATTTATCTGAAAATTCTGTGGCTTTTGGTGCTCCAGTAACTTGATTTTCATTTCTTGAGCAACCCCAAGTTGGGTCAATTATATAGGTTTTACCGTTATAATCATATATACAATAACTGTGCTCGCCAACATCAACCTTATCTAGTTTTACACCTAATTTATCACAAATAATAAGAAAAGCCCCACTTATTGAGTTGCAATTCCCATAGCCTTTTTCAATTGTGCTATTAGGGTCCGAATAAGCAGTTCTATCATCGTCGCATTCAACCTCATACTTTTTGTTGTTCGCTTCAGTAATTCTTCCACTATAATACTGGGTATTTTCTTGCAAGTAATTATTGACAAGAATTATTTTATCTATATCAGATAGATCCTTTAACTCTCTAACAGAATTGCATAACTCGTTAACTTTCTTTTGACTAGTTGCATTCAAATCTTCGTATTTACTATTGTTGTTAATAAAATCTTTTATAGGATCAGGTTTTCTGGTATTAATTACAAAATTTGCAAAAGCCATGCTAGCACCCCCTTAACACCTTATTTATATCAATAATTCAAGCTATATTTACTAATTTGAATTTTTTATATCAGTCTCATGCTTATATCATATTATATACCATTTTTTGCCATTTGTCAAGCAGTGTCTAAATTACTCCATACAAATACCCCTCAAATGAGTAATCTGAGGGGTATTTGATTTATCAGTTATTCACTTACTTGCATATCACGGTTATAATTCATATTTTCAAGCATTCCAATATATTTTTCATTCGCTACTCTCATATCGTTTTTATTAATATTGTTGTATATCAATAATATCAGTTCAAGTGAACTATCACCCATAAGTTTTGCTACTGTTGTTATATCGATTCCCAAATGAATCAAATTTGTGCAAAATGTATGTCTGAAAGCATAGAAGTTATAATGCTTTTCTTTTATACCGCAACCATTAAGTATTTTTCTATACTCCTCGTTATAATAACTTACTTATTGTAGCCTTCCTTGGCTATCTGTAAATAGCATATTTACTGTGTTATTTATTTTACGGTTTTTCATCAATTTATTATCATTTGCGTCACGATCAATCAATGCAGCAATTGCTTTTACAGTCTCATCAGATATTCTTAGTGTCCTTCTTGCCACATATGCTACTTTGCCTTTTTCATTTTTCAGATCTTTGACTATCGCTTTTCTTGAAGACTGCTTATATGTTTCTATATCATATTCACAATCATAGCTGATTGCTTGTACAATATTTACTTTACACTCATCTAAGTTTATATTATCAAGTGTCAACCCTAGCGCCTCGCCTGGACGGATACCCGTGTCTCTCAGTATTAGAATCAGTGCTCTATACTTTAAGTCACCCGACAATGCTTTCAAAACAGTGGCTATCTCATGATCTGTCAATGCTTTGTACTTATCACTGTGTTTTTTCTGACTATCAGGCTCTTTTATCTTACTCATATAATTTTTAGCAATCAGTTCCTCTTCAAACGCATATTCTACAACCATATTAAGTACCATGTACACTTTATGTATTCTAGACTCACTGTAATAATCAGTCTTATTGTTGTAAGTATACTTTTCTGCTGCAAATCCGTTAATAAACGCCTCATAGTCAATCTTTTTGAGACTATCCAGAGGCCTATCGCCAATTTTTTCTTCTATTTTTCTTGCAGCAAATGTATAATCACTAAAAGTAGATGCCTTCATACTACCCTTTTTAGCTAGTAATACTTTACGCATATACTCACCAAAATTAATATTACAACTTGTATGTGCTGTAGCTACTGGTACTGATGTAATTTAATTACTGTCTGTGCCATATAGAAGGCTGTGCAGGGCCATAGTTTTTACATATATATTACTGCCAACCTTTATACCGTCTAACTGCCCAAAATTCACTAGTTCGTATACATCTTGTACAGATATACCCGATCTCTCAGCAGCAACTTCAGCAGTAATCATTGGTGTGCCTACGATATTATTGGGGGTGTTTAATACTTTTAATGCTAATTGGTTATACATAAAATTATACCCCCTTACCTTTGTGCTTAAGCTGTGTAAGTTCCGAAACTTTTACACCTTTACGATTTAGTACGTTATATATTGTTTGTCTTTCGCATGTAAACTTAGGATCATGTGCTTTCTTCACTCTGATTACATGTTCTAAAACTTTAGCTATGCTTCCTTTGTAGTGAAAATATAGCTTTACAATGTACTTTTCTTCAGCGTCTGTAAACTTTCTGTTTCTTGATTCAGTAGATTCTGCATTTTGCTTGAATGTAGCAAATCTTGATAGTTCTTTCTGCAGCATAGTATTTTCCAATACTAACTCTTGATTTATTTGTTCTTCATTTGTTAGCTTAGCGCTAGCATCCGTTAACTGCTGTTGCATTTTTACATTTTCACCCATAAGTACATTGTTTCGACTAATAAGATTTTCTAGTTGCTCACAACACAACTTATAATCAGCTAAGATCTTCATCCCATTAGCATAATTAGTTTCAAACACTTTAGTTCTTTCTTGCTTACTCATAATAAAACCTCCAGTATAAAAATATTTTAGAAATAAATTCTATACTGGTATATACCCCCAAGCTTGCTACATATGCTTTCCATGTATTTTGTCCATGCTTGTGCATATGCCTCATTTTATCTAACCTTTATAATTTGGGTTGCTGATGTGCTTAAATATAGCAAATTATATCCGCATAATATTGAAAATATTTTTTATACACATTAGTCATGTGTATATTTACATACATAAGACTTACTACACATAATTATTCTGATATTTTGGTCATTAACAGTGCCCTTGTGCAATACATATGTTATCTAACCCAGCTATCATTATTCTACGATTTAGATATTCAAAAACACCGTATGCATATATAAAAGCTACATAATTTCAAACCATGCATTTCAAAAACGATATACGCGTTGCCATTTTTGCATATACATATCAAATCATCCGATTTCTTTAGATTGCAAAAAGCAGCACAAAAAAATAAGCATATCATGTAACTATCATGATCATGCTTCTTTCTTGTGCTACAGCTATTGTTATATCTGTATTTCATTTACAATTTTTATTGTTGCTGCGTTTGGTATGTGACAGATTATGCTATTATTTGATTGGCATTTATGTATACCTGTGTGAACAACTGAAATTTTTATTGCCTTACGTTCTTATAGTCGCTATATTTCTACACCCCGTGTCGTCCTCTTTGTAATTGGTGCGGCCGTAGACAAAGCCGCTATCATCGTGGCACTGATTACACGATTCCGTAGAATTCAAAAAACTGATATGCCCATCTTTACTACTCCTGAAAACTTTTTCTCCCTGTCTGTAGCCTTATCATCAACTTTGTTCTAAATTATATCGATACAATCTGTTCTTTCGAATGCTCAATATCATCTACATCTTTCCATATTGTACTTACTGTGAACTTTCTAGGTGTTCCCATATGCACTAATACGTGCTCTTCATAACTCTTTCCTGACTCTAAAACTTCATAAGGTGTTTTGTCCTTAAATACCATACCTTTATGCTCTTCATTATTAACCACAAAATCCACATCATATGCAGTAGCCTTACCAGAGTTCCAAATTTTCATTTTATATTTACCTTGTGATATTTTGTAAACTCTTGCTTCTACACATGCTTTTTTAAACTCTTCTATTTCCTTCTTTTTTTCTTCTAGTTGATAACATTTCAATTGTTCTTCAATTTCATTTACCCTACGTGATAGCTTGTTCGTTTTACGAGTATCCCAAAAAGCTACGAGTGCTATTACAATTGACAACACAGGTAACCCATATTGTACGAATTTTATAACTATTTCATCGGTATACATAATTACAGATTCCACCACTTTATCACCATCCTTATTTGAACATCCTTTTTAATTTTTTCTGTAACTGCTTCACTATATCTTCTTTAAAATCCTCAACATTTGCATTTATTAGTTCACTATTTCCTTCTATAAGCTCTTCTTTTGATTTAATACATCCACAATCCGAACATTTTATTCGAGTCTCGTCTGGAGCACCTCTTAGATCTTCAATATTTTCATCAACTGCAGAGAATTGATCGTTTCCGCAAACTGGGCACCTCAATGTAATCATTTTTTCTAAATTATCCACTTTTTTCACCACCCTATTATTTATTATCTTTAGTTTTTATTAATACTTTCTATTTTCATTCAACCCTATACTTCTTAAAATTCTCTGCCTGCTCAAAAATCTCTTTAAATATTTCATCTTTAGGCACGGGTGGATAACCATTGTCAGCAAGTGTTAATATTAAGTCCACCTTTAACTCTGCCTTAATGTCATCACGGTGTGACCAGTCTGTATATCTAGCTTTATCATCAATAATCTTTTTAATTTCTTGCGAAAGTTTCAAGAGCTTATCATGTGCATATTCAAATTTATGTTTCTCTGCAATTGCTTTTAGAATATCATAAAACGCCTTTTCCTCAAAATCAATTCCTAGGTCTTTGAATGAATTTCGTTCTTTTACAAGATCCGTAAACAAGTCTGCAAACTGATCTGCAACATCATCCAGGACATCACTTTGCATTGTTTGGAAGTCCTTTCTTTCATTATAAAGCTCCACCAGTTTTTTTAACCTTTTTGAGAAATCTACCCCTTGTATTCTATTGGTTTTCTTAAATTCTTCTATTGCCCTTGCTAGTAGCTTTTGCAATAATTTAATCTTTGTATTTGGTAATTTAATCTTATCAATTTTCGCCATATATTCGTCACTAAATATATCTGCATTGTTTTGAGGATCATTTTTATCAAGTTTAAAAATTTCTTCGACCCCTTCACTTATTAATGCTTCATGTATCATTTGTCTTACTTTTTCATTCATCTGGGCTGTATCAGGTGCTTCTCCTACAGTCAGTTTGCAAATGATAGATTTAATGGCAAAATAAAAGTGAATATAGTCCCTTTCTTCATGACTTATATCTTCGCTTGAGCAGCACAAATTATAAGCTGACCGAAGTTTCTTTACGATAGAAATAATACGCTTTTCTAATTCATTAGTTTGCTGTGCATATTCCGCCGCTCTATTTAAGCAATGTAATTGTTGTAAAGGTGTTCCTTTAAAATAGGCACTGCTATCAAACTTATGAAAGATTCTCGCCAATAAATCCAATTGATCCTTTACAATCACAACCGCTTTATCTGTACCATCAAAATTATCACCGTCTACCACTCCATATTTTTTAAGAGCTTTATTCATACTTGTTTTAATGCCTATATAGTCAACTACTAATCCCATTTCTTTTCCTTCATATATTCGATTTACTCTTGATATTGTTTGTATCAACGTGTGCTGTTCTACTAGTTTATATATGTACATTGTATCAAGAAAAGGCACATCGAAGCCAGTAAGCCACATATCTACAACAATTGCAATTTTAAAGTTTGACTTTTCATTTTTATATTGTCTATCTAGCTCTTTACGGTAATCTGGTGTTCCCAACAAATCCCATAGCTCTTTAACATCATCTTTGTCCCGTGTCATTATCATCTTTAATTTCTCTATAGGTTTTATTTCCTTTCTTTCCCTTTCGCTAAGCTCTACACCTTCGTCACATTCTCTAACTTCAGCCCATTGCGGACGTAATGTTATTATCAGTTTATATAAGTCATATGCAATTGGACGATTAGGAGCAACAAACATTGCTTTGCCTTTTACAGTTGCACCTTCCTCAATCCTCTTTTCATAGTGCTCTACAAAATCTTTCGCTATTCGTTTCAAGAGTTCTGGGTCACCAATAATAACATCCATATCAGCTACATCTTTTTTACTTTCCTCTATCTGATACTCACTAGTCCCCTCGGCTTCACATACTTTATAATACTCCTCTATCTCTTCTAGTTTAGCTTCATTCAATTTTACTTTTGCTGCCCTGCCTTCATATACAATTCTTGCTGTAATTTCATCATAAACAGATTCTACCATAGTATATGAGTCTTCTATCCCACCAAAAACTTCCATCGTTGCATCAATCGGAGTTCCTGTAAAACCCACATAAGTAGCATTGGGCAATGAGTCATGTAAATGTTTAGCAAATCCGTACGTCTTTTCTACGCCCTCTTTTGTAATTTTTACTTTTTGGTCAAGATTAATTTGAGATCTGTGTGCTTCGTCTGAAATACAAATCACATTTTCCCTTTCTGTAAGTAGATCTGTCTCTTCGTTAAATTTATGTATCGTAGTCAAAAATACTCCGCCACTTTTTCTGCTTCGCAAACAGGTCTTTAGCTCTGATCGGCTCTCTACACTTATTACTTGATCATCACCAATAAATCCCTTAGCATTAGTGAATTGCCCCGAAAGTTGGTCATCCAAATCAGTTCTATCAGTTATCAGAACGATAGTTGGGCTTTTCAAATCTGCACTTCTCATCAAAAGTCTTGTAAGGTATAGCATTGTAAAGCTTTTACCGCACCCTGTTGCCCCAAAGTATGTACCACCTTTACCATTCCCATGCGGTTTCATATTACGCTTTATGCTTTCAAACAGCTTATTGGCTGCATAATATTGTGGGTAGCGTGGAACAATTTTTTCTTCTTTAGTACTCGTGTCTGGAAAATATACAAAGTGGCGAACTACATCTAACAAACGTTTTTGGTTAAACAATCCTTTTATCATTGTGAACAGTGAATCAATTCCGTTTTTATCAAATGGTTCATTACCTTCTATTTTACGCCAAGCATAGAAGAAATCGTATGGAGCAAATAATGAGCCAGCTTTACTATTTACCCCGTCACTGATAACACAGAATGCGTTGTATTTGAAAAGTTCTGGAATATCTCTGCGATATCGTACAGTAAGCTGTGTATATGCATCTTTGATTGTCGTGTTTTCTTTGATGGCGCTCTTGAATTCTAATACCACTAATGGCAATCCATTCACATAGACGATACCATCAGGAATACGTTTTTCATAGCCTTGTATTTCTAATTGATTCACTATTTTGAACAGGTTATTTTTTATAATTTCAAAATCAAGTAATTGAATAAACAAATCTTTTTTGCTACGATCTTCTCTCTTGAAAACAAAACCATCCGAAATCATCTTGATGATAGTTTTATTACTATCGTACAAAGCAGATGAAGGTAATACTTCCATTTGGCGAATAATACTTTCTATTTCTTTTACTGTAATATCATCAGCAGCGTAACGGTTGAGTAAAAACGCTTTGATATCATCGCGAAGGAGCACGTCACTTATTTCTTTATGAATGTACATACCATTTTTATGCGGGTAGTCTTCATCTTGGAACAATTCTATTATTGCTTGCTCCAAAGCTTCTTCTGTAAATTTCATTGTTATCCCTCCATCGTTGCAAGTTTAGATAAAAATAAATCAGAAATTTTTAGCAACTTTGCACTTTCAATTTTATAGTTAGTTATATTTTCAAAAATTGGTATCATTATTATATTAATCATTTCCATCTGTGAACTTAAAGGTACTAAAACTTTTGCCTCATCTAAATGCTCCCTTTTTATATGCCCCATCGAAACAGCTTTACCTTCAGCTATTCTAATAAATTCCTTCAAATGATATTTTGTCCATAGGAAGCAGAACCATCTTTCATACTTTTCAGAAGTAACTTTAAAAAGGTGCTGATTTAACCCCCCTATACCTCCTGTCCAAATTTCAACTTTGAGTGTGCCTGACCAAGAAAATATAACATCTCCATTGTTGATTATATATTTGCCCTGAATACTTGATTTAGCTCTATCACTTTTTTCATCTGTATACCCTTGAGATAACTCTCTAATCTTTATTACAGGTATATACTCTTGTGTTGTAGAGGCATAATTTTGCATAGCCAATCCATTGAGATAATCGGCTACTCCAGATAATGCATCAACTTTCCATCCCTTTGGTATCTCCTTATCTAACTGCTTATCAAACTCCATCTCCCCGCCATCTGATCTATATGACTTCCCATTCTCATTAGGAAATTCAAAGTCTACAAACCATTGCTTATAAATAGCCTGTGCAGTTTCTTCTAGTTTTCGAATAAGTTGGTTATTTGTATTTATTCTATCCACAACAACATTATACTCTTTTACAATTTCCTTTTGTTTGGCAATGGATGGGACTGGAAGTTTCATATTGCAAAAATCTTTCCAATTCAAGCCTCCACGTACATCTGCATCTGTATAAAACCATGCACTTCTATCGAATTCGCTACGTAAAAACCACATCATCAAGTATTCAGGATCTATTACTTCTTTATCTATAATTTCAAATACATTATATGCAGGTGAAACCATTATGTCATCTTCCCCATTATAGAGCGCCACAGGTAGTCTTTTATCTCTTCCTACATGCATTCTGTTACAAGCAAATTGTCCATTTTTAACAATTTTATATGCAGTCATATCAGTACCTACAATATTGGCTACTGAGGGCATAAAAAATTTATCTATATTTATGCCCAACAAATTTTTTATGTCAAGTTTAGTATTCCTAACATTAATTTCTTGAATAAAATCTCCAATTCGTTTATAATTTGATTTCATAACCCAACTCCTTAAAAACAGTTAATAGATCTTTTTTGGAATTTTCTTCGGCTTTCAGTAACTCCGAAAATTCAGCTTGCAATGATGTCATTTTATCATCAAAGTCAATATTCTCATCACGATTAATGAACTCTATGTATTTGCTTGGTACTAATGAAAAATCCTTTTTAGCAACTTCTTCGAGAGTTGCGCTATAACAAAACTCTGCTATGTTTTGGTAGCTTTTTTCATACTCCGTTTGTTGCCAGTTGTGATAAGTGTCACAAACTTTCGCAACATCATCTTTCGAAAACTGTATAAACTTTTTCTCAAACGGGATACCCATTTCTCTTAAATCCATAAATAGAATCTCATTAACGCGGTTACGATATTTTTTCAGTTTTCCATTTTGTTCTACCGTATTGGCTTTTTTATTTTTATTAAGAATCCAAAGAGTAACGCTTATATTGGTTGTATAAAACATATCCTGTGGCAATACCAAAATTGCTTCCACCAAATTATTTTCAATCAACTTTCTTCTTATCTTATATTCTTCCCCACCACCACTAAGTGCTCCATTCGCTAAGAGAAATCCCGCTACTCCATTTTCAGATAACTTAGAGACAATGTTTAAAATCCAAGCATAATTTGCATTTCCTGTGGGTGGTACATCATATCCCGCCCAACGTGGATCATCTATTAATTCGTTATCCGCTCGCCATTGCTTTTGATTAAAAGGAGGATTTGCCATTATAAAGTCAGCCTTCAAGTCCTTGTGCTGATCTCTAAAGAAAGTGTTTTCAGCCGTATCCCCGAGGTTAGCAGATATTCCCCTTATAGCAAGATTCATCTTGGCTAGTTTGTAAGTGGTTGTTGTATACTCCTGCCCATAAATAGATATATCCTTTGTATTACCATGATGTGCCTCTATAAACTTTACAGACTGTACGAACATACCACCAGAACCACACGCAGGGTCGTATATTTTCCCTTTGTAAGGTTCTATCATTTCTGCAATGAGATTTACGATACTTTTAGGAGTATAAAATTCGCCCTTACCTTTTCCTTCTGCCAACGCGAACTTGCTTAGGAAATATTCATATACACGCCCAACAATGTCTTGTTGCTTGTCTCTCAATGTATCAATATTGTTAATTGTATCAATCAGCGAAGCCAATTTGCTTACATCTAGCCCTAGCCTAGAATAATAGTTATCAGGTAGCGCACCTTTAAGTGATGGATTGTTTTTCTCAACAGTAAAAAGTGCCGTATCTATTTTCAGTGCTATATCTTCTTGCTTAGCGTTCTCGATCAAATAACTCCAGCGAGAAACTTCAGGCAAGTAAAACACATTTTTCATCGTATAAAACTCCACCATATCTATGTACTTTTCTTTACCTTCAGAAATCAACTCTTGTCTACGTTCCTCAAACTTATCACTTGCGAATTTCAAAAATATAAGTCCAAGCACCACATGTTTATATTCTGATGGTTCAACTGATCCCCTTAGCTTATTTGCCGAATCCCAAAGTGTTTCTTCAATACTTACTTGTTTTGTTTGTTTTGCTTTAGCCATTTATTATATCCTCCTAATGTATCATATTTGTTGTATATATCTTCTTCCATCTTGATTTTCAATTATTTTTATTGCATTTGTATACGTTAGCGTATGCATATATAAGTGATGTACTGACAACACAGCATCTTGAAGTTCCTGTTCATCTTCTAAATTAAATATTTTTAGTCCAACCTCCGAGGCCTGCTTTGCAGTTATATGTCGCGCATGCACTTTCCTATCTCTTGAGTTATTAAAATATCCCATTATATTTGCAATCTTCGCCATCTTCACCAACTCTGAATCGCTCTTAAACATATCACCAGTGTTTAGCCAGCAATTAACAAGTTCTGATGATAATTCCATTACTTTTTGACAATGCATTATGAATCCCCTTGGATATCTTATCATTGGATCACCCCAAAAATTCAAACTCGCTTGGTTTACCATAATTTCTTGCTTAGCAATTCCGACTTCTTCAAGTATACTATGTATAGAAACTTCTCCGTGCTGAATATCTATCGGCCCTAAGCTTGAATGTTTCCCCATAAGTATCTCTCTTGCTATACAACTCAAGATAGTTCCTGCTGACATCGCAAGCTGTGGTACAATAATTCTTATATCATTTCCAAAAACTCCTCGAAGATAATTCCCTATTCCTTCTGCTGCAGTAACATCTCCACCTAGCGTATGTAATATTAAATCTAAGCCTTTAGACTTATCAAGTTTATATACATTTTCCATAAATCCATTCATGTCTGAATCCATAATAATAGCACTATTAGCATAACCACCCTTTTGCATCCATCCTGAGTAATAACATATTGTATTTCTATTTGTTAAATCGCTCAGTTTCTTTAGATACTGGATTCTTGCATCATCAAATGATATTTGTGTCTGACTCAGATAATTTAATAATTCTTGTGAACTTGCCATTTAAAAACCTCCCATTTATACTCTTTTTGTTAGCCGATTTCCGAATTCAAAAATCCTTATATTTTAAGGCTTTTCAGCCTGTTTCTATTGAACTTTCCCCTCCGATTTGATATTCGCTTTATATAAATCATTATACATTTTATCCTGCATTAAATATATTCTTTATGTATTCCTTTACCCTTGGATATTTCATATCCTGTTCTTCTATTATTTTAGAATTTTGTTCTATATTTCGGCAAACATTTTCACATAAAATCTTTTTCATGCCATCTTTTTCAAAATCAAGCGGATCCTTATCTGGATTTAGTGTTTTTACATTTTCAGTTATAATTTTTAAGATATTCATATTTTCATAACTTTTTGAAAATCTATTTGCTTCAAATGATTTTTTCAACACTTTGTATCCTTTTCTTTTTAGATATATATTTACCTCTTCTATCAACAACTCTGGATAAATGAAATCTTCTATTTCATATTCATATGAGTTTTTATCTTTTCCATCCACTCTTGCTATATGCTGTACCTCTATATTAATATCTGTTTCTTTTGTTGCTTTCTTTTCCAAAGAATCTTTTGAACTTTTCCCTTCAGCATCATGATCTAATATACATTTCACTATAGGCTTGATACTTGAATCATCACAAAATTCCTTTACAAATTCTAAATAACCTCCCATTTTAGAAGCTCCATTTGCTACAAGTATGTTCACATTCTCATATCCAAATGCTGTTGCAAGCACATTTAGATACCTTTTATCCTGCTCGCCTTCAACCAATAAATTATATGGTACTACATTCCATGAATCATTGTGTGCAATCCCCATATGTTTTTTTATGCATGCTATTTTTCTTGCCCCTTTATTATTATCTAAAAGAGTATTGGTTTTTATATAGACTTCATTTTGCTTTCTTTTATATGCAATTTTCTCATATGTTGCTGTAAATAAATAAGTGTTATTCAAGTTTGTTATATCTACAAATTTAGGAGAATGCGTAGTTATAATTATATCTATTTTTTTCGCAAGCTCTTTAATTTCATCAAATACAACTTTCTGTTTTGTTTTCCTTTTTTACCGGATATTGTGAGTTCTCTTCCTACATCATCTTTTTCCGTATACTTTTCTTTTATCAAAACGATACAGTTTTTTTCTTCATCATAAAATTCTGCAGTTATTTCTGTATTATATCCATCCCCTCTACTTCCATCTGCTATGTTAAATGGAACATCTCTTTGCGCATTAAATTTTTCCTTATCCAATGAGAAAAACAAATCTAATGCTCTTAAGAAATTTGTTTTCCCAATATTATTAGACCCACATATTATTAATGGTTCACCATCTTTGAATAGTATTTCCAAGTTGTTAATAGATCTGTATCTTTTTACTATTACTTTTTTTAATATATATCCCATTCCCCTGTCCTCCTAATTACTCCTTTATATACACAAAAAATCGTACAGTTCCGCCGTTCAGCGCAACCCAAACAAACAAATGTCCTACATCTGTCCCCTTAGATTTAGCTTACGCGTCCCCACACGCTCTTCATCTCTATTAACCCTATTCACCATTATAATCTTTTTTTCCAAATTTGACAAGGATTTTAGCCAAATTTGTCACTTTTTGCTTAACTTTTTTCTGATTTTCCACTCAAACAAAAACACCGTATCTCCCTCATACGATGTTCTGTTATCACTATCACTCAGCCACTTCCCTCAGCTTATCTAGCACCTTCACCATTGCATATGTATCCAGCCCACAGTACTTGAGCAGGTTTCGTCTTGTCTCGTCTACTTCTTCGGCTGTCATTGTTGCCATCCTTGGGAATGCTGCCATGGCTTCTGGTGGATAGAGTGCTGGTAGTACTGATTTGATACTGAATGATCCTTTCATTTCTTTAGTGTAGTACCATGTCTCACGAAATGGTATGAGTAGGTCGTCTAGGTTACTTGCTATCGTTAGCAAATGATCTGCTAGGTCGGGATATTCTTCTGCTAGCTTTTTCAGTACTGTACCTTCGAAGCTCATGTTGTAGGCAAGTACCGTACCTGCGAGTCCTATATCTTGGCATATTTGTTCTGCTAGGGCTCTTTTGGGGTTGGTGCCTTCTTTACCTAGGAATTCTTTGTGCACTTGCTCTCCATTTGCCTCGTGTTGTATGTGTAGACTGTACTGGAACGGCACTTGTTCATAGGGTCTTATACCGTCGTGACTTGGTATGGCTTCTTGGAATGTTTCAAAGTCTAGGTAATATAGCGGATATTTGAGATTATCTATAAACTTCTTAATCGCTACTTTATTGATGACAGGCTCGCCGCTTAGAAGTGTGTCTACTTGTAGTTTTTGTATGCCTTTGAGTGGGATTCCACTTTCGTGGATATCGTTAAGTGTGATGATCCCGTCCTCGTAGTAGCTGTATGCTTTGTCACTTACTCTGTAGAGATTAAACACACTGTAATCAGGGATGTGCTCCCAACAGGCTTTGCAGTAGTCACATTCATTTGGTTTCTTGCATTGTTTACCTATGTGCGTTTTTGGCATGTCGTATTTTAGTATTGCATTGATGACACCTAGATCTTCGTTGATGTTGATGATATTCCTGCGTTCATCTATTTTTTCTGTTATATCCGCTATGGTAAATAGCTTGTCGTACTCTAGTTTTCCGTTTCTCACATAGTATGTGTTGATATATATGATATTTGCCTGATCTACTGTGAACCTACACTTACTGATCACATATTCTTGAAAGGCTACGTCGTCAATGTATTCATCTTTGACTTCTGTTGCTGATTTCACTTCAAATATAACAACTCCATTTCTTGTTACCATAAGTATATCGCACATTGCGATGAGGTCCTTGTAGATAAATGTCGCTTCGTAGATG
>Ga0154526_1101_pt1 | contig 19839 bp, 19 predicted proteins | sample RifGroE2_FD_105669 | JGI IMG/M metagenome (GOLD analysis project Ga0154526, IMG submission 105669) | Clostridiales bacterium GWE2_32_10
TTTGGGGGTAAAATAAAAATGGCACTGGCTATAAAATAAATAAAAAAGGAGCCTCGGACTTTCCGAGAAGGCTCTCATAACATACCGGAGGGGATAGCTATAGCGATACCTACATACTATTCAACAAAGAGTAAGAAGAAGGCAATATTATTAGCATTTTTTGCAGGACTTGCAGAGCCAATAGGTGCATTGATTGGATATTTTGTATTATATTCGGTGATAAGCCCTATCGTTATGGCTGAAACGTTTGCAGCTATTGCAGGAATAATGGTTTATATATCACTTGACGAGTTACTACCAGCAGCAGAAAAATATGGAGAACACCATCTAGCGATAAGAGGATTGGTATTCGGAATGATAGTGATGGCAGTAAGTTTAATAGTTTTAAATTAAAATGAGTGGAGGAATAGAAAGTGTACATAATAGTTGGACTTGGTAATCCTGATGCGAAATACGAGAAGACAAGGCATAATGCAGGTTTTGAAGTTATAGATAAATTGGCAAATACGTATGGTATAGATTTTAATAAGAAAAAATTCAAAGCTATAATAGGTGAAGGTATGATAGGTAGCGAAAAAGTGATTTTGGTTAAACCTACAACCTATATGAATCTAAGCGGTGAAAGTGTAGAAGGGGCTATAGGATTTTATAAATTAACGTCAGAAAATATTATAGTGATATATGATGATATAAGCCTGGATGTTGGGAAAATAAGAATCAGAGAACGTGGAAGTGCAGGAGGACATAATGGGATAAAAAGCATAGTTTCCTGTATTAAGACGGAAAACTTTAAACGAATAAGGATAGGCATCGGCAAAAAGCCAGAAGAATGGGATTTAGCAGACTATGTGCTTAGTCAGTTTAATAAGGATGAGGAAGAAATAATAATTACAGCAACTACAACTGCTTGTGAAGCGATTGAGACTATTGTACGAGATGGGATAGGTAATGCTATGAACAGATTTAATTAAAAAATAATAAAAACTTCTTGTAAAGCAAAAAGATATATAATATAATAAATGTTAACAGAAAACTGAATAAACACGAGCTAATAATGGAAAGGCAGAAAAATAAGAAAATCAAAAGGTGGAGAGGTGATTTCAAAAATGGGCAAAAAAATAATACCAATAGGAATAGATAATTTTAAAGAACTGAGAGAAAAGGCTTGCTACTTTATAGATAAATCGGAAATTATAAAAGATATGCTAACACGAAAAATATATTTAGCAACGCGCCCAAGAAGGTTTGGGAAAACACTTAATCTAGACATGATGAGGTACTTTTTCGATAATGGAGTAAGTACGTGTGATGACTTTGAAAAAAGAATAGAAGGTAAACTGCAAGTAGACAATAAATATTTATTTGATGGGCTAAAAATATCAGAAGATACCGAAATAATGAAGCATCAAGGAAAATATCCGGTAATATTTATATCGTTTAAAGAAATAAAAGAAAGTAAATGGGAAGATTGTTATGAAGCTATAAAAACGATAATGAAAAAAATTTATTCAGAAAATGAATATGTTCTAAAATATACATACGATAGTGAAAAAATAACATACGAAAAGCTAAAATCAGGAACACCAACAAAAATAGAATTAGAACAATCATTGAAAAATATAATGCAGTATTTCTATAGATACTTCAAGCAAAAGACCATACTAATAATAGACGAATACGACCAACCAATAATATCAGGCTACTGCAACGGATACTACACAGAAATAGTAGAAGTAATAAGAAACATGCTATCAGCAGCCCTAAAAACAAACGACTACCTAGAAAAAGGAATACTAACAGGAGTAACAAGAGTAGCAAAAGAAAGCATATTTAGCGGACTAAACAACTTAAAGGTAGACAGTGTAATAGTACCACTAAACTCAGACAAATTTGGATTTACAGAAGACGAAGTAAAAGAAATACTAAAATACTACGAAAAAGAAGGACAATACAACCAAGTAAAAACATGGTACAATGGGTACAAAATAAACAAAGAAAAAATATACAACCCGTGGAGTGTATTAAACTATGCATCAGATCCAGACAATAGACTGATAAGCTACTGGGTAAACACCGGAAGCGACGAAATGATAAGAACAATGCTAAAAGACAACTTCGACAAAACAATAACAACCCTAAACGGAATAATACAAGGAAACGAAGTAACAAGAGAAATAGACGAAGCAGTAAACTACAAAAACATAAACGTAGACGACATCTGGAGCATAATGCTCCACAGTGGCTACATAACAGTAAGCAACCCAGAAATAATAGGAAAAGACCCAGACGGAGACGGAATAATAAGAGTAAACCTAGAAATCCCAAACCGAGAAATAAAAAGCACCTACGACAGCATAATAAGCACATGGCTATCAGAAACAGTAGGAACAAACATAGTAGAAGACATGCTAAAAGAACTAACAGAAGGAAAAATAGAAGAATTTGCAAAAAGATTCAAAAAAGTAGTCCTAGAATCAATGAGCACATACGACCCACAAGGAAAAGAATCAGAAAAATACTACCACATATTCTGCCTAGGACTATTTGTAAAGCTAAAATCCAAATACTACGTAAAAAGTGAAATGGAATCAGGGCTAGGAAGAAGTGACGTAATACTAATACCAAAAGACAAAACAAAAAGAGGAATAATAATAGAATTCAAAAAAGTAGACGAAGACGAAAAAGAAACCCTAGAAAAAGCAACCGAAGCTGCACTAAAGCAAATAGAAGAGAAGAAATATGATGTGGTATTAAAAGAAAATGAGGTAAGAGAGATACTTAAGATAGGTGCAGGATTTAAAGGAAAGGATTGCTTGATGAAATGGGTACAATAATACGTGTAAGGAATGTTTTAAAAAGCTAAAATAAATATATAACATTAAGAAAGGAATGATTGAGATTATGCCTAAGAGATATAACACATCATATTTTATTGCGAGTAAAATTATATTTATTGTATTAGGTGCAATTATAGCAGCGATAGGATTAGAAACGTTTTTAATACCACATAACATAATAGATGGGGGTGTAGTAGGAATATCAATCATGGCTAGTTATTTGACTAAATTGCCACTTGGATTATTTACTTTGATTTTGAATATACCATTTTTTATAATAGGATATAAGTACATAGGAAAAATATTTACGATAACTACGTTTTTTTCAGTAATATGCTTATCGGTGGCAGTATCGGTACTTAGTCAAAATCAAGCGGCTACGGGAGATACACTCCTTGCGGCAGTTTTTGGTGGAGTAATGGTAGGTGTGGGTGTAGGACTTATAATAAAAAATGGAGGCTCACTGGATGGAACAGAAATAATAGCTATTATCCTTGATAAGAAGACAGATTTTTCAATAGGTGAGATAATAATGTTTTTTAATATATTTATACTTGGTAGTGCCGGTTTTGTATTTGGTTGGGATAAAGCTATGTACTCGCTTATTGCTTATTTTATAGCGTTTAAAACTATAGATATAGTTGTTGAAGGATTAGATGGATCAAAAGTGGTTATGATAATTTCACCAGAATATAAAATGATATCAAAGGTAATAATGGTTAAGCTTGGTAGAGGACTAACATTATTAGATGGTAAGGGTGGATATAAGGGTGAGGCTACAAATGTTTTATATGTAGTAATATCTCGTCTTGAAATAGCAAAACTAAAAACGATAGTTCAAGAAATAGACGAAACTGCATTAATAACTATAGGAAATGTTGAGGTTATAGGCAAGGGTTATAAAAGAAAGACAGGAAAAGAAATAGCGGTATGTGAGTGTACTACAGTTATAGATGAAAAGGGGTTAGGAACATAATATGGATATAAAAAGAATAGATGCAACAAGTGGGGATAATATTGAAATTAAAAGGATTGAGAAAACAGGCAAAGATTTTTCATTCACTCTTTTGAGTAAGATTGAAGAGGGGCAGCTAAAAGAAAAGTTAAACTCACTGATGGGAGACATAACAGTGCAAGGCAAACAATTAGCAGAGCATATGGATCTCAAGTATCTAAAAAAATATAGAGCACTAATTACAGAGTTTATAAATGAAATTGTTGCACACTCGCATAAATTTTCAAGAGAAAACTTCTTAGATAGAAGAGGAAGACACAGAGTATACGGCATAATTAGACTAATAAATAAGGACCTAGACGACTTAGCACAAGAATTAATAAAAGAAGAAAAGGAACATATTTTTATTTTAAATAAAGTAGATGAAATAAGAGGACTATTACTTGACATAATAACATGATATGAATGAACTATAAAGATATCTTATTATTTGTACTATGTACTTTGTAATTTGTACTTTGACTAAGGGGGTGGCCATTTTGAATAAGGCGAGTATAGATTTTGATGCAGTCAGATTTTACGGTATGACGTTAGAAGAAATGGATGAGGAATTTAAGAAAATGAAAGATTATGGCATAGATGCTGTGAATATTGAGTATAAAATATTTATAGATAAAGAGTTTGAAATATTCAAAGAAAATATCCTAGCGTGCATAAAGTTTAACAGAATGCAGATAATATTTCGCTCTAGACCTATTGATGGATATTATACAGATTATATAGATGACGAGCAATATCAAAAATCATTAGTAAAACATAAACAATTTCTATATACATTATATAATATACTAGAAGAAAGGGATATAAAAAGAGGAGTAAAGGTTATATTTGCTGGAGGTAAGTGTGAGAGTGGTGAAATAGAAAAGCATATAGAAAAGAATATATCCTTTTTTAAAGAACTTTCGAGCAGTGTTTTAGACATAGATTTTGAAATTCTTACTGAAGTACAAGCAGCGAGACCAATTAGGGGAAGAATAGTAGGAGATACTTGGTCTGATTTTTTATATATGATAGATGCTATACCAAATGAAAACTGGGGTATTTGTTGGAGTACAGCCAGCTCAAGGCTTAATTTCGTAGAATACAATGAAACATTGATACCGGATAAAAAAATTTTAGATAAAGTTAAGCTTGCAAATGTGAGAAATAATATTAATCAAAATTTTGATATTTCTATATATAAGAATGAAGTACAAGAGCAAGAAATAAAAGCCTTAATTATTAATGGATATAATAATGTGTTTAATTTAGAGTACATCTATGTACATTTAGAAAATAGTAATATTTCGCATAACGATATTTATGATGGAATTTATTATTTGCAATGTGTTTTAAATTATTTTAGAAAAAAGCATGAGCAAGAGGAGCTTTATATAATAAATGATATAGCTAAGATGAATAGACAATCGATAAGGACTGTATTAACTAAAGATATTATTGTCAGTATACCTATAAAATTTTTAGAGCTTAACGAAATTGAGATTGCAACTCATAGTTTGAAGATATGGAGTGAGAAAAATATAGTATTTAAAGAAGATGAAGAAATACAAATAGAAATAAAGTATAAAGAAGATGAACCAATTATACTCAATACTAAGTATATGATGTGTAGAGAAGAGGGGAAATTTAGGGGATATGTATTTAAAATAATAGACAAAAAACCAGATATAATTAAGAATGTTTATAAATTGGTATATTTGGTAGGTTGAAAAGCGGGAGAGGGAGATATATACAACATTAGGAGGATATAAATATGAAAAAATTTAAAGTTATGTCAATATTTGGTACGCGTCCAGAGGCAATAAAAATGATGCCGGTGATTAAAGAACTTGATAAATGTGAGGAGATTGAGAACATTGTATGTGTTACAGCACAACATAGAGAAATGCTAGATCAGGTGCTTGAGATATTTAATATAGTACCTAAGTATGATCTAGATATTATGAAGTATAGGCAAACCCTTGCAGGATTAAGTGGGCGGATACTTGAAAAACTAGATGGAGTATTGAACAAAGAAAAGCCGGATTTGATTTTAGTGCAAGGGGATACTACAACTGTTTTTATAGCGTCGCTAGTGGCATTTTACAACAAAATAAAAGTTGGGCACATAGAAGCAGGGCTTAGAACGTATAATAAGCACGAACCATTTCCAGAAGAAATGAATAGGAAACTTACAGGATGCATAACAGATATACATTTTGCACCGACTATAAACTCAAAACAAAATTTATTAAAGGAAAATGTAGATGAAAGTACAATATATATAACAGGAAATACCTCTATAGACGTTCTTAAATATACTATAAAGGATGAATACAAATTTAAAGAAGATGTTCTAAACCAGGTAGATTATAAAAATAAAAAGGTTATCGTAATGACGGCACATAGACGGGAAAATCTTGGAGAGCCTCTTAAAGATATATGTGAGGCAACATTACAAATAGCAAATAATAACTCTGATGTAGAGATCATATATGCAGTACATAAAAACCCTGCTGTGCAGGAGGTAGCTCGTGAAGTGCTAGGTGGGCACGTGCGAATACATCTTATAGATCCACTTGATATAGAGGACATGCATAATCTTATTTCAAGGTGTTATATGGTAATGACTGATTCTGGTGGTATACAAGAGGAAGTACCATCATTAGGAAAGCCTGTTTTGGTGCTTAGGAATGTAACTGAAAGACCAGAAGGAGTAGATGCAGGGACACTAAAACTTGTAGGAACAGATAAAGAAGTTATAACAAAAACGGCACAAACTTTAATCAGTGATAAAGCAGAATACGATAAAATGGCTCAAGCCAAAAATCCATTTGGGGATGGGACAGCAGGTGTGCAGATAGTCGGCATTATTAGAAGCCTAGTAAGAGACGAAATATAAAACTATATAAAACTATATAAATCCCTATCCTGTCATCGCGAGGAGGGCGTTTTTCCTGACGTGGCGATCTGTCTTTAAAACTAAAAAACAGATTGCCACGCCAAGGAACAGGGTCGCAATGGCAGAGCTAGGTCTGAATAATTAAAAATGTAACATATCTTTCTCCGCTTAATTAAATCTTTTAATCTAAACGTATGCTTAGGCTGACGATTAACTATAACTTAGTAGAAACTTAGGTGAGTAAAACTAAAGAGTAAGAAAAAATAAAAGCATAATATCAAGAAATAGCTATAGATAATAACAAAGAAAGGAAGTGTAATGCATGAATAAAAGATTAATACCGATAGGAATAGATAGTTTTAAGAAAATAATAGAAAAAGAGGCATATTTTGTAGACAAATCAGAGTTAATAACGGATATATTAACAAGAGAAGTAATACTAATAAATCGCCCAAGGCGATTTGGAAAGACCCTAAACCTAGATATGATAAGATACTTTTTTGATAACGGAGTAAGCACATGTGACGAGTATGAGCAAAGAATAAAAGGTAAGATAGAGGTAAATAATAAATATTTATTTAAAGGACTAAAAATAGAGCAGGATGAAGAAATAATGAAGCATCAAGGAAAATATCCAGTAATACAGATATCGCTAAAAGAAATAAAAGAAAGTAACTGGGAAAATTGCTATGAAGGAATAAAAAAAATAATAAGCCAAATATACATGGAAAACGAGTATTTAGTAGAAAAAATGCATGAAATAGAAAAAGAAACATTTGAAAAAATAGTAAAAGGTACAGCAAGTAAAGTAGAATACGAGCAAGCACTAAAAAACATAATGGTGTACTTCCACAGACACTTCAAACAAAAAACAATCCTACTAATAGACGAATACGACCAACCAATAATAGCAGGATATGTAAACGGATACTATGACAAAGTAATAGAATTTATGAGAAACATGCTAAGTGCAGCACTAAAAACAAACGAAAAACTAGAAAAAGGAATACTAACAGGAGTAGCAAGAGTAGCAAAAGAAAGCATATTCAGCGGACTAAACAACCCAGATATAGACAGCATGCTAATACCAATAAACGATGACAAATTTGGATTTAGCGACGAAGAAGTAAAAGAAATACTAAAATACTACGAAAAAGAAGACAGTTATGAAGCAGTAAAAGAATGGTACAACGGATACAACCTAAACAGAAAACAAATATACAACCCATGGAGTGTACTAAAATATATAAACGACAAAGAAAATAGGCTAATAAGCTACTGGGTAAACACAGGAAGTGACGAACTAATAAAAGAATTACTAAAAAGCAACCTACAAAAAGTAATAAACAACCTAAACAAAATAATAAAAGGAGAAGAAGCAATAAAAGTAGTAAACGAAGCAGTAAACTTCAACAACCTAAACACAGATGAAAACAGTATCTGGAGCTTGATGATACAAAGTGGATACCTAAAAGTAGGCAACCCAGAAGAAATAGGAAAAGATCCAAACGGGAATGGAATAATAAAAGTAAAGCTAGAAATACCAAACAGAGAACTAAAAGGATCGTACGAGAGCATGATAGAAACATGGGTAGCAGAAACAATAGGAAACTTAGAAATAGACGAAATGCTAGAAGAACTAACACAAGGGAAAATAGAAGACTTCATAGAAAGCTTCAGTCAACTAATACTAGAAAACATGAGTAGCTACGATGCAACAGGAAAAGAAGCAGAAAAATACTACCACGTATTCTGTCTAGGACTATTTGTAAAGCTAAAAAACAAATACTACGTAAAAAGTGAGCTAGAAACAGGAATAGGACGAAGTGATGTAATACTAATACCAAAAGACAACAAAAAAAGAGGAATAATACTAGAATTCAAAAAAGCAAGATACAGAAAAACAATAGAAGAAGCAGCAAAAGAAGCTATAAACCAAATAGAAGAAAAGAAGTATGAAACAGTACTAAAAGAACACGGAGTAGAAGAAATAGTAAAACTAGGGATAGGGTTCAAAGGAAAAGAATGCTACTTTGAGCAAAACTAATCAAAAGAGGAGAGCTGATACATAGTGAAAAAGATAAAAGAAAAATTAGGCTTCACACTATTAGAATTATTAGCAGTACTAGTAATAATGACAGCCCTAGCGGTAATAGCAGTACCGATATTTATGAACAAATCCGACGAAGCCAAACGAGTAGCCCAAAAAGAAACCACAACAACCCTAGAAAAGCAGGCCCAAGCCTATATGTGGGAAACAGGAACACCAAGTGCAATAGGGGACATACTACCTGATATGATACAGGCAGGGTACATAAAACAAGCACCAGAAAACCCGTATAAGAATGTACCAAACAATGGAGACAAAACCTACAAAATATCAGTAGATAGCCAAGGAGCAGCAACAGCAATCTTAACAGCAGGAACAACAACAGAAGGAAGTGTAACCTATAATAAAACCCGATATGGTAGAAGGAATGGTACCAATAAAATGGAACGGGACAAGCTGGACGCTAGCCGATGTAACGAATGTAGGCAATGATTGGTACAAATACAACGGAGACTTAGACAACACAATGGATGCAGACAAAAACGATGGCAACGTTACCGCAGTAAACGACAACGGAGAAAAGTGGGCAAATGTAATGCTAAGAGACGGATGTAACGGAAGCACAACCTTCAATGGCAGCATGATGGTATGGATCCCGAGATATACCTATAGAATAGACAAAACAAACAAAAGAATATACATCAAATACACAGCAGGAGTAGCCGACGACACAAGCGGAGGCTACCAAAAACACCCAGCCTTCAAGCTAGGAAGCCAAGAACTCACAGGAATATGGGTAGCCAAATTCGAAGCAAGCCCAAAAGAAGGAGTAGACAACCACGCAACAAACAACACAAACGGAGATAGCATAGCAGGAGATGACGTAACAACAAAGCACGTACAAATAAAACCAGACGTATCAAGCTGGAGATACATAAGCATAGGAAAAATATTCACCGCATGTAGAAACATGAACACAGACACAAGCTATGGATGGACAAAAACAAACCTAGTAGACACACACCAAATGAGGAACACAGAATGGGGAGCAGTAGCGTATCTAACAGAAGCAATACGGGATGGAGAAGAAGTGTGGGTAAATAACTACTGGAGTGACCCAAACACCAAAACAGGAGCAAGTGCAACAACGCAAAATGCAGGAAGCACAACAACAGTAAACACATACGCCCAAAACATAGACGGAACATACTATGCAGGAGGAGCCAAAGCAAGCACCACAGGAAACATATATGGAATATACGACATGAGTGGTTGCGGGCACGAATACGTAGCAGCATATATGGACAACGGAGATCATACACTAACAAGTGGAGCAAGCAGTATGGGAAATAACAATGTAAAAACATATGGAGCAATATTAGCAAATACAAGCAATAGCAAATACGTAGACAAATACGAAGCAGACCCAACAGATAATAGCACATCAACGTGGGCAGACAATGCAAATGCCCAAACAGTAGCTAATCTAAACCTAGCAAAATGGATAACCAAAACAGGAGATGCACTATACGAAGTAATAAGTACAGTAGCAGGATATAACAGCACAGCAAGTGCACGGCAAGGAACAACAACAAATGCATGGTATAGCGATTATACCTTAGGAAATTGGAAATATCATTCTTTTTTCCTTCGCGGTGGTTCTTACGGTTATTGCTCTGGTGCGGGTGTTTTTGCCCTCTATGGTAGTCATGGCTCTCCGAATGATGCTAGGGCTTTTCGCGTGTGCGTTTGTCCGTTGGTTTCTCCGCTTAATTAAATCTTTTAATCTAAACGTATGCTTGGGCTGACGACTAACTATAATTCCAGTAGAAACTTAGGCGGGTAAAACTATTAAGTTGCATCAAACTAGAGATTTGGAAATCGGTTGGTTTTAAAGATAAAACTACTCTCACCTTGCCTTCTCACTATAACAAAGGGAGAGGAAAAGAAGCGAATGGAGGTATATTATGTTACGAATATCAAGTATAGGCGTAAGCATAGATGAAGATAAGGAATTAATAGATATAGTTGCTAGTCGATTTAAAATCTCGAAATCAGATATTTTAGAGTTTAAAATAAAAAAAGAATCTGTAGATGCTAGAAAAAAGGATACTATATTTTTTGTGTACACAGTAGATGTTAAGTTAAAAAATGAGAGGATACTTCTAAAGAACAAGAAACTAAATGTGGAAAAAGTGGAAGAAAAAAATTATATACTACCTAAAGTAGGTGAAATAAAGTTAGAAAAAAGACCAGTCATAGTGGGGATGGGACCTTGTGGTTTGTTTTGTGGACTAATTTTAGCTGAGGTTGGATTACGGCCTATAATACTAGAACGTGGAAAGTGTATAGATGAAAGAGTAAAGGATGTGCAAAAATTCTGGAAAGAAAGAAAACTAGATACTGAATCTAATGTTCAATTCGGAGAGGGTGGTGCAGGTGCTTTTTCGGATGGAAAACTGACCACACTAGTAAAAGATACCGAGAATCGTATGCAAAAAGTTTTAGAAGAATTTGTACTAGCTGGTGCAAAAGAAGAAATATTGTATAAAAACAAACCACATATTGGGACTGATATGCTAGTAGATATAGTGAAAAATATAAGAAATAAGATTATACATTTTGGTGGAGAAGTACGTTTTGAAAGCAAGGTAACTGATATTATAATAGAGCAAGGTAAAGTATTAGGTGTAGAGATAAATGACAAGGAGCTTATAAAAAGTGATACAGTCATACTTGCACTTGGGCATAGTGCGAGGGATACATTTACAATACTAAATCAAAAAGGGCTGAAGCTAGAGCCAAAGCCTTTTTCTATAGGTGTGCGGATAGAACATAAGCAAAGTATTATAGATGAATCACAATATGGGAAATATGCAGGGCATAAAAAGCTAGGGGCAGCAGACTACAAGCTTGCATATCATGCAAAAAATGGGCGAAGTGCATATACCTTTTGCATGTGTCCAGGCGGTGAAGTAGTTGCGGCGGCTTCTGAAGATAGTATGGTTGTAACTAATGGAATGAGCAAAAATGCAAGAACTAAAGAAAATGCAAATAGTGCAGTTTTGGTAAGCGTGACACCTAACGATTTTGAGTCAAATTACCCTCTTGCAGGAGTTGATTTTCAAAGAAAATGGGAGCGAAAAGCATTTGAAATAGCAGGCGAAAATTATAATGCACCTGCTCAGTTAGTTGGAGATTTTATAGAAAATAGAAGCTCTGATAACATAGGAAAAGTAAAACCGTCATACGAACCGAGTATTACATTAACCGATTTGAGAAAGTGCTTGCCAGATTATGTTACGGATACTATAAAAGAGGCATTAATGGATTTTAATAAGAAAATAAAAGGCTTTGCAGATTCTGATGCACTTATGATTGGAGTAGAAACAAGAAGTTCATCTCCAGTTAGAATATTACGCGACGAATACTACAACGCACTAAATATAGAAGGACTATACCCAGCGGGAGAAGGTGCAGGCTATGCAGGTGGCATAATGTCAACTGCGATAGATGGGATAAAAGTGGCTGAGGCAGTAGCAGGTAAGTATCAGAGATAGGGCTTTATGCACAAAAATAAAGGTACGAAAGTTTACACCTTTATTTTTGTGCATAAAAAACCCAAAAGAGAATATTATTGTAGTATTAGGAAATTGTGCATTGTGCACTGTATAAGGGGGAAATTTATATATGAATATAAGATTTATTAGTATGTTAATAGCAATAATATTTTTGAGCTTAAACATAAATATAACTGTATATGCAGAGGATGATATAAATGCTAAGGCGTATGTTTTGATGGAAGCTAGCACTGGGAAAGTGATAAAGGAAAGTAATCAGGATGAGAAGCTAGTGCCGGCAAGTATAACTAAAATAATGACTATTTTACTCATCTACGAGGCAATTAGTGAAGGAAAGATTAAATTAACAGATTCAGTCACAGTAAGTGAACATGCTGCGAGTATGGGTGGTTCCCAGGTGTTCTTAGAAGCTTATGAGATACAGACAGTAGCAGATATGCTAAAGTGTATAGTGGTAGCCTCAGCTAATGATGCATCAGTTGCTATGGGGGAACATATAGCAGGAAGCGAGACGGCATTTGTTGAGATGATGAATAAAAGAGCGGAAGAGCTTGGCATGAAAAATACACATTTTGAAAATGCATGTGGGCTTGACGCTGATAATCACTACACATCGGCAATGGATGTGGCTATAATGTCTAGAGAGTTGGTAACCAAATATCCTGAGATACACGACATAACAAAAATATGGCAAGACTCTATAATACATAAAACTAGAAAAGGAGAGAAAGAATTTGTATTAACGAATACAAATAAGCTAATCAAATGGTATCAATATGCAAATGGTCTAAAGACCGGCTCAACGAGTAAAGCACTATACTGCGTATCAGGAACGGCAGAAAAAGATGGGATTAAATTTATAGCGGTAATAATGGCTGCACCTGATTATAAACAGAGGTTTAGAGAGGCTGCGAAGCTATTTGATTATGGTTTTGCAAATTTTAAAGTAGTAAAAGGTAAAGTAAAAAATGAGAAAGTAGGAAGTATAAAGGTAATAGGCGGAAAAGAAGATGAAGCAGATGTACTTGTAGGAAAAGACGTGAGCTTTGTAGTAGGAAAAGGTGATAAAACAGAAATGAAAACAGAAATAAATATGGAGAAAGAAATAATAGCGCCAGCAAAAGCCAAGACAAAAGTGGGTGAGATTATATATAAGTTAGGTGGAAATAAAATAGGGAAAGCAGACTTGATAATCGAAAGTGATATATATAAAGCAGGCTTTAAAGATGTGTTGAGGAAGATATTAAGGAAATATTATTTATAATATAAAATCTATTGTGTAAATATAGATAGTATGGTAGAATAAGTGATATAGAAATACTAAACACAAGATTTATAAAGCTTAAGGAGTGAAGGTAATGCAGCCACTTGCGGATAAATATAGACCGGATAATATTGATGATATAGTAGGGCAGACTCACCTGATAGGAATAGGTAAGCCATTACGACGTATAGTTGAGGCAGGTAGAGAGGTAAATATGATTTTTTATGGGCCACCTGGGGTGGGGAAAACTACGATTGCTAATGTGATTGCTAGTAAAACTAATAAAAGATTGTATAAGCTTAATGCAACCAATGCATCAATTAAGGATATAAAGGCAATAGTAGATGATATGGATAGTTTATATACTATGAATGGGATTTTATTATACCTAGATGAAATCCAAAACTTTAATAAAAAGCAGCAGCAATCTTTGCTTGAGTATATAGAAAATGGGAAAATAACTCTTATAGCAAGCACTACAGAAAATCCTTATCATTATGTGTATAAAGCTATTTTGAGTCGTTCGATGGTATTTGAATTTAAGTCATTAGATAAAAATGATATTCAAAGACTTGTTAGAATAATATTTGAAAAGTTAACAGATAGCAGTGAGTTTAGAAATATAACATATGACGAAGCGGTTGTAGGGTTTATTGCGGATATGAGTGGCGGGGATGCAAGGAGGGCTATAAATATAATAGAGCTTGCATGTTTGTGTGGAAAGAATGAAGACGGGGATGTAAATCTAGATATAAATAAGTTAGTTGATTATGTAAATAAAAAATATTTAGATTATGATAAAAATGGAAATAGTCACTATGATATTTTAAGTGGGTTTCAAAAATCTATAAGAGCTTCAAATCCAGATGCGGCAGTGTATTACCTAGCTAAATTAGTCAAGGCAGAGGATTTATTATCTATATGTAGGCGACTGCAGGTTATAGCCTGTGAGGATATAGGATTAGCATACCCTGTAGCTATAAGTATAGTGAAGGCATGTGTGGATTCAGCTAGAGAGCTTGGTTTCCCAGAGGCACGCATACCACTTGCACAAGCCACTATATTACTTGCCACTGCACCAAAATCAAATTCAGCATACATGGCACTTGATAAGGCAATGACGGATTTAGATATAAAAGATAATATAAAGGATATAGTGTATTATGAATATGGTAATAATAAACTAGAACAAATGGCAAAGGAATATATGAGAAAGATGAAAGTGTAAAAAAGAAAATATAAAACTTGACCTTTTATCTGACATATGATACAATTAATGTCAGAAATAAAAAGGGGGATGTATATGAATAAAAATTATAGTTTAAATGACGAATTGTCTGAGCATCCCAAAGTTATAGTAGAAGTTGAGTGTAAGAAATGCTTTACAAGAACGTATGTATATTTAGATGATGCACGCTATAATGATACAGTAAATGAAATATTATTTTTAAATGACACTCAGACTAGTATAGATGAATGGGTAAATGAAGCTATCTTGAGGCAAAAAAATAATTTTTAAAAATTATTAAAAAAACTCTCAAAAAGAGTTTTTTTGTGGTATAATGAAAATGTTAATTAAGAAAGGGGGAGTTTTATATATGATGACGAAACCAGAGTTGCTTGCTCCAGCGGGGAGTTTGGAGGTTTTAGAGACGGCAGTACTATATGGAGCAGATGCTGTTTATCTGGGTGGACCTATGTATGGATTGCGTGCGAATGCTAAGAATTTTACAATGGATGAGATAAAAAAAGCAGTGGAGTTTGCGCACGCACATAATACGAGAGTTTATATTACAGTAAATATAATAGCTCATAATCAGGATTTAAGATACATTGATAAGTACTTTAAAGATTTAGAAAGTATCGGAGTAGATGCTTTAATAATAGCTGACCCAGGGATATTTAGCGTAGCACGTGAGGTAGTACCAGATATGGAATTACATGTAAGTACTCAGGCAAATAACACAAACTATAGAACTGTGGAGTTTTGGCTAAAGCAGGGTGCAAAAAGAGTAGTCGTGGCAAGGGAACTTTCTATAAAAGAAATAGCAGAGATAAAAAGATATTTACAGAATGTTGACCTAGAAGCTTTTGTGCATGGAGCTATGTGTATATCATACTCTGGAAGGTGCTTGCTTAGCAATTATATGGCAGGACGAGATTCAAATCATGGAGATTGTGCGCAGCCTTGTAGATGGAGGTACCATATAGTTGAGGAGACCAGACCGGGAGTATACATGCCTATTCATGAGGATGAAAGAGGTACATACATATTTAACTCGAAGGATTTATGTATGCTCGAATACATCCCAGAACTTATAGGTGCTGGGATACATAGTCTAAAGATCGAAGGTAGGATGAAGACAGCATATTATGTAGCCACTGTAGTTAAAGCATACAGAGAGGCTATTGATGATTACTTTAAGGATCCTAAAATATATGAAAAGAAAAAAGAATATTATATAAGTGAAATATGTAAATCAAGCTATAGAGATTATACAACAGGATTTTATTTTGAAAAACCAAGTGCAAACGAGCAAATATACGATAAAGCAACATATATAAGGGAATATAATTTTTGTGGACTAATTTTAGATTATGATAAAAAGAGCAAAATCGCTACGGTAGAGCAGAGAAATAAATTTGTTGTTGGTGATGAAATTGAAATATTAAGAAAAAAAGAGGCATTCACGACTCAAATTATAGAATACATTACAGATGAAGAAGGGAATATGATAAAAGAAGCTCCTCATCCTAAGCAAATTTTAAAGGTTAAAATTAACACTCCAGTTGAAAAATACGATATGATTAGAAAACGAGTGTAGAATTATATACATTATTTAAATTATCACCTCATAGAATTCTATGAGGTGATTTTATGTTTTTGAAATGGTTGTTAAATTTATTGTGCTTTGTGAAGTTTATCTCATCAAATAATCTCCCAAAGCCTCTTAGCAGAAAAGAAGAGGAAATATATTTAGAATTGTATAAAAATCAAAATGATGAAAATGCAAAGAAAATTTTAATAGAAAGGAACCTAAGATTAGTTGCAAATGTAGCTAAAAAGTATGGGAATGTAAGGCGGGATATGGATGATCTGCTATCTATTGGAACAATAGGGCTTATAAAGGGAGTAACAAGCTACAAGCTAGAGAAGGCGAGCAAGCTTTCGACATATGTTTCAAAATGCATAGAAAATGAAATATTAATGAGCATAAGGTCAGGCAAAAAGGAAAGTAAGGATGTTTCTATTAATGAGCAAATAGGTGTTGATAAAGAGGGAAATGAGATTTCGCTTATAGATGTACTTTGTAGTGGAGAAAAGGAAGTTTTTGAAAAAATAGATTTAAAGACTAATGTGGAAAAACTATACAATAGGCTTCAAACAAGACTTACAAAACTAGAAATACAAGTAATTATAAAAAGATACGGGTTATATAATACTAAAACCATGACTCAAGATGAAGTGGCAGATAATCTAAATATATCTCGTTCATACGTATCAAGAATAGAAAAAAAATCAATAGAGAAATTAAGGATTGATTTTTTAGAGAAATAGTTGTATAATAATAAAAACGAGCTAGGTTATTAGACCTTCTTGTCATTGCGAGGAACGAAGCAATCTCTATTTTAATTATAATATATTTTATGAAAGTAAGAAACGAGATTGCTTTGCCAAAAAACAGGCTCGCAATGACAAATATTAAGTTTTAATAGTTACAACAAAGAAGGGGAGCAAGGAGTATGAGCGATATAAATGGAATAATAAATATATACAAGGAAAAAGGTTGTACATCACATGATGTAGTTATGAAGGTGAGGAAGGCTTTGAATATTAAAAAGGTTGGACATGCAGGGACTCTTGACCCTGATGCTGAGGGAGTGCTTACTATTTGCATAGGAAAGGCTACAAAGGCTATAGAATATATGACTGAAAAGGATAAGGAATATGTGGCTACAGTGAAACTAGGTATAGCTACTGATACACAGGATATTACAGGCAAAGTTATAGATGAGCATGAAGTACCTAAACTTGATGAATGTGATTTAGAAAATACAATAAATAAATTCACCTTAGGGTATGAGCAGGTACCACCCATGTATTCTGCTATAAAGATTAATGGTAGGAAGCTATACGAACTTGCTAGAGAGGGAAAAGAGGTAGAACGTGAAGCTAGAAGTGTGTATATAACAGAAATAGAGTTAACGAAAATAATTACAAACGATGAGTTTGAAATTAGGGTGTCATGCTCTAAAGGAACATACATAAGGACATTGTGTCATGACATTGGAAAGGTTATAGGTTGCGGAGCTTGCATGAAAACTCTTATCAGAACAAGAGTTGGAAAATTTACATTAGAGGATTGTATAAAAATAGATCAATTAACAGATAATAACATATTATCTGAAAAACTAATCATAGTAGAAAATATTTTTGAAAACTATGGAAAAATATATATTAATGAGGCAAGTGAAAAAACTTTATTAAATGGTGGAAAATTATACTTGAAAAATATACAAAATAATGATATTATAAAAGAGAATACTATATATAGAATTTATGATGCGAATAACGAATTTGTTGCATTGTATAGATGTATATATGAAAATAATGAAAATGTACTTAAGGTGGAAAAAATGATGAGATAGGAGTTGAAATTTATGAAAAAAATAATATATGTTGTATTATTTACGTTTGTAATTTGTTTGGCTGCATGTACAAATAATGAAACCGTTAAAAAGAATATGAATGATACTAAAAATACAATAGATACGGAGAAAGAGTCATCCAGTAACATTAAAAAAGTTCTGACGAAGGAAGATTATAAAAACCTAAAAGTTAACGAATTAGGGGAAATACCTGTTATAATGTATCATGGATTAGTTGACGAGAATCCTCCTACACCATATCAAAGAAGAAGAGAGGATTTTAAAAATGATTTGCAATATTTATATGACAATAAATATAGGCTTATATCCATGAAAGATTTTACTACGCATAATATAAGTGTTGAAGCAGGTTGCACTCCTGTGGTTCTTACATTTGATGATGGTGAGCCTACGGACTTTTCTTTAATTAAAAAGGATGGCAAATTGGTTCTAACTCCAGATTGTGCGGTAGACATATTAGAAAAGTTTAACGAAGAGCATCCTAATTTCGGGAAAACAGCAACGTTTTATATAAATGGTGGTAAGTCTCAATTTGAAGGGGCAGGAACATATGCTGAGCGTTTGAAATACTTGGTTGATAACGGGTATGAAATAGGAAATCACACATACTCGCATAAGGAATTATCAAAATTAGATGCTACGAAGCTACAAGAGGAAATAGGTAAACTAGTATTAGAGGTTAATGAAGAGCTACCTAACTATACAGTAGATACTTTAACGTATCCTTTTGGTATAAGACCTAAGACAGACGAATTAAAAGCTTTTATAAAAGAAGGCAGCTACAGTGGAAAAAAATATACAAATGTAATAGCATTTAGAGAAGGACCAAGTATGCCGAAAATGTTACCTACTATTCATAAATCGTATGACATGTATAATGCTCCTAGACTTAGAGGGGCAAGTAATGATAAAAATGGTGCTGATCTTTGGGGGTATTTGAAAAAATACAGAAAGAAGCCAGAACTAAGATATATTTCAGATGGAGATGATAGTACTATTGTGATCCCTAAAAATGAAGAACAAAATTTGGCAGAGAATAAAATAAAGGATAAAAAAGTGATAATATATTGAAAAATTTCTAAAAATATGTTATTATAGAAAAAATAGCAATTTGACTTTTAAGGAGGAAATTTAAGATGGAAAATAAGGAAATGTTAGGTTTGATTTTGAACGAAGTAAGGGGAATAAGTACTAAGGTAGATGGACTAGACTCTAAAGTAGATGGACTAGATTCTAAAGTAGATGGATTAGATTCTAAAGTAGAGGCGATACATAGAAGGGTTGTAAAACTGGAAGATGATGTAAGGGTGTTGAAATCAGATTCAGTAAGAATAGAAAATAAATTGGATAAAGTAGATGATAGACTTATAAGAGTAGAAGATGAAGTGGGGTCTATTGTTCAAAGAGTAGGTGAAATAAAGCAAGAATCGGTAATAACAAATCAGAGATTAGAATCTGTGCACAAAAGGCTTACAAATTTAGAAGATAAAACAATTGAGGTAAAAGAAGTAATAAAGAAGATGGATAAGAAGTTTGTACA
>Ga0154526_1001_pt1 | contig 19802 bp, 25 predicted proteins | sample RifGroE2_FD_105669 | JGI IMG/M metagenome (GOLD analysis project Ga0154526, IMG submission 105669) | Clostridiales bacterium GWE2_32_10
AGGGAGAGGGGAACTTCGGATAAGTTTTTACAAATTCTCTGACCTCCGACCTCTCACTTCCCATTTCTTTTCAAATACACACACCCAAGCGGTGGTAGCTTCACTTCGATGCTGTAGTCTCTATAATTCCAATGCTTCTTATCGGCTTTTATTGGATTTCCATTTTTTATACCACTACCACCATATTTCTCATCATCACTATTAAATATTTCGATATATGTTCCCTCTGATGGAACTCCCATTCTATAATTCATGTGTGGCATTGGTGTGAAGTTGCATGCTACTATAATATCGTCCTCATAATTTTCTCCCTTTCTCACGAAGGTTAGTAAGCTTACTTGGTAGTCAGCACAGTCAATCCATTCAAAACCATCTGGAGTAAAATCTTTTTGCCATAATGCTTTTTCATTTTTATATAAGTTATTTAAATCCCTCATATAATCTTGAATTTGTCTATGCTTTTCATAATCTAGCAGGTGCCAATCTAGGCTCTTAGTTTCATTCCATTCTTCAAACTGTGCAAACTCACTTCCCATAAAAGATAACTTCTTACCTGGATGTGCGTACATAAATCCGTATGCAACACGCAGATTAGCAAATTTTTGCCAATAATCTCCTGGCATTTTACCTATCATAGAACCCTTACCATGAACAACTTCATCATGTGAAAGTACCAGTATGAAATTTTCAGTGTAAGCATATATTAGTCCAAAAGACAGATTGCTGTGGTGATATTTTCTATATATAGGATCTTTGCTTATATAGCTTAGGAAATCATTCATCCAACCCATGTTCCATTTATATTTAAATCCTAATCCATGGTTCTCAACCGAATGTGACACCCCTGTCCATGCTGTCGACTCCTCTGCTATCATCATAACCCCTGGAAACTCGCCTGTTATTACAGAATTCATATGTTTCATAAACTCTAATGCCTCTATATTTTCTTTTCCACCATATCCATTAGGCAACCATTCGCCATAGTTTTTACCATAATCAAGGTAAATCATAGAAGCAACTGCATCTACCCTCAGTCCATCTACATGATACTTTCTTATCCAAAATATTGCATTCGCTATTAAGAAGTTTTCAACCTCATTTCTACCATAGTTAAATATGAGTGTACCCCAATCCGGATGCTCCCCTTTTCTACTGTCCTCATGTTCATATAATGCAGTACCATCAAATCTTCTAAGTCCATGTGCATCCTTTGGAAAATGTGCTGGAACCCAATCAAGTAAGACTCCTATTCCATTTTTATGCATATAATCAACAAAATAAGCAAAATCGGCTGGCGAACCAAATCTACTAGTCGGTGCATAATATCCAGTAACTTGGTAACCCCATGACCCGTCAAATGGGTATTCTAAAACAGGTAAAAGTTCAATATGTGTATAACCCATATCCTTTACATAATCGCAAAGTCTATGTGCTGCTTCTCTATATGTTAAATATCTATTTTCTTCTCCTTCTCTCATCCATGATCCAAGATGCACCTCATATATATTCATAGGTCTATTATACACATCTTGTTTTGTCCTTTGTTCTAGCCATTCATTATCGTTCCACTCAAAATTTGAGATATCACATACAACAGATGCTGTTCTAGGTCTAAGCTCCCCAGCATTTGCATATGGATCAGCTTTTTGAAACACATCACCATTTTTAGCTTTTAATTCATATTTATAAACTTCTCCTTCACTAATTCCCGGAATAAATAATTCCCAGATACCAGAATGTGCCAGCATTTTCATTTGATTACGCCTTCCATCCCATGCATTAAAATTACCTACAACACTTGCTCTTTGTGCATTCGGTGCCCATACCGCAAAAAGTGTCCCTTGCACTCCGTCAATCTCCATCGGATGAGCTCCCAACTTTTCATATATCTCATAGTGATTTCCCGCATTAAATAAATGTAAATCAAAATGAGTCAACACCTTATCAAATGCATATGGATCATGAAATTCCCATATATTATTATCGTAATCCTCTGCTTGTAGCTTGTATTTAAACTTTCTATGCTTATCATTAAAAGCTAATTCAAAAAAACCTGATTCGTGTATCTTATTCATCTCATAAAGTGTATCATCTTTATTCTCCGTTTTTACATATATAGTCCTAGCCTGTGGTATATAAGCCCTTACAACTATAAATTCTTTACCTTCAAACTCTATTTTGTGCATCCCTAGGATGTGATGTGGATCCTTATGTCTTGACTCCATAATTTCATATAACTCAGTTTCATTTGTATAATTCATATTTCTTATCCCCCCAGATAAATAATTTTTCTTAAATTTTTAATTCCCTAAAACTTGTTATGCTATAGTCTACCATGCTGTCTATTTCAGTATTCTTCGAGGTCAAGCTTTTATCTAGTACTGCACATACTTTCATTCCTACAATTTTTGCAGCCATCATGCCTGTCTTTGAGTCTTCAAAAACTAAGCAATTATTCAACTCAGTACCAAAATGGTTCGCTATTTTCACAAACATCTCTGGATCTGGTTTTCTTTTTTGTACATCTTCTGACGTCAGTATTATGTCAAACTTCTTTAAAATATTTTCCTTTTGAAATAAAAAGTTTATAATCTTTTTAGAATTATTTGTAGCGACACCTATTTTAAAGTTATTAGACTTTAAATTTTCTAAAAGCTCCCTAAAACCATCCTTTAACGTCACTTGCTTTGAATAATATTCTATACCCTTTTCATTCCAAATATTTTTAACTTCATTTGCTGTATAAGGTATATTATAGTTTCGACTACAATACTCTGCGGCATCATCGAACCCTAAAGAAAGAATCTGCCTCATGTTTTCTGTATCAAGCAATATACCAAACTGTCCAAAAAACTCGGTATTAATAGTTTTCCATACATGAACGGAATCCACCATAGTTCCATCAACATCAAAAATTACAGTCTTCACATTTTCAAACATAATCTTTTCTCCTCTTTTTTTAATCCCTACTTATCTATTATAATAAATTTTTTTATTTAATACAATTGTTTTTTTAAAATTTTTTATTTTTTTTCAATTTAATACCAGTGTATAAATAAAATTTTTGTAAAAGATAATAATGAATATACAAAAATGAAAGGAGAATACTTATGAATTTCAACAGATTTGTAACTGGCTTTGTAGTAGGAAACCTTGTAGGAATGGCTGGTGTAGCCCTTTCTTCAAGAAACAACAGAAAGAATATAAATAAAGTTAGTAAGGATTGGATTGTAAAGATAGGAAATTTAGTTGATGACATCGCAGACATGTACAAATAAAAACACCCCGCAAAAATTTGCGGGGTGTTTTTATTTGTACATATTAAATTCCTATTTCTAAACCAGCATTTCTTTCATCTTTTAGTGCATTACTAACAACTTCTGCTCCATACGCTTCAACTAATGCTAATATTTTTAAATTTTCAATTAATTCCAATATAGGATCGCTTTTGTGGACACCCGTTAAACCACCGTCTCCTTTAAGATCATTACCTATTCCTTGGTCTGTTGCTAGACACCCATTCGTTCTATTTTTATTAAATTGAATAACTTTACCTTTTCTCATTAATAATCCTCCTTTTTTATGTTAATATATGGATTATATTACTTTTTTTGACATTTGTCAATAGTTTTCTCAGAGTATTTTACTTACTCCATTCCCTGCACTTGTCCTCAAGTAGCTTAAAATCACAACATCTTTCTGCAATAAATGAATTGTAATTAGTCACTTTATTGTAAAGTGACTTAGCATTCTTAATTATATGATTTTCTTTATGTTTACAGATATCGTATTCATTTCTAAGCAACTGTCTATATCTCATATCATCTTGTTTTTCTATATTACAATATGTAATTTCACCTTCAGGTACTGGAATCATGTTATTAAGATTTATAACCGCCATAGTACCAATTTTTATAAAGTCGATAGCTTCTTTCATCTTTCTGTGCTTGTTTTTAAATGATGATAGCGGAGCAAAATATTTAAATTCGTTTAATTCAAATACAACCCCAATATATTTTCTGTCAAAATATCTGTTTATAGGATCTTTATTTTCTACAACAGTATTATCAAAATTGTGCAAATATTTAACATACTCATCGGTAATCACGTAAAAGTTAAGTCCTGTCATCATGTCCTCCTAATAATAAAGGAGGCAAGCATGCCTCCCATCTTTTATAACTCCCCACTTACTGGCAGGGGTACACCGCTTTTATAACTCCCCATTTACTGGCAGGGGTACACCGCTTTTATAGCTCCCCACTTACTGGTAGGGGTACACCGCTTTTATAATAATATTATACTATACGACAAAAGTATTGTCAACTGATTTTTTATAGAAAAATAGATTTTCTATACTATTATTATATGCAAAACTATATATAAAATTCATTACAATATATCTCCACTACAACACAATACATATCAAATTCCCACTTCCATCATTTATAACCTTCTGCAAGGTTTCCTGCAATCGTTCTTGCGAATCATACGACATCTTATTTATCTTGCTTTGCAACTCGCCACTTACAAGTTCATGTAATGGTTTTCCAAATAAATTTGATTGCCATATTTTGCTTGGGTCACGCTCTACTTCGCTTGTTAGGTAGTTTAGCAAATCTTCACTTTGTTCTTGAGTGCCCACTATAGGAGAAATCTCGGTTTCTATATTTGCTTTTATTATATGTAGTGACGGTCCTCGTGCTTTTAGCTTTACTCCATATTTATTACCTTGCCTTATTACTTGTGGGTCGTCAAGTATAAGCTCATCAAGCCTCGGTATTACCACACCATAGCCTTTTTGCTCTACTTCAGATAAGGCATATGAAACCTTTTCGTACTGTTCTTTAGTAAGAGCTAGTTTTTTGAGTGTATTTATTAGTTCCGCGTCACTATTTATTTCTACCCCTGCTGTCTCACTGATTACTCGGTAGAATAGTTCATCTAATAGCGATAGGTCTATATTTGCTATTCCTGCTGCTAAATTTATTGAGTTTAGGTATGTTTTCTTAACGTGTTCACTTCCTGAGTAAGCCTCTACTGCATTTTTTACATCAGATATTTTAAACACCTTTTCAGAGCTTGATTTTATATGTTCTATCATACTTTTCTTTAGCCAGTAGCTATTTTCCATACTTTCTAACCATTTCGGGAAATTTATTCTTATTTCTTGTATAGGAAATTCATAAAGTATTTTTTCTAATATGTTTGTTATATCTTCTCGTTTTAGTTGCAAACAATTTATTGGAATAACACATGTACCGTATTTTTCAGCAAGCTTATTCGCTAAGTTTTGAGCACCTTCTGAATATGGTGTTCGTGAGTTTAGCAAAATTACAAATGGTTTATTTATAGCTTTAAGTTGACTTATCGTCTTTTCCTCTGCTTCCTCATAGCTTTCTCTTGGTATTCCTGTTATACTACCGTCAGTAGTTACAACTATTCCTATTGTAGAGTGTTCAGATATTACTTTATATGTACCCATCTCCGCAGCCTTTTCAAATGGCATATCTTCTTCACTCCATGGTGTATGCACCATTCTAGGATTTTCACCTTCATAATGCCCATTTGCGCCTTTCACTACATAACCTACACAATCTATCATTCTTATCTTAAAGCTTATATCTTCGTTTAAAGTTACCATTGCTGATTCATTTGGTATAAACTTAGGCTCTGTAGTCATTATCGTAGTACCATCTGAACTTTGTGGCAATTCATCCTGTGCCCTTTCCTTGACAAAATCGTTTTCTATATGTGGTATCACAAACAAATCCATAAATCTCTTTATAAAAGTCGACTTGCCCGTTCTAACCGGTCCTACAACTCCTATGTATATATCGCCATTAGTCCTTTCTGCTATATCCTTATATATATTAAAACTTTCCACTTCACCACTCCTCCTTTAAAATCATTGCTTCGATATCTAATTTATATTCTTTTTAAAAATAAATTATTACAAATATTAAATTTTTTTTATATATATTGCAAAAAAACACATTTTTTGATATGATATAATATATAAATTAATAATTGTATTCTAATGAAAGGTGGTGATTTTTTAATGGAGTTAGAATTATGGATTATTTGGATTATCATAGCAGTTATATTTGCTATTTTAGAATTACTTACAAATTCATTTATTTTGATATGCTTTACTGTAGGAGCTATCCTAGCATGTATATTTGATTTCTTAAATGTAAGCCTTTATGGACAAATTTTAGTATTTCTATTAGTTTCATTTATATTAACTTTATATACTCGACCACTTGCAAAAAAATTTCTAGAATCAAAACACACTCACAAAACAAATCTTGATTCTACCCTTGGCACAAAAGGAGTGGCTATTACAGATATAAATAATGTAAACAATGCTGGACAAGTGAAACTAAAGGGCGAAATTTGGTCCGCTATTTCTAAGGAAGATACCTTAATTAGCAAAGATTCTTTAGTTATTGTAAATGAAATAAAAGGTGTTACTTTGATAGTTTCAAAGATAACCGAATAAAATTAAAAAGGAGAGTGTTTTAAATGTTTTTATTAGATTATATGTCATCTTCTGGCGGAATAGACCCAGTTCTAATGATGTTAGGTGTAGTGTTTATATTTATAGTCATAGTTGCAATATCAAGTGTTAAGATTATTTCACAATCTACAGTAGGTATAGTAGAGAGGTTAGGAAAATTTCATAGAAAGGCCGATACAGGTATCAACTTTATTATTCCGTTTTTAGAAAACATGAAAACTGTAATCGACCTTCGTGAACAAGTTATTGATTTTCCACCTCAACCAGTTATTACAAAGGACAATATTGCAATCCAGATAGATACAGTTGTGTATTTTAAGGTTACTGACCCTATCAACTTTATTTATGAAATAGCTAATCCAATAAGTGCTATTGAAAACCTAGCTGCGACTACACTTCGTAATATAATAGGTGAGCTAGATTTAAATGGAACACTAACTTCAAGAGATATAGTTAATACTAAGCTACGTACTATTCTTGACGAAGCAACTGACCAATGGGGAATAAAAGTAAATCGTGTTGAGTTAAAAAATATAATGCCTCCTCGTGACATTCAAGATGCAATGGAAAAAGTAATGCGTGCAGATAGACAAAAGCAAGCAGCAATATTAGAAGCTGAAGGATTAAGACAATCTACTATCCTTGAAGCCGAAGGACGTAAGCAATCAGCTATACTTAATGCAGAAGCTGATAAAGAAGCAAATATTCGTAGATCTGAAGGTGATAAGGAAGCACAAATCCTTAGAGCTACTGGAGAAGCCGAAGCAATATTAAGAGTTCAAGAAGCAACAGCCGCAGGTAATAAAATGGTACTAGAAGCAATCAAAGAAGCTGCCCCTACTGCCGAAGTTATAAACCTAAAAGGTATTGAAGCACTATCTAAGATGGCTGAATCAGAATCAAGCAAGATTATTATCCCATCAGAGGCAGTTTCACTGCTTGGATCAATAACTGGGATAAAAGAAATGTTAAGCGGTAAGAAATAGAAATATAAAATAGAAGGCAAATGCCTTCTATTTTATATTTATTACTACATATACATATTCATCCATTCTTAATGCTTCTGGTAAATCTTCATTTTTTATAATGATAATATTTTCATACTTAGCACCAACTTCTAGCAAAGTGGCAACATTTATTTTGCATATGTCTAGATTTGTTATATCATTCTCTGTTTTTGAGATGCAATGGCTTATATTATGAAAATTATTTTTAAAAACTTCTAAGGTATCACCGTTCACCTCAACCTTACTATTTCCAAAAGAAATCATTCCTATTTTCAAATCCATTGGATTAATGTTATATTTTATATTTAGCTTTAAAATAAGCTCCTTAAGTGATTTATCTAGAGTCTGTCTCATACTTACCGCTGCGAGTGCTGAAACCTTTTTTATAGGATCGTATATTATAACATTTACGATTTGTTTACTTTTTATAATCAGTGGTACCTTACGTAAATTAGTTGTAATCGAACATACATTAGGGTCTGCCATCGTAAAACATTTAGGTTCTACATCCTTTATAGAACTTATCTCTATACTTTCATTATCAAATTTGCCAATTGCTAGAGCTCTATTATAATTAAGCTCAAATAACTCGCAAACCTTAATTAAATCTTGATTTTCTTCATTTTCGTCAAAATCTTTTTGCCATATGTACTGTTCAACATCGCCTAGTTCATCTAGGACAGCGACGGAGTAATATTCAAAGTCTCCATCAGTATGTAAATTCAATATATTAGCATTATTATTCGTATCCAAGTTAATACCTTCTTTCATGGTTTAATAATTACTAAAAACATTTTACCACAAATTTAAAAATATTTCAAGCTAAAATGCATTTTCTATTAAAGATATTCTTGGATTATTTAATTCTCCCAATATTCCAACCACATCAAACCTAAAATTCTTCTCTCGTACAAGGTTTTTGTGCTTTATATATAGCATTGCAACTTTCCTAATATTTTTTTGCTTCGCAACTGTTACCGCCTCTACAGGATAACCATATGACAAATCCCTCCTATATTTCACTTCAATAAATATCCAGAAATCATCCTTTCTAGCTACTATATCTATCTCCCCAAAGGAACAATTATAATTTTTCTCAACTACCTCGTATCCCCTCCTCACAAGATACTTCTCAGCCACTTCCTCCGCTTGACTGCCAACTTTTCTTTTGTTCATATGCATCATCTCCAGTATATCAATCTTCTATAACCATACAAATAGCTTCTTCATATTCTGTTTCTGTCATTCCTGTGTAATCTAGAATTTCGTGCTTTGTCAATTTCTTCTTTAGCATATTTTTTACTACCCTAACGTTTGCTTCTACTTTACCTTCAATTTTACCTTCAATCTTACCTTCTTTTTTGCCTTCTTTCTTCCCCTTTTTTATTCCTTCTTTCATTCCTTCCTTCATTGCATATTTTTCAATAAGCTCTTTCATTCCCATAGGTTCTCTGCCTCCTTTTAAATTTTTCTCAATTTCTTCTTTATATAGCTTTTCTTCAGTTTCTGGTAGTCTTATTATTCCCTCTATAAAATCAAATATTATTTGTATCTTTTCATTAGTATACTTTCTTTGCCTTAATAATCTTATCAAGTTTAACTTAAATTTATACTTTTGTTCTTTTATTTTTTCACATTTTATACTATACAAACCAGCTAATATTACTAGTGCAAACAAATTTTTATCTTGCAATAGTTTTTCTTCAGTTTGTTCTAGTATTTTATAAGTGTTGTATTCATATGTAACTTTAGTACCTAAAAATTTATATTCATATTTATCAGGTTTATAATCTTTTTTATCGTCAGTAAATATAGCTATTGCATTTATGTCTTTTTCATATTTATCATATATTCTATAAAAATATTTAAACATTCTTCGTGTAAATTCATCGTCATTATACCCTTGAATCTCAATATGAATTAGAATCCATTTTTCATCACCATTCTTTAAATAAACTTTGACCAGTTTATCTGTTATTCTCTTTTTGTTTTTAGATTCTCGAAATAATTTTTTTAACTCTTGTTCAAGAAATATATATCCTTTAGTAAAATCAATCTGTTCATACAATTCTGGCATGAAATATTCCAAAAATTCGTCAAACAAATCTTCAATAATAGCCTTCCACAATTCGTCAGGACTATATCCAATTGTCTTCGCCATGCAACTCATCGCCCCTTATTTTCTTTAGTGTATATACACATTATAATATATTTTAAAATAAAAATCAATATTTTATAAACTATTCTTTACTAATTTTCATCCAACCTCACCACAAATGCCAATACCTCAGCCACAACCTCATACAGCTCCTCAGGTATATAGTCCCCTATATCAATATTATCCATCATTTTCATAAGCCTCTCATCCTTGACTACAGGTATATCGTGCTCCTCAGATTTTTTCAATATATTTTCCGCAACATGTCCTTGCCCCTTAGCAACAACCTTAGGTGCAATATCATCCTTATCATAAGAAATAGCCGCCACCTTCTTCAACCCAACCACCTCACACCCGTATATCAAATGAACGTATCCTACCTTCGTCCTCCCCTTCATTAAAAAGTAAACTCCCCTTATTTAGTATATTCGCCTTCTCCTGTAAATTCTCATACGCTACATTTATTAAATTATATCCCATTGCTGAAAGTTTAATTTTCAAATCATTCATATGTCTTACAAAAGTCTCCTTCGAGCCTAAATCTTCAAGTCTAAATTTACAATTTATATTATTTAGATTTTTATTTATTAGAACCTCTGTATATCCTAGCTTTGGTAAATCTAAGCATAGTAATGCGGTTATATTCGATGTGCTTAATTTATGTTTTTTATTTTTCAGAATGTATAATTCAGGATTGTAATCATTTTTGTTAAATTTTAATGGTATTTCTAGATAGGTATCATTATTTAATATTTGAGTTGTAAACTCTAGCTTTTGCTTTACTTCAATAGCTGTATCTTTTATCTTTTCTGTCGCAGTCTTGTCATCTAATAAACTTGAAACTAGCTTATATAAATTTTTATATAGTTCATTTAGATTAGTTAGTGTGTTATTTTCTAAATTTATTTTAAATTTAGAAAAATTAGCTAAATCTTTTAATATATCATCTATTTGAAAATTTAAATGCTTATTTTGATTTATAAAATTATTTAATTTTGTTATATTTTCTTCTGTTATAGAAATATTATTTTTCACCAGAATCAGCAGTTTATCCATATCTAAATTCTTATTTTGTTTTAGTATATTATTATAAACACTATTCTCTGATGAATTTATAATCGGTTCAAGCACAAGCTGTTTATTGTTATTTGAGGTTACTTTAAAATTTACAAACTCACCTATCTTAAGCCCCAGTATCTTAGTTGTCTTAGCATTTATGGTTGAATTAGTCCCCAAAAGCTTCAGTGTCATCTCGTTTTGCTTTATATCCAAAACCTCAGCCCGAAAAACATCCCCATCCTTCAAATCAGAAATATTTACAAACTTAACAGATTTATTACTAAACACAGAATTCTCATCTATCCTCATAACAATCCCTCTGCCTCCGCAAGAATTTTCCCTAAAAAAGACCTTCGGTGTATCTCGCATGGTCCGCATTTTTTTAGTGCTGCCACATGTTCACCTGTACCATATCCTTTGTTAGATTTAAAATTATACTCTGGATACATTTCGTGATATTTTCCCTGCATTAACCTATCACGTGTTACCTTGGCTATTATGCTAGCTGCCGCCACCGATATACTTTTGGCATCTCCACTTACTATTGTTTCCTGCTCATATTCTAGCTCTGGTATTTTTTGATTCCCGTCGACAAGCACTATATCTATGTTTACATCATTTTCTATTTTTTCTATAGCCTTTTTCATTGAAAATAAGCTTGCTCTTAAAATATTATATTTATCTATTATTTCAGGTTTTACAACACTTATGCCTATATGTAAAGCATTATCACGTATTACCTCATATATTTCGACTCTTTTCTTCTCAGACAATTTTTTTGAATCATTTATACCTTCTATCAAACAGTCTTCGGGTAATATAACACAAGCAGACACCACCGGACCAGCCAGAGGTCCCCTGCCTACTTCGTCAATGCCTGCAACAAACTTACAGCCTTTTGCATAATGCTTATTTTCATACAATCTCATATTAAGAAGCCTATCTAATTCAATAACTAACTTAGCCAGCCTCTTTTCTATCTGTTCTCTTTCTGATTTCTTTAAATCAATACACTTAAGCCTATTCTTCATTTCATCTATCTTCGCATATATATCCACATTACATCACCTACTTTATAATATCAAGTGTTATTCTTCCTAGCTTTCCGCCTTTAAATTCATCCAATAATGTTTTGGAAGCTCTAGCTAAATCTAAATTTCCACCAGCAATATAAAATTTCCTATTTTCCGCTATTTGCTCTAATACTTCTGAATTAGAGCTTTCATTAACATTTTTAATTTTATATCTATCAATTAATACATTAATATTTATTTCTCTGACCAGCCTTATTATATTTAATGCTAATTCGTTTGTATCAATAATTTCTTCCTTTACCGAACCAATGGCAGCTAGCTTTATACCTACTTCCTCATCTTCAAACTTGGGCCAAAGTATTCCTGGTGTATCTAGTAGTTCAAAATCACCCCGTATTTTTATCCATTGTTTCCCCTTTGTAACCCCTGGCTTATCACCTGTTTTCGCTGAGCCTTTCCCTACTAGCTTATTTATAAAGGTCGATTTGCCTACGTTAGGTATACCAACTATCATAGCCCTTATAGTACGATGTATTCTACCACGTGCCTTATCCTTTTCAAGCTTATATTTCAGCACATTTTTACATTCATCTACAACATTTTTTATACCTACTCCTGTTATTGAGTTTACACATAAAACATGTACATTATCTTTTTGGAAAAACTTTATCCATTTTTTAGTCATAGCCTCATCTGCCAAATCTATTTTATTCATCAAAATAATTTTGGGCTTATCACAAATAAGACTATCTACATCAGGATTTTTACTGCTTATAGGTAGTCTTGCATCAATTATTTCTATTACTATATCAACAAGCTTTAAATTCTCTACTATCATATCCTTAGTCTTTTTCATATGACCCGGAAACCATTGTATTAACATATTATCACCAACACCTATTCGCTTTTTAATGTACCAAATTCGTTAAATGGCCATATTCTTATGATTACAGGACCCCTTATAGCTTTTTTAGCTACCAGTCCATTATCCCCCACCATCTTAAATCTACTATCAGAGCTATTATTCCTATTATCTCCCATAACGAAGTAATGATCCTTAGTTACAGTAACTGGAAAAGTAACATTTCCCATTTGTACTATCTTCTCTTTTATATAATGTTCTTCAAGCTTTTTATCATTGACATATACATCTCCATCCTTTATATCAACCTTATCTCCTGGTACTCCTATGACCCTTTTAATAAAACTTGTATCTTTATTAAAGTCAAACACAACTACATCTCCACGCTTTGGTTCTTCAAAATTATAAATAAATCTATTTATTATAAGTCTATTTTCGTCCTGTAATGTAGGCTGCATAGAAGGTCCCGAAACTTGTGTAAACTCCACAACATAAGTTCTTAGTACAACCACTATCAATAAAGCAATAATAATAATTTCAACCCACTCAAAGATTTCTTTTAAAACCGGATTTTGAATCTTAAATATATTATTTATCATACACTTATCTCCCTTCGGACTCACCCCTATATTGAGTCTTTTTTATTCTACCATACTTCTTTAAAAAATGTATGTATATTTTGTAAAATTTGAAACTTTTTTCAAAATCTAAAATGGGGACTTGTAAGTCCCCTCTTTTTATTATTTTGCTACAACTTTCTTTTCTTTTAATTTGGCTGCTTTCCCTACTCTATCACGTAAATAGTTTAATTTAGCTCTTCTAACCTTCCCACTTCTCATTACTTCTATGTGGTCAATATTAGGTGAGTGCACAGGCCAAGTTCTTTCTACACCTACACCATTAGAAATTTTTCTAACAGTAAAAGTTTCCCTAACACTTGCATTTTGTCTCTTCAACACAACGCCTTCAAAAACTTGAATTCTCTCTTTAACTCCTTCTTTTATTTTGGCATATACCTTAACAGTATCTCCAACATTAAAAGAATCTACATTTTCCTTCAAATTTTCTTGCTCAATTGCTCTAATTATCTCATTCATTAGTATTCCTCCTCTCTCCATAGATGTTCTTGTATCAAACCGTACAGCGGAGCATCCGTAATAACTTTTTGTATTATAGCATAATTTTACAACAATATCAAGTGTTTTGTTAAATTTTGATAAAAAATTTTTCCACTTCTTTTTACAAACTATTGACATATGTATTCTCTAGTAGTATAATATACATAAGCATAGAAATATGCAGATAGCATGGTTTCGAAATCTTCTAGAGGCTTCACCGCCACCTATATGTTGCATCTAAGTTTTTTATTAGTATGGCTTTGGCCGGCTTATACTAATCCTAAGCTTCTTGTAATCCGTAGGCACTCAACCAAGGCCACGGTTGATTTAGTTGATTTCTGGTTTTGTCTTTTTAAGACAAAGCAAAAAGACTTGAGAGGACTTTTTGTCGGTCTTCTGACTTTCAACTACAAATAGCGCGCGATTTGCGATTGGCTTTCAAGTCTTTTTTTTTGCAAAATTTTTTGATATCATTTATTTACCAATAATTTTTGTATCTCATCTTTCACCTTATCTAATATATCTATATACCCTACCCTCTTTTCCTTTTCAGCCTGTATTACTGTTTCTGGAGCTTTAGATACAAATCCTTGGTTTGATAACTTATCATCTATTCTCTCTATCTCTTTTTCTAGTTTTTCCTGTTCCTTTGACAGTCTAGCTAGTTCCTGCTCAAAATCTATAAGATTTTTTAATGGTATGTAAACTGTTGCGTTTTTCACTATTATTGATACTGTATTTTCTGATTCCTCATCTTTTTGTGTCTGCACTTTTACTTCATCAGCATTTGCAAGCGTTTTAAACACTTCTTTTTGTTTTTCTATCGTATTTGTTAATATCTTATCTTTAGTTACTATTACCACTTCTATTTTCTTCGAAGGTACTATGTTCTTTTCTACTCTTATATTTCTAATTCCTCTTATAATCTCTTTTATAGCTTCTATCTGCTCTTCTTCCTCTGCAAAGTTCCATTCTATATTATATTTAGGCCATTTCGAAACCACTATAGTATCTTCTTTATCCTGTAATGTAATATATATTTCTTCTGTGATAAATGGCATGTATGGGTGTAACAACTTTAAACTTTCTTTAAGTACCGTGTTTAACGTATAAAGAGCTGCATCACGAGTTTTATCCTCCTTATTATATAATCGTGGTTTTACCATTTCTACATACCAGTCACAGTATTCATTCCATAGAAAATTTTCTATCTTTTGAGCTGCTATTCCTAGATCGTATTGCTCCATATTTTCCGTTACTTCTTTTGTCAGGGTGTTTAATTTCGATAATATCCATTTATCTGCTATAGTAAGGTCATCTAGGCTTACCTCAGCTATTTCATTATCCATATTCATCATTATAAATCTAGTTGCATTCCATATTTTATTTGCAAAGTTACGACTTGCTTCTACCCTTTCTAAATAAAATCTCATATCATTACCTGGCGTATTACCGCTAACCAAAGTAAATCTAAGTGCATCCGCACCGTATTTTTCTATTACTTCTATTGGGTCTATCCCATTCCCTATACTCTTGCTCATTTTACGCCCTTCTGAGTCAAGAACTAGTCCATGTATCAGTACATCTTTAAATGGTACTTGTTCTGTCTGTTCTATTCCGGAAAATACCATTCTTATAACCCAAGGCAGTATTATATCATATCCCGTAACAAGTACATTCGTTGGATAGAAAAATTCCAAATCTTCTGTTTTACCTGGCCAACCCATAGTTGAAAAAGGCCATAGTGCAGAGCTAAACCACGTATCTAATACATCCTCATCTTGTTTCATTTTACTACTGTCGCATTTACTGCATTTGATAGGTGCTGTTCTTGATATCATTATTTCCCCGCAATCCTCACAATAATATGCCGGTATCCTATGTCCCCACCAAAGTTGTCTTGATATGCACCAATCCTTTATATTCTCAAGCCAATGCAAATAAATTTTCCCGTATCTATCTGGTACAAATTTGAGTTCTCCAGTTTTTAATGCATCTATCGCTGGTTTTGCTAGTTCTTCCATTGCAACAAACCATTGAAGCTTTACCATAGGTTCAAGTATCGTTTTACATCTGTCATGTGTGCCTACGTTATGTGTATGATCTTCTATTTTTATAAGTAATCCGCTTTTTTCTAAATCCTTTAATAATATCTTTCTACATTCATATCTATCCATTCCCTCATATTTATCTGCCTTTTCATTCATAGTACCATCATCATTTATTACTATGACTATGGGCAAATTATTCCTTTGTCCTACTTCAAAATCATTAGGATCGTGTCCTGGAGTTATTTTAACTACTCCTGTACCAAATTCCATGTCAGCATGTTCATCCGCTATTATCGGTATTTTTTTATTTATTACTGGTAGAATCACATTTTTACCTATATATTCTTTATATCTTTCATCTTTAGAGTTTACCGCTACTGCCGTATCACCAAAAAGCGTTTCAGGTCTTGTTGTTGCTACATCTAGGTATTTATCGGTACCTTCTATCATGTATTTTATGTGATAAAATTTCCCTTGCATTTCTTCATGTTCTACTTCTGCGTCGGATATAGTAGTCTTACAGTGTGGACACCAGTTTACTATCCTTTCACCTTTATATATGTACCCCTTTTCATAAAGTCTTATAAAAATTTCTTCTACTGCACGTGATAAGCCCTCATCTAATGTAAACCTCTCTCTATCCCAGTCACAAGACGCACCTAATTTTTTAATCTGACTTACTATTGTCCCACCATACTTACGAGTCCAATCCCAAGCCTCATCTAAAAATCGCTCTCTTGTTATATCTGATTTTTTTATTCCTTCTTTTAAAAGCTTATCCACTACCTTTACCTCCGTAGATATACTAGCATGGTCAGTTCCAGGCACCCACAAAGTTTCATACCCTTGCATCCTTTTCCATCGTATAAGAATATCCTGCAAAGTATTATCAAGTGCATGCCCCATATGTAGCACTCCTGTTACGTTTGGCGGTGGCATTACTATGCTATATGGAGTTTTACTCTCATCTACCTTTGCATGAAAATACTTCTTATCCTGCCAATTCTTATAAATCCTATCCTCCATCTCAGCTGGATTATACTTTTTCTCTAACTCTTTTCTCATAATATTATTCCTCCCTATCCATCATCTAATTTTCTACTCTTTATAAGGTAGTTTTTCCTTCCTAAGTAAAATGATTTCCTCTAAACTAATCATCTTAACCCTTTCATCCTTTAATTTCAATAATTCATCTGTAAATCCACTTTCGAGAATATATAGTAATACTTATTTTTGTAGTTTAATAATTCACTTCTTTCTCTCAACAGATTATAAACGTCCATTCCTACTTTATCCTTAGTATATTTACATTCACAAAATATTGCACTATCATCATTTGCTGCAACTATATCTATTTCCTCTTGCCTTTGCTTGATTTGATTGCTTTGTATCTTTTCATACATATCTTAACTCCTGTTTTATTAGATTAATAAATTCCTTACCTTCCATTTTAAATATTCATTTATAAACATATCAATCTCGCCATCCATTACTGCATTTACATTTCCTGTTTCTGCACTTGTTCTATTATCCTTTACCAACGTATATGGGCAAAAAACATATGAGCGTATTTGACTTCCCCATGATATATCTGATAGCTCGCCTTGTATATTTTTTATTTTTTTCTCTTGCTCCTCTAACTCTAGTTCATAAAGCTTTGCTTTTAGCATTTGCATTGCTTTGTCTTTATTTTTATGCTGTGACCTTTCATTTTGACACTGCACTACAGTTCCTGTTGGAATGTGTGTTATACGGATTGCCGAGTCTGTTTTGTTTATATGCTGTCCGCCCGCACCGCTTGCTCTGTATGTATCAATCCTGATTTCTTCGTCCTTTATTTCTAGGTTTATATCCTCATTTATTTCTGGCATAACATCACATGATGCAAATGATGTATGTCGCCTTCCACCTGAGTCAAATGGTGATATTCTTATAAGTCTATGTACACCTTTTTCGCCTTTTAGATATCCATAGGTGTTTTCTCCGTTTATTTGAAATGTTACTGACTTTATTCCTGCTTCTTCACCATCTAAATAATCAAGGATTTCCATTTTGTGGCCTTTTTTCTCAGCCCACCTTGAATACATTCTAAATAACATTAGAACCCAGTCACATGCCTCTGTTCCGCCTGCTCCTGAGTGTAATGTTATTATTGCATTATTTTTGTCGTACTCACCCTTTAAAAGATTGCTTAGTCTCATATTTTCAAAGTCATTTAGGAACTTTTTGTACCCGTCCTTTATTTCAGAAAGCACACTTGTATCATTTTCCTCTATAGCCATTTCTATCAAAACATCCAAATCCTCAAGCTCGCCTTTCAGCCTATTAAATGAATCCACCTTGTCTTTGGTTCTCTTCATTTTTTGCAGTACCTCCTGAGCCTTTTCAGGCTCATTCCAAAAATCTGGATGCATCGTTACCTCTTCTATTTTTTTCGCCTCTTGCTCTAAATTAGCAACGTCAAAGAGACTCCTTCAGCTCGTCTAGCTTTACATCATAAGCCTTGAGCTCTTGCCTTATTTCTTCTAACTCTATTATCATATTATCATTCCTTTCATTACTTATAAATGTCTCCCCTATTTCCAATATCAAGTACATGAACTTCAACCCGATTATCTATTACTTCATAAATTACTCTAATATCCCTAATTCTATACCTATAAAGACCTTCTAACTTTCCCTCTAATCTTTTAACATTTACATTATTTTTAGGATTTTCTTTTAAATTTACAAAGCATTCATTTAGCATTTTTTTCATTTTAGCATCAGACTTTTTGTAATATTTTATAGCATCTTTTGCTAAGATTACTTCATACATCTTCCATCACATCATCTACATTCTTAAATTCACCATTTTTTATTTGCATTCGGGCTTTGTCAATTCTATCTAATATTTCAGGGTCATTCAATAATATATTATTAGTCTCTTCTCGTTCTTCTCTTACTTTTATAAACTCCATAAAATCAATAATCTCAGCTAATTTTCTATTTGAGTCTATACACTCAATTATATCTATAGCTTTCTTTTTTAACGGAATCATACAACCCACCTCCAACTCTATTATCATATTCTCACTTCCCACAACAATATTTATACTTCTTACCGCTTCCGCATGTACACATGTCGTTTCTTCCTACTTTGTCTTCTTTCCTTGTAACAGGCTTTTTCTTTGTTTCTTCTCCGCTTTCTCCGTGTGAGACAGATACATCTTTAGCTACCTTTTCTCTTTCGAGTGTTCGTTCTACTCGGATGTTATATAGTCCTCTAACTGTGTCTTTTTGTATGTCTTCTTGCATTTCTTCGAACATTTCGAATGCAACTAGCTGGTACTCCATAACAGGATCTCTGTTCGCATAGCCTTGAAGTCCTATCCCTTGCTTTACTTGTTCCATGTTGTCTATATGATCCATCCATTTTTGGTCTACTGTTTTTAGGAGGATTATTCTCTCTGCCTCTCTCATTTGTTCTTCTGTTAGCTCTCGCTCTTTGTTCTCATAAAGACTTATCGCTATTTCTTTTATTTTATTTTCTAGTAAATCCTTATCTAAATTATTCTTTTCATCTTCTGTAAGCTCTATTCCTCCGATAGGTATTATAGACTGGATATAATCCTTAAGTGCTATTATGTCCCATTCCTCAGTTTCTCGGCTATTGGTTGTGTAGATATTTATAGCCTTTTCTATTATACGATTTATCATTTTTAGTATGCTCTCTTTTAGGTTTTCATTTTTTAGAACCTTATTTCTTTCTTCATATATAAGCTCCCTTTGATCATTCATTACTCTATCATATTGCATAAGCCTTTTACGTATTGAGAAGTTTCTGCTTTCCACTTTCTTTTGTGCTTTTTCTATAGTTGATGTCAGCATTCCATGCTCAATAGCCATGTCCTCTGGCATATTCATTGTGTTTAGTATTGCTAGCATCTTGTCAGATCCAAATAGCCTCATTATTTCATCCTCTAGCGAAATATAAAATCTTGACTCACCGAC